>BS_KBA_SWE02_21mDRAFT_10001036_pt1 | contig 10517 bp, 8 predicted proteins | sample BalSeasSWE02_21m_FD_9196 | JGI IMG/M metagenome (IMG submission 9196)
GTTAGATTTGGCGTTTAATTTTGATATTTTTGAAATGGCCATCCCGCCAATAGCGGTAGCTAGACCCAATTTGAGGCCTTTGTCAAGAAATTTACGTCTTGAGTTTTTATTATTTTCTTCCATATTTAGAGGTGGTTAGTAAGAATTAGAATTTTTTGTTAAGCCAATCAAGAAATGAAGAATTAGATATATTTTTCTTGATAACTTTTGAATTCTTTAAGGCGCTAACCTTTACCTTAACGGTGGTGCCGTCAGGTTTTAATAAAGTTTGATATTCCTCGTCTTCAGCAATTGGAGCTGTTTCGGGTGCATCTGTTTTACCAAATCCTAGGAAGGGGATAAGTAATCCACTTCCTAGTAATGGTAACATGCCACGTCTTGAAATTTTTTGCTCTTTTTTGGATGGTTGGTCCTTCATGTTTTTTGTTATTTATATATTAGAAACTATATCTTCTTGTAATATTAAACCCTATTAAGATGCCACCTTTACCAAAGAAATCATTGGCATCGTTAAAGTTGTTATACTGGGGTAATATACCGTTATAATTAGTGATAAATACCTGAAAAGCATGTCCGGAAGTTGAAAATTCTGCGCCTAAACTAATACCAGGGTCATTATTACTAGCATCATTAAGTTTTGTTATGGGTTGACTATAATCAAGCATTAATGAGGTGTTTGGGCTTATTTTATAACGTCCGCCAAAAGCAATAGCAAAACGGTCATTTTCATTTCCAAAATCTACCGCATTGAAATGTGTCATACTCGGTGCTAATAGCAAAGAAAAATCAGAGTTAAATCGTTTTGCAAAGATTACCTGGTGGAAATAAGAATAGCGGTCTTGTTTTGTTAAGAATCCGGCATTATCTCCATTGGTTCCTGAGCGGCCATCAATAGCTGCATTTCCGTAATAGGTAATGCTTAAAGGTGTGCTTCCAGAGCGGGTTTGGTTTAATAATCTAACTTTTAAGCTAAAGTCACTGGTAATATTTTTTTTAGTGATACCATAGCCTACAGTAACCCAGTCTAAAATTGAATAAGCTGCGCCTATTCTTATATTAGAAGGCCCGTAAATTCCGAGTAAAGTATTTTCCCCGTCAATAGGACCAAACCGGTGTTGCATCATTACTTCTAAAGTGTTTTTATTAAATAACACATTAGTTTGAGTGTCTACAAGACTTGAACTTTCAAACGCAGGACGTTCTGGTTTTTCTACAACTGAATCCTTTACTTTTTCTTGTGAAAAAGTAAATAAAGGAGCCAATAAGAATATAAACAGTAATATTTTATAATTTTTCATTTCTAACGTCTTTATTATTAGTTATTTGCTGCGCCATCATTTATCCACAATTCAATCAAGGCCAGTGAAGTAGCGTCTACATCTCTATGACCTCCCGCTAATTTTGTATACAGTCTGCTATCAGCACTGTTTCCAGCAGTAACATAGGCCGGAACCAGATTACTGTATTCGCTGCCAGGCGTTAAATCTGGGTTTTGTCCAGAAGATGTATTATGGCATCCAACGCAGTTGTATGTTACAAATATTGGTGTAATGTCTTCGCTAAATGAAACCTCTGTACCTGGTGGAATTTCTACTGGAATATCTTCAGGAAATTCATCATAATAACATGAGGAAAACAACAAAGTGATACTGCTAACGAGAACTATTTTTAATAGTTTTTTCATTTCATTTTATTTTAATTTTGAACTTTTAACTTAAATTTCTGTTCGAAATTTTGTTAGCTATTTAATAAACTAAGATGGATTTTATGAATAGCTCAGGAGGTTTAGCTCCTGAGCTATTTTTAAAATATCTAGCTATTATTGTTGTAAGTATTCAATAGAATTTTTAAGTAAGGCTTTGGCATATTTTGGATTATGAACACCTTCACTCTTATCTTCTTCTAAGGTTTTGTAATTCCAGATGGCTTGTGCATCTTTTACAGGATAAGTTCCTGAAACTGTACTACCTGAAGCAGTTATGTATCCTTTAGCTAATAATAAATCGTGTAAGGTTGCAAAATCTGCAGCAAATCCAGTAACTTCTGTTGGTGCGCCACTGGTGTGACAAGTAATACAAGCCTCTTCGTTTGGAGCCCACGTGTGACCTCCTTCAGTTGCAACAGTAGATTCTCCCATATGACATCCTACGCAAGAAGTTCCTTTTCTGTGACCGTTATCTCCATTTGCTCCAGCGCCTGGATAAGCAGTAGAACCAACGATATTGGCGCCCATAATACCTTCAAAAACGGTTGATTGTGGACCATGGTGAGGACCAAATCTTGAGCTGGTTATTGTATAATCGCCTGTTCCAGCAGGAATTGGATAACTAGGTCTAGGTTGGTGACAAGTCACACACGCATTACTTAAACCTAAGGCATCACTAGCGTTTGCTAAGTCAACAGTTACTGTAGGGTCAAGAACTAATTTTACAGGGTCAATGTTTCTTAAAGCATAATCATTACCATCATTGGTAAAATCAAATGATCTGTGTGCAGTATGGCAACCAGTACAATTAATAGGGTTTGACACTAAATAACCATCTGGGTTTGGCATTGGAATAGGGTCTCCATTGACATCTAGAATTAAATCACCAAAATCAGGACTTAAAGGGTCTGTGTCAGTTTCGAAGAAGTTGTTTGATAAATAATCGATGTAACCTTCATTGTTGTGACATTGTGCGCAACCAGTACTTGTTCCTCTGGCCCATGAGCTACCTGTAGCATGTCCTGATGTGGCATAGGCATTGATAATTGGGTCACGATGCTCATTAGCGTGACACTGAATACAAAGAGCAGCATCTGCATCAGAGCCGTCAATGCCGTCAACGCCGTCAACGCCGTCTTTTCCATCTATCCCAGCAATGGGAGTATATTCACTCGTACATTGGAAAAACATAAAACTTGATACAACCATGACCAAGTTTATAATTAATTTGAAATTTTTCATAATAACTGTATTTGATATTTTATTTAAAATCTTGATGTAAAATTATGTAACATGTGTTACACAAAATATGATTTTTGTCATATATCGAAATTATTTAAAAAATCTTGAACAATCTAATATGATTGAGTTTTTGTTTATAAGTGCTGATAAATTAACAGTCAAAAAAAAGTAAATATTACTATTTTTAACGTTCTTATTTTTATTCAAAAAAAATAACTATGTACTTAATCTTTGATACAGAGACTACTGGTTTACCAAAGCGATGGGATGCACCTATCAGCGATACTGATAACTGGCCAAGATGTATACAAATAGCCTGGCAGTTACACGATGCGTTTGGTAATTGTATTGAGCATCAGGATTATTTGATAAAACCGGAAGGATTTAATATTCCTTTTGATGCCGAAAAAATTCACGGTATTTCTACAGAATTAGCGCAGCAAAAAGGAATCCCTTTAGTGGAAGCTTTACAAAAATTTAATGAAGCCTTAAATAAAACAACCTTTGTGGTGGGTCAGAATGTGAAGTTTGACTTGAATATTATGGGTGCTGAGTTTATTAGGGAAGGCATAAGTAATGTTTTACAGGAATTACCTGTTTTAGATACCTGTACCGAGCATACAGCAGCTTTATGCCAATTACCTGGAGGAAGATATGGAAAATTTAAACTGCCTACGCTTTCTGAATTGCATGAGTTTTTATTTAATGAACGGTTTATAGAAGCACATAATGCCACAGCTGATGTGGAAGCAACTACCCGATGCTTTTTTGAATTGATAAGATTGTCCGAATTCACCAAAGAACAGTTGGATGTTTCTCAGGATTATTTTAAAGAATTTAATGTTGCCAACCCAAAAGAAATTCAGCTTATAGGGATTAGGCATATCAATCTAAAGAATGAAAGTGCTAAGATTAGAGAGCAATTAAAGAAGGCTGACACCAGTTCGATGTCATCACAGGAAATTAATGAAAATATTGCAGAACTGGCAGATGTTGATTTTGTGCATCTGCATAATCACTCGCAGTTTTCCATTTTGCAGTCTACCATTAGCATTAAAAAATTAGTGGCTTCAGCGGCCAAACATAATATGCCCGCCGTGGCACTGACCGATCATGGAAATATGATGGGGGCGTTTCATTTTGTAAAGGAAGTGACGCTGCATAATAAAAATGTCAAAGCAAAAAATGAAGAAGCCATAGCCAAAGGAGAAGCACCAACTATAAAAGAAATAAAGCCCATTTTAGGTTGTGAATTTTTTGTTTGTGATGATCATTTAGATAAAACCAGAAAAGATAATGGTTACCAGATAGTCCTTCTTGCAAAAAGCAAAAAAGGCTATCATAATCTGGCTAAACTTTCATCCATTGCTTATACAGAAGGGTTTTATTATGTCCCCAGAATTGATAGAAAATTAATCCAGCAGTATAAAGAAGATTTAATGGTGCTAACCGGTAATTTATATGGTGAAGTGCCAAGTAAAGTTTTAAATATTGGTGAAAATCAGGCAGAAGAAGCTTTGTTATGGTGGAAGGAACAATTTCAGGAGGATTTGTATGTTGAAATTATGCGCCATAATCAGGAAGATGAAAAACGGGTCAATCCAACTTTAATTAAACTGGCAGAAAAACATCATATTAAAATTGTAGCTTCTAATAACACCTATTACGCAGAACAGATAGAAGCTAATGCCCATGATATTTTATTATGTGTAAAAGATGGCGAAAAGCAAGCCACTCCTATAGGAAGAGGAAGAGGTTATCGTTACGGTATGCCGAATAAGGAATACTATTTCAAGTCCTCTGAGGCTATGAAAAGCTTGTTTAAAGATTTGCCTGAAGCCATTTCAAACATTCAGGAAGTGGTAGACAAAATAGAAGACTATCAATTATCACGTGAAGTCCTGCTGCCAAAATTTGATATCCCAAAGGAATTCATCAATGAGGAGGATGCTATTGATGCGGGAAAAAGGGGAGAAAATGCGTATTTAAAATATTTGACTTTTAAAGGAGCCGAAAAACGCTATGGAGAATTAACACCAGAAATTAAGGAGCGAATAGATTTTGAGTTAGAGGTCATTAAAAACACGGGCTACCCTGGCTATTTCTTAATTGTTGAAGATTTTATCAGGGAAGCAAGAAACATGGATGTGTCTGTAGGGCCGGGTCGAGGTTCGGCAGCAGGTTCTGTGGTGGCTTACTGTTTGTGGATAACTAATATTGATCCTTTAAAGTATGATTTGCTTTTTGAGCGTTTTTTAAATCCAGACCGTATCAGTATGCCCGATATTGATATTGATTTTGATGATGAAGGCAGAGGGCGTGTCATGGATTATGTGATCAATAAATATGGCAGCAATCAGGTTGCTCAAATTATTACCTATGGAACCATGGCAGCCAAGTCATCTATTCGCGATACGGCCAGAGTGTTAGATTTGCCTCTGTTTGATGCCGACAGAATTGCTAAGCTGATTCCAACCATGTCTAAACTCAACAAAATATTTGGGTTAAGTGACAAGGAATTGAACAGTACGTTTAGGGCAGAAGATTTGGAGAAAGTCAATCAGCTCTTAAATATATCTGAAGGCGAAGATTTAGAGTCAGAAACCGTCAACTTGGCCAGAATTTTAGAAGGGTCTTTAAGAAACACTGGTATACATGCCTGTGGTGTTATTATTACCCCAAGTGATATTACTGATTTTGTGCCCGTGGCAACCGCTAAAGATTCTGATTTATATGTGACTCAGTTTGATAACTCGGTGGTTGAAGAAGCCGGTTTGTTAAAGATGGATTTTTTGGGGCTGAAAACATTGACCTTAATTAAAGACACTGTAAAAATTGTTAAAGCAAAACACGGAATTTTACTGGATCCGGACACCTTTCCTTTAGATGACGAGAAAACGTATGAACTTTTTCAAAAGGGAGAAACGGTCGGGGTTTTTCAGTACGAATCTCCGGGAATGCAAAAACATTTAAAAGATTTAAAGCCAACGGTCTTTGATGATTTGATTGCCATGAATGCCTTGTATCGTCCCGGCCCCATGGAATATATTCCCAGTTTTGTTAAGCGAAAACACGGTGAAGAGACCATTGATTATGATCTTCCGGCCATGGAAGAATATTTAAAAGAAACCTACGGTATTACGGTATATCAGGAGCAAGTGATGTTGCTTTCTCAAAAACTGGCAGATTTCACTAAAGGTGAGGCCGATGTTTTAAGGAAAGCCATGGGTAAAAAACAAATTGCGGTTCTTGATAAAATGAAGCCAAAATTTATTGAGCAGGCTGGTGCTAAAGGACATGATAAGGTTAAATTAGAGAAAATATGGAAAGATTGGGAGGCCTTTGCCAGTTATGCTTTTAATAAATCGCATTCTACGTGTTATGCCTGGATTGCCTATCAAACAGCCTATTTAAAAGCCCATTATCCTGCAGAATATATGGCTGCGGTGTTGTCCAATAATATGAATGACATCAAACAAGTGACTTTCTTTATGGAAGAATGTAAACGCATGAAATTAAATGTGCTTGGCCCCGATGTTAATGAATCGTATTACAAGTTTTCAGTAAATAAAGCAAATGCGGTTAGGTTTGGAATGGGCGCTGTAAAAGGAGTTGGTCATGGTGCTGTAAAAACGATTGTTGAAAACAGAAAGGAAAACGGTCATTACAAGTCTATCTTTGATTTAACCAAACGAATTGATTTACGGGCAGCTAATAAAAAGGCATTTGAAAACCTGGCACTGGCGGGTGGTTTTGATTGTTTTACAGAAACCCACAGAGCACAATATTTTCAGGATGAAGGGGATGGCATTACTTTTTTAGAAAAAGCGATTAGGTACGGAAGTAAACATCAGGAAAATGAAAATTCAGCTCAGGTCAGTTTGTTTGGTGATGCCAGCGATATTCAGATTGCAGAACCACTAGTACCACCATGTGAATCCTGGGGAACCATGGAAAAACTGGCAAGAGAGAAAGAGGTGGTAGGTATTTATATTTCCGGGCATCCTTTAGATGATTTTAAAACAGAGATGAATACCTTTTGTAATGCTAGTTTAGCTATGTTTAGAGATTTAGGATCTTGCGTTAATAAGGAACTTGCTTTTGGAGGTGTAGTAACAGAGGTACAACATCGAGTTACCAAACAAGGGAAGGGATGGGCCATCTTTTCAGTGGAAGATTACACCGATAGTTTTGAGTTTCGCATTTTTGGTGAGGAGTATCTTAAATTCAGACATTTTTTATTAAAAAACAGTTTTGTATATGTCAAAGCGTATGTAAGAGAAGGCTGGATAAATAAGGACACTCAAAAAATGGGAGACCCTCGATTGCAATTTAACAGCTTTCAATTGTTGCATGATGTCATGGATAACTATGCTAAAAAGCTATCTATTCAACTAAATATCAAGGATATTGAAACTAAAAAAATTAACAACTTGAAAGAATTAATCAGAATGCATCCGGGAAGTCAAATCCTGAATTTTGTAATTTATGATCATGATGAAAGTATAAAACTTAATATGCCAAGCAGGAAGCAAAAAGTAAAAATCTCACAGGAGTTGTTGCAGGAATTAGAAAATCAGGAGGTCTACTATAAATTGAATTAATTTTTTTATAAGTCTGTTAAAGAGAATCTCATCTCTTTAAAGAACTAAAAAACAGGGAACCATTGAGCTAAACAATAAGATTATAAGTAAAACAAATAGCTGGCTTGTAAGCTTATGAGATATTTTTGACTAATTTTGTGTATTAAATCAAAGTAAAACACAATTAAATAAAATATTATGGCATTAGAAATAACAGATGCATCATTTGAAGAAACTGTATTAAAAAGTGACAAACCTGTTTTGGTTGACTTTTGGGCAGCATGGTGCGGACCTTGTAGAATGGTTGGACCAATTATTGAGGAAATTAGTAAGGAATATGCTGGAAAAGCAGTGGTTGGTAAAGTAGATGTTGATGCAAATCAGGAATTTGCTGCTAAATATGGTGTGAGAAACATACCAACCGTATTAGTTTTTCAGAACGGAGAAGTAGTAGGACGTCAAGTGGGTGTAGCACCTAAAAATGCTTACACAGAAGCAATAGACTCTCTTTTATAAAATAAATTAAAAAAGAATATTGAAAGGTTTACTATTATAGTAAACCTTTTTTTATTTTAGAAGAAAATTAGATATAATGAGTAATAAATCAAAAATTCAAGATGCTATTGATGCAAAATTCATAGAACAACGTAAAGTATTCCTATGGGGTCAGGTTGATGATCATTCAGCAAAGCACGTTATTGACCGATTAATGTATTTGGATTCTTTAGAAGTTAAAGATATTCAACTCTATGTGAACAGTCCAGGAGGCTATGTGACCGCAGGATTTGCGATTTATGATTGTATAAAATCATTAAAAAGTGACGTGTCAACAATTTGCACGGGCTTTGCGGCGTCTATGGGGTCCATTATACTGTCAGCAGGTAAAAAGGGTAAAAGATTTATTCAGCCACATGCAAGAGTAATGATTCATCAACCCAGTGGCGGTGCCAGTGGTCAGGCCAGTGATATACAAATTACAGCACAGGAAATTATAAAAACCAAAGAATTAAGCGCCAAATTGTTAGCTAAAAATTGTGGTCAGACTTTTGAAAAGGTCATGAAGGATTTTAACCGTGATCACTGGATGGGAGCAGAAGAATCTGTGGCCTATGGTATCGTTGATAAAATGATTTAATAAGCTTGAAGTAATGTAATGGATGTTCAGCAGGAATTAGATAAAGTTAGTGGATTTAAAAATCTTGAACTGCTTGCCAAACAAGTGGTTGAGGGGTTTATTGCAGGCATGCATAAAAGTCCGTTTCATGGTTTTTCTGCTGAATTTTCAGAACACAAAATTTATAATCAAGGGGAAAGTACTCGGCATATTGATTGGAAGTTATTTGCTAAAACGGACAAATTGTACACCAAGCGTTATGATGATGAAACCAATTTAAGATGCCACCTTATTATTGATAATAGCAGTTCTATGCATTATCCTAAGATGGACACTTTTAGTATTAATCATCTTAATAAAATTGCTTTTTCTGTCCTTGCTTGTGCCTCATTGATGCATATTCTAAAAAAGCAAAGAGATGCCATTGGGTTGAGTATTTATAGCAATACTTATGACTATTATGCGCCAGAAAAAGGGAGTGAACGGCATCACCAAATGTTATTAAATGAACTTAATAAAGTAGTCATTCCAAAAGCGTTAAATCAAACTACAGAAACTTATAAATATCTCCATGAAATAGCAGAGAAGATTCATAGGCGTTCATTAATCTTTTTATTTACAGATATGTTTCAATCCTCGGTTAAAGAGGCTAAATTATTTGAGGCACTAAGGCATTTAAAGTATAATAAGCATGAAGTCGTCTTATTTCATGTTTTTGATAAAGAGAAGGAGCTGGTCTTTGATTTTGATAATAAGCCAAGACGCTTTGTAGATGTAGAAACCGGAGAACACATCAATTTATATGCGGATACCATTAAAGAAAATTATCAAGCAGCCGTAAGTCACTATTTTGAATCTTTAAAATTAAAATGTGCCCAGTACAAAATAAAATATGAAGAGGCAGATATTAATAAAGATTTTAATAACATCCTCACAACCTACATGATAGAACGTCAAAAGTTTATATAATGGAATTTTATTTAAAAAACAGTAAAAAACATTTGAGATATAAAAAAAGGCGTGTATATTTGCAACCGCAATAAAGCAACGGTCTGGTAGTTCAGTTGGTTAGAATGCCGCCCTGTCACGGCGGAGGTCGCGGGTTCGAGTCCCGTCCAGACCGCTTTTAAAGTTATCATTTAGAATCAAAACCTCGCTAATCATATGATTGGCGGGGTTTTTTCGTTTTTAGGGTTATATTTTAAAATATATTATTTAACTTTAAATGTCCACAAATCGTCAACAGTTTATTTTTAATCGTCAACATAGTTGAAAATTAGACCTAAATTTTGAAATAACCCTTGGTATAGTTGATTTGACTTTCGTCTCAATGAATGTTTAACAATCTAAAGACGATAACTATGCGTACTTCTTTAACATTTTCTGTGCTTTTTTGGATTTATACCAAACGAGCCCAAAACAACCAGACAAATATTTATGCCCGGATTACCGTAAATGGTAAAAAGGTCAATATCAGCCTTAAACATAAAGTTGATGTTAAAACTTGGAATCCAAAATCCCAAAAATTAAAAGGAAATAGCCCAACCGTTAAAGTAATGAATTTATATCTTGATGAAGTCAAATCAGTAATTGTTCAATGTTATAGGGAACTAAAAATGGAAAATCGAATTATTACCGCAGAACTTATCAAGGCAAGGTATTTGGGTGAGGATAAAATTCATTATTCCCTTAGGGACATTTTTGAATACCATGATAAAGCCATGGTACACAAGCTGAAGGCTAACACTATAGGGCATTACAAAACAACTGAAAAGCATGTTTTTGCATACTTGAAAAAAAAGCATAAAACTTTAGATATACACCTTCAGAACTTAGATTATGAATTTATCATTGGCTTTGAGAGTTTCCTAAG
>BS_KBA_SWE02_21mDRAFT_10001037_pt1 | contig 10515 bp, 6 predicted proteins | sample BalSeasSWE02_21m_FD_9196 | JGI IMG/M metagenome (IMG submission 9196)
TAGCGAAGGAAATTCGCCGACTCGCGCGGGCAATCCCGAATATCAAAATACTCAGCGTTTGCGGCGGTAGTCCGGTGCGTGCACAAACGGCTTCGCTGCAGCGCAGCCCGCACATCATCGTCGGCACGCCGGGTCGCGTACACAAGCATCTGCGTGACGGCAAAATTAATCTTGGCGAATTACAGACCTTCGTGCTCGACGAGGCGGATCGCATGTTGGATATGGGTTTCATGGACGAGCTGGATGCGATTCTTGCTTTCGTGCCGGCCGACAGACAAACGCTGCTGTTCAGCGCGACGTATCCGGAGGCGGTGGCCGATATCAGTGCAAGAGTCCAACGCAATCCAAAGACAGTGGACGTCACCGACGATGAGCAGCCGGCACAGATAACTCAAACCTGGTGTTCAGTGACGCGCGAGAATCGGAGTGCCGAGCTGGTTCGAGTGTTAAGAGCCTGGGGTGGTGAACTCAATCTGGTGTTCTGCAATACCAAGCTTGATTGTGCCGAAGTGGCCAGACACCTGCAGGTCGAGAATATCGTTGCGCTGGCATTGCATGGCGATCTTGATCAGGCGGAGAGGAACCAGGTGTTGGTCCGGTTTTCGAATCGCAGCGCGAGTGTACTTATTGCGACCGATGTTGCTGCGCGCGGTCTGGATGTGAAGGATATCGACGCCGTATTCAACTACGAGTTACCAGCGCAGGCCGAGATTTATATCCACCGTATTGGGAGAACAGGGCGCGCAGGAAAAACCGGCGTCGCCGTGAGCCTGGTAGAGGACCGTGAAATGTGGCGCCTCGAGGAAATCGAGAAGTCATTGCCGGATGCGTTGATTCAGCAACGCGGCATTCCGGATGCGAAGCGCGGCGACGAGTCTTTGATTCCGAAATTTACGACGATACATATTAGCGGCGGCCGCAAAAACAAATTGCGGCCGGGGGATTTGTTGGGAGCGTTGACGGCGCAGGGTGGAATACCTGGAGACGCTGTCGGGTCGATCGATTTATTCGATATCTACGGCTACGTTGCGGTGCAGAATGCATACGTGAACAAGGCGCTTCAGCAATTGAGTAGCCAGCCCATAAAGGGCAGGAAGTACCGCGCGCGAGTCAGACGATAACGGCGCATCGTCATTCGCCAACTGTGCTGCTCCAATATTTGATCGGTTCGACCCCTATACTTCGAGCCGTGTGCTGAGCTGTCAACAGATTTTCCAAGCAGTCGGTTCGGCCTCTTCTTTCTCAGGCGACCTGCGTCCTCTCATCGGATTGTTGCGCGCGCAAGTATTCGTCGTAAGTTCCGCGAAAGTCGACTATGCCTTTGGGAGTCATCTCAATGATGCGCGTTGCCAGCGACGAAACGAAATCCCGATCGTGGCTGATAAAGATCAGAGTGCCCGGATAGTTTTCGAGCGCAAGGTTTAACGCCTCGATCGATTCCATGTCGAGGTGATTGGTCGGCTCGTCCATGACGATGACGTTCGGCTTCTGCAAAATGATCTTGCCGAACATCAATCGGCGTTGTTCGCCGCCGGAGACGACTTTGACCGATTTCTCGCTGTCGTCTCTCGAGAACAACATTCGTCCCAGCGTGCCACGCAACAACTGTTCATCCGCACCTTTCGGCTGCCACTGCGTAATCCAGTCGAACAAGGACATGTCAGTTTCAAATTCGGGCCCGTTGTCCTGAGCGAAAACACCCATGCTCGCATTCTCGGACCATTTGATATCACCTGCATCTGCATCAATCTCCTGCAGCAAGGTGCGTACCAGTGTTGTCTTGCCGATCCCGTTTTGCCCCAATATCGCAACGCGCGAGCCAGCTTCGATCGTCAGGTTGAGATTTTCAAACAAGGGGCCGTCGCCATAATCCTTGCTGATGCCAGTGGCCTCAACCACGACGCGACGTAAGAGTTTGTCCTGCTCGAAGCGGATAAAAGGACTGACGCGACTGCTCGGCTTGACGTCCTCAAGCACAATCTTTTCCAGTTGCCTGGCTCGAGATGTCGCCTGACGTGCTTTTGACGCGTTCGCAGAGAAGCGACTGACGAAGGCCTGCAACTCCGCCATCTTGACCTTCTTCTTCGCATTGTCTGAATGGGTACGCTCGCGGGCCTGCGTCGCGGCGATCATGTACTCATCGTAATTGCCCGGGAACACTTGCAGCTTGCCGTAATCCAGGTCCGCCATGTGCGTGCAGACACTGTTCAGGAAGTGACGATCATGCGAAATGATGACCATTGTTGCCTTGCTTGCGTCCAGATAGCCTTCCAGCCAGCGAATCGTATTGATGTCGAGGTTGTTGGTCGGCTCATCCAGCAGCAGTACGTCCGGGTCCGAAAACAGCGCCTGTGCGAGCAGTACTCTGAGCTTCCAGCCCGGCGCGACCGCGCTCATAGGACCCTGATGTTGTTCGACCGGGATACCGATGCTCTCAAGCAGCTCACCCGCGCGCGATTCGGCGGAGTAGCCGTCGAGTTCAGCGAACTCGACTTCCAGNTGGGCGACGTGCATGCCTTCTTCGTCGCTCATTTCGGGCAGCGAATACAGGCGGTCTCGTTCCTGCATGACTTCCCATAATCTTGCGTAGCCCAGCATCACTGCATCAAGGACTCGATATTCCTCGTAGGCGAACTGGTCCTGCGCGAGCTGACCAACACGGGCATTCGGATCCACAAAAACGTTGCCCACACTGGGCTCCAGCTGGCCAGCCAGGATCTTCATCAACGTCGATTTGCCACTGCCGTTGGCGCCAATAAGGCCATAGCGATTGCCGTTGCCGAAGGTCACAGAGACATTTTCGAACAGGGGTTTAGCGCCGAATTGTATCGACAGGTTTGAAGCAGAAATCACTGGAATGCACCGGGTGTTGGGGCCGCAGCGCACATTCAGCGTTTTGGCCGGACTTTGGGCCGCGGAGCATAGCAAAACTTACGGCAAATTACAGGACAGCCTCCATGGGCAGCAGTCGATTGAACCAGGATTTGAAGCGTTTTCCCCGATCCACCACGAAATCCGGATTAAAGTCCGCCGTAGTCTGCCAGCTATTGCCGGGCAGCATGTCACGTTCGATGCTTGCAGTGACCTGGCGTGCCAGCTCCTGGCTTTTCACCAGCATGCCGACTTCGGTGTTCAGGTTGGCTGATCGGGGATCGAGGTTGAAGGTGCCGATAAATACCGTTTCACCGTCAATAACCATGCTTTTGGCGTGTATTGCGAAAATCGGGTCGTTCTCGGCAATGCGGGGATAACGGTCAATCAGCTGCGTGCGGATATTGGGTTCGTCCATAAATTCGTACAACTCAACGCCCGCGCTCAGCAAGTCGCTGCGCTGCGCCTGATAGCCGCTGAACGCCGGGATATTGTCGGTCGATGCCAGCGAGTTGGTCGATATCCGCACTCGGACACCTCGCGACGCCAGTTCTCGGAAAAGCTCGATTCCGCCGTCCGGCATTATCAGGTACGGGGATTGGATCAGAACAGACTGCCTGGCATTTTTCACGGCATCAATCAGCTGATTCGTCGATTCACCACCGCCACCCAGTCCGAATTCACCTGAATTCTTTCCAGGCACGTCGCTAAGAAAAATGACGTCTTCCCAGCTCATCGCTTTGAGGAGCTCGGGAAAATACTCTGCAATACCTTCAATCGCCTCTCGAACCTGGGGTTCGAAATTGGTGGGGTCATCGGCGTATTGATGAAGTTCCTGATAACGTTGTTGTACGTCGGCGGACGCCACGGCGGCGGCATCCTCGGCGAGGATTTTCTCAACAGGAACGGCAAGCTCACTTGTCCAGAACTCTTCAAAATTCTCACGCATGTCAACAACAGCGCGGCCCAGCAGTAGAACGTCGCGATCCCGAAAATTGTATTCATGGTCGTAGTCAAAGTATTCGTCGGCCATGTTTCGGCCACCCGTAATCCCGGCAATTCCGTCGAAAGTTGCGGTCTTGTCATGCATGCGTTGATTGATTGCCCGAAACCCCGTAACGGCGTTTTTCAGGCGCTGCCAGAAGCCGATACCAACAGATACATTGGGATTGTAAATTCGAATATGTACGTTCGGATGTGCAGACAGCAAAAGCAGCGTTCGCTCCTCTGCATCGATCAGAAAATCGTCGACCAGAACCCGAACCGTCACGCCGCGCTCAGCCGCACTCAGCAATTGTTCCGCGGCGAGAATACCGATGTTATCGGTGCTCCAGATAAAGTACTGAACGTCGATGGAAGCGCTAGCGTGCTGCGTCAGCCACGCGCGGCCGATAAGAGCCTCTTCGCCTTTTTCGAGCACATAGACGCCAGTTTGTGTTTGCATCCGCGCATTGCAGTCGCCGCAGTTTTCGTCGATCCACTCAGCAATTGTCTGCGCTCTGATTCCAGTGGCTGGAATCAGTATGAACAGAATCGTGCAAAGTCGGAGGTAGTTGCTCATTGCCGACCAATATAATGCCAGTTGGCGGAATGATGGGGACTCATTTATTGGGTCGCGGCTTCCGAATCGCTGCTCTCCGATTCAGCACGTCGATGTTTCATTCGAAGAACGGCAACAGCGAGGCCGAAGGCACAGCAGAGGAATCCGAGTATTATATAAATGAACCAAATCGGAATATCGACACCAAGATAGAGGCCGCCTGCTATGAAAAGCAGGCCTATGATGAACCAGAACTGCGGAACGCGTTCATAGATTGGGGTCGGTAGCCACATTGTCGTCAATCCAATTTAGTGAGCACCAATTATGCGCCCGGGCAAGAGCTCATTGTGAGATATTTGCCTCATATTTAATCAGGTCGGTCAAGAGTTTTTCAATTTTGAGACCTGGTACTCTATTTCTCAACCCGGGGGAGCGTTCATGCAGATCTGGTCTCAGGCGAGCAAAATGGCGGCACAGACGCCAGCAGAGAGAAATCGCTATGTCGATTTTCTTCGATCGATATCGATACTCGTCGTCATTATCGGACATTGGATGATCGCGACGGCTTACGTCGTCGACGGCGAAATGAACGCGGGCCACCTGCTTGCGGGCAGACCTCAACTGCATTGGATGACCTGGCTTTTTCAGGTTATGCCGATTTTCTTTATTGTCGGTGGCTACTCCAACGCCGTTTCCCTGGAGAGCGCAAAACGCAAAGGAGTCGGATATGGCGGTTGGTTGTCAGCACGCCTCAATCGCCTGGTAGCGCCATTACTGGTGCTACTGGTCGCCTGGGCCGTTATCGCCGTTGCGATGACACTCTTCGGCGCGCGGCCCAAGGTCATTCAATTCGTGTCCCAAGCCGCATTGATCCCGACCTGGTTTCTCTCGATCTACATTGTCGTGGTCATACTGGCGCCGCTCGCCTACAAATTCTGGCAACGATTCGGATTCACGTCGTTTCTGGTTTTCGTGGCGGGTGCGGCAATAACCGATACGGCATTCTTCGCGGCCGATATGCGTTGGCTCGGATGGACGAATTACTTATGGGTCTGGCTCGCCGTTCATCACCTCGGATTCGCGTGGCGCGATGATCGCCTGGGACACGTTGCGAAGCGCCTGCTGTTTTCTGCGGTGGGTTTCGTCGTGCTCTGGTCGCTGACATCTTATGGTCCTTACCCGCTCGCCATGGTCGGTTCTCCCGATCCGGGATTGAGCAATACATTACCACCCAAAATCACACTGCTTGCGCTGGGCATATTTCAATTCGGTCTGCTTTTGGCGCTTGAAGTACCCATGCGCCGTGCTCTAAGCGGGTTGCGTCTCTGGACCGCGACGGTATTGATCAACAGCATGATCATGACGGTTTACCTCTGGCACATCACTGTCATGGTGATTTTTGCTGCGTTGCTCTACCTGGCCGGTGGACTCGGCCTGGGTATCGAACCCGGGACCCTTGACTGGTGGTTGTCACGGCCCGTCTGGATCGCTATTTTGTTCGTGCTGTTACTGCCAGTAGCTCTCGTATTGTCACCACTTGAGAGACGCGGACGGCCTGCCGACGCGCCAATACCCGCGCCGGCACGGCAGATCGCCGGGGCGGTCATGATATGTCTTGGTGTGGCGTTACTCGCGATGTACGGTTTTGGCGGTGGTCCTTTCCCGCGTTTGGATGTCGTGTCTTTTTCGCTGGTGATTGTTGGTTCCGGAATTAGCGGGCTGTTGCCGAGTTTTCGATAGTGCGTGATTAAAACAGTTTTGGAGTAGCCGATGAGAAGCGTTCGAATCCTGATCGTTTTCGTTGGCAAGGTGCGATCTGCGACATTCACCGTAGTGCCGCAGCCGAACTGATTAGCGGAGTCCACAGTCTATTCGTATCGAAGTGCCAGTATCGGGTTCGATCGTGCGATGCGAATGGCGTGTCCGGCAACCGTTCCCCAGGCCAGCAACACCGCGATGAGTCCGGCGACAAGCAGGATCGGAATCAGCGACTGGATTTGGTCAGCGAAGAAATTCAGGTAGATCTGTGACGCAAAATAGGCGGCGGGCAGCGCAATTATCAATGCCCAAAATACCGGAGTCGAGAACTGCCACACCAGAAGGCGTGCGATTTGCGTCGAGCTTGCGCCCAACACTTTGCGTACACCGATCTCTTTGGTTCGCTGTGTTGCCATGAATGCGGCGAGTCCGAACAGGCCGATCAATGCCAGTGACAATGCAACGAACGCGAAGATGCCCAGCGCCAGGTTCATGTACTTGAGAATGTTGTAGATATCATCGAAAACCTCGTCGAGGAAGCGCCCCTGAATCGGGAAATCGGGAATAACGCGTTTCCATATCTCCTCGATGTTTGCGACGGTGTTGATCATGTTGCCGCCGGTAATGCGAATAGACCCGATACGCAGAGAGTCCGGTGAGTAGTGGTAAAACCAGGCCTTCTCTTCGTTGAATAACCCGACGATGTTCTGCGTCGGTACGACGCCAACAATGACGTACTCCCGTAAAGTCGATTCTGGGTCAGTGCTATACAGACGCATGTTGAGCGCGTCGACGGGCTTGTCGAGACCCAACAGAGGCAGGGCTAATTCGTTGACGAGAATGTTCATCGATTCCAGTTCGTCGCTGCGCTTGTCATTCGCAATGTCATGACTCAGGTTTCTACCCGCCAATATCGGAATATCATAGGCATCAAGAAACTCTGGCGACATGCTCAGATTCATCAAAGTGATTCCGGTAGCCTCATCGCCCGGAACGGTTGTCAATTCGCTATGTGAATTGTTCTGTTCGTATGGTACTTGCGATGTATAAGCAACGACGTCTACATTTGGCAATGCTTCAAGCTCGTGTTGTAAAGTATCGAGTCGATCACTGATGCCCTCAACGTTAAGACGGTCAATGGTATAGATTTCGGAGCGCGGAAAAATATAGCTGCTTTCTATCACTTTTTCGTTTTGAAAGTAGACGATTGCGACCATAGCCAGCATGAAGGCCGATATAGCAAACTGAGCGCCGATCATGATTGAGCGAACCAAAGATCCCTTCTTGCCTTTTCTTGCGATATCGCGAAGGGCTTCAATCGGATTGGTTCGCGTAATTAACCAGGCCGGATACAGGCCAGCCAGGATGCCGACCGCGACGGTCGTTAGTAGCAGCCACGGCAGCGTTGCCACATAGTCCAAAGCCAGAATCTTGCTTGATGCGTTGTTAAACAGCGGGATGATCATTTCCAGCGCAGCGATCGCAATAAGCATCGCGATTCCGGTAATGACAAGGCTCTCGACAAGGAATTGGACGAGCAGCTGCGTCTGGGTAGCGCCCATAGTTTTACGCATACCCACTTCGCGAGTGCGGCCCAGGGACTGGGCCGTTGCCAGGTTGGTGTAGTTGACACAAGCAATAACGAGCACCATGAAACTGAGCAGTGAAATCACCGACATTACTGGCATGCCGATCATGTCCCAAATCGCAATATTGGCATAGGACAGAGGATTCACCGTGAGGCTCGCAATCGCATCCCCTTCGTCCTCAGGAGTCAAACGGTCAAAAATGCCGTTGACCTGATCCTGTAACCAGGCCTGGTCTAGCGTCGGCGGGAGCAATACATAGGTCATGTCGCCTATCGACAGATTGTTCCAGTCGCCAACGGCTGAATCGTAGTCGCGCAGCCTGTCCATCGCCTTGAATGGCACGACAACGCCGAATGGCTGATCAGCAACGACCAGCGAATTGAAGTGCGTATTTAGAGGAGGATCTTCAATGACCGCCGTCACTGTGAAGTCGAATTTGTTATCAAATGTGATCGTTTCACCAATGACATCGGTCTTGCCGAAATATTTGATGGCCATCCGCTCTGTGAGCAGCAGACCGGAGGGGTCGTCCAGCGCGGTTGAGTTTCCGTGCAGATAATGGAAATCAAATATTGTCAGTAACTCAGGGTCAGCGAATCTGAGGCCCTCGTAAAAGCCTTCGTCGCCAACAGACAACAGGTATTCTTGATTTCTGGTTCTGGCGACCGCCAACGCATCGGTAACGGTAGTCTTGATGATCGGGCCGACAGCCATAAACGTGGAATTGAATTTATCGACGCCGACGTTGAGTTCGGGCTTGGCCGTCGAGCCGATTGTGTAAATGTGATCAACATTTGCAAAAGAACGATCGTGCGTATTTTCGTATTCAACCAACAAACCGCCGAATACGTAGATGGTCAGACCGATGGCAAGACCGGATATATTGATCGCCGCAGAGGACTTGTTTTTGCGAAGGTTTCGCAGCGCGATGATGATGTTGTTCCACAGCATGATTTTCCCCGATGGTGTCGGTCGTGCAGCCTCAGGCTGCGCGTGTGTTTTCTGTGACGACGTGGCCGTCAAACAAATTGACTGTTCGATGCGCGTAATCCGCGTGAGCAGGGGAGTGCGTGACCATGACGATAGTCGTGCCCTCTTTGTTCAGTGAGCGCAACAACTCCATAACCTCCTGGCCATGAACTGAATCGAGATTGCCGGTTGGCTCATCTGCAAGAATCAAGGGCTGATCACCAACCACAGCGCGCGCTACAGCGACACGTTGCTGCTGTCCACCGGACAACTGACCTGGCATGTGGTTGGCGCGATGCGTGATGCCCATGCGGTCCATGACAGCGGCGACGCGCTTCTTACGCTCGGCCGCGGGCATGTTGTGGTACAGCAATGCGAGCTCGATATTTTCGGAGACGCTGAGTTCGTCGATCAGGTTAAAGCTCTGGAAAATAAAGCCGATGTTCTGCTTGCGAATCGCGCTGCGCTGAGATTCGTTGTACTTGGCAATGTTCTCGTCGAAGAACCAGTAATCTCCGTCGGATGGGTTGTCCAGCATCCCGATAATATTCAGCAGAGTCGATTTTCCACAGCCCGATGGCCCCATGATAGCGACGAAGTCGCCCTGGGCGATTTCGAGATTGACGCCGTTAAGTGCGACGGTTTCAACTTCGTCGGTGCTGTAAACCTTGTACATATTGTGTAACTTGAGCATTGCTGTTCCCCTGCTTCTGTTGGGCGTAAGACTGGTGCCGAAGACTAGTTATCGTCGAGAGCCAATCGGTCCATGTTGGTGTAGCTGGTATAGGGCGAGGTGATTACCTTCTCGCCGGGCTCCAGCCCGTCGAGCACTTCGATGAATTCTGTATTGCGGCGACCGAGGCGAACGCTGCGCCGCACGGCTTCGCTGCCGTCGGGCGCGACGACGAATAGCCAGTTGCCGCCGGTTTCCTGATAGAAAGAGCCGTTCGGAATGAGTATGGCGTCCGAGTTATCGCCGAGCGTCAGGCGAACTTGCATAGTCTGGCCGCGCCGGAGTCCGGTTGGCTCATCGGCAAGCGTCATATCGACTTCAAACTGACCGGCATTGACCTGCGGGTAGATTTTCGAAATCTTGAGAGCAATGTCTTTGCCATTATGCTCGGCGACCGCCGCTTGATGCAGATCTACCCGGCCGAGGTAGAACTCGTCGATCTTCACATTAAGTTTGTAGCCGTCCGGATCGTCGATTTGTCCCAGTCTTCCGCCGGGTGCGATCGACTGTCCCACTTCGATACTGAAGCCTGAGAGTTTGCCGGCCAGCGGGGCGCGAACATTGAGATCATCGAGATTCTTTTTCGCGAAGCCAAGCCCTGCCTGTAGCTGTCCGCCGGCCTCGCGCAATTGCAGCAATTGCTGCTCCTGCATGCGCGCATCGGTCGCCTGGCTTTCCAGCGTCACGGTGCGGCGATTCTCGTTATACGTCAACTCGTCCTCGAGCTCTTCGATCGTCGAGCGCGACGCGAGATCCTTCGCCACAAGATCCCTTTGCCGCGCAAGGGCCCGATTCAGACGTTTGATCGCATAATCGATTTCGACGAGGTTGCGCTTGTGTGTGAGGCGATTTTGCTCCAGCTGCAGCTCTATGGTTCGCATGTTATTCAGCTGCTCGGTGACGGCAGCTTCGCGGCCCAAAACTTCCAGCTGCAGATTGGTATTCGACAGTACAGCGATCAGCTCCCCGGCCTCCACCGCCGCGCCGTCCTCGACCAGCGTTTCCTCTACCCGGCCACCTTCGATTGCATCAAGGTAGACAGTGCTGCTGGGCAC
>BS_KBA_SWE02_21mDRAFT_10001038_pt1 | contig 10514 bp, 10 predicted proteins | sample BalSeasSWE02_21m_FD_9196 | JGI IMG/M metagenome (IMG submission 9196)
ACCAACCGAAAGAAGGCTGGAAGCCTGGCCATTACCAAGTCAAAATCTACTACGGCTCCCCTGGACAAGAACTCCACGCCGGCAACGTCATCGGCACCATGCAATTCACGATTAAATGAATCGTGCAAGATTTGCAACTGAGCACCATTCTTCCAACTTCCAAGCAAGATTAAATACAAAAAGCTGGACAAAGGCATTCCCTCATCCACAGTGGCAATGAGAAACAATTACCGCGAAGGATTGGGTTCTGGCGCCGGAGAGAGAGGCTGAGAATCTGAGGGACGTCTAGAGCGGAGGATTTCTTCTAGAGTCAGGAGGGTGTCGCGACCGGAGTTGGTTTCAAAGCCTTTGGAGAGACTGGTGTCGGCGTAGGTGTGGCCTTGTTGTTGTGTGGCACTTTGGCTCAGACTGCCGGACCAGGGGCGGGGATCTTGTGAGCCATGCTTCCGACCCCAGGCCGCCAAACAAGCTTTGGCGATGATTTTGTTGAGCGGGGCGGGATTGTAGAGCATCTTTTTGATGTTCCACGGGGTGAGGCTCAGCGGATTGTAGCCCTTCGAGAGATAGCCTTCTGACAGCAAGCGTTCTTCGAGATCAGTATTGGGCTGGATTCCTAAGAAAAACATGAGGGGAAAGACTCGATCCTCTCCTAAAATCGAGGCCACCGTTTTATACGACTCGATGCTTTGGAGGAGGGTCTCCTCGGTTTCATCCGGAGAGTTGAGCGAGTAATTCAGAATCACCCTTCCCTTAAACCCGGCTTCCTTCAGATGCCGGCACCCATCATAGAGATGCTCCAGCTTGAATCCCATGTGCAAGCTATTGAGGACTTTTTGGGATCCCGCCGTCACCGCCACTTCTAAATCACCCACACCCGATTGCACCATCAGCTTGGCCATTGAGGCATTAATGAGTGAGGTGCGGATATACCCTGACCATTCAATGTCGAGTTTCTCTGAAATAATCCGCTCTAAAATCTCGGTGCATTGCGGATAGGCCTCTTTCCCGGTAATAAATTGCGCGTCCGTGAACCAGAACCGCCGTGCTCCCCATTGGTGGTAATACTGGGCAATATCCTGCACGACATTTTCCGCCGGGCGGTAGCGTACACGCTTTCCTTCAATATAGGGATAGAGGCAAAAGGCACAATCGTAGGGGCAGCCGCGTTTGCTTTGCACGCCAATACATTCGCCGATGTATTCCCGATATTGCGGAAAGATCGAGGTCAAATATGGAATATCCACCGACAAGGAATCCAACAAGGCTGGAGTCGGCTTCGCCCCTTTGGTGATGCGCCCGTGCTCTCGAATGATAAATCGTTCCTCACTGAGCGAGTCGCCATTTAACACTTTCAGAATGGCGTCCTCGCCTTCGCCTAAAATCCCGATAATGCCTTCAGGAAGTTTCTCGATCAGCTGATCCGCAAACGCGGTAAATGCTCCCCCCCCGATCATCATTCTAGTCGAAGGAAATTCTTTTTGAATCAACCAGGGATAGGAAAGATTGTGTCGAATATCGGTGTAATAGCGGTACAGGTTGCGAAGCCCCTGAAAAGAGGCTACGACCCGTTTGAACGGGTTGCTGGCATAGTAGAAATTGAAGGCATGTTCGAGGGACGCATCCCCCTCATGTGGCGAAAAGATTTGAATATCCCGCCACGAAAAACAGACCAACTCCGGCTGGAAGGCTTGGGTGGCTTCACGAAGTTTGGCTTGACGTTGATTGGGTGGAAAGAGAGAGAGATCTAGGATTTGCTGACGAACATCGGGGCGACGCCGATGGATAAAATCGGCCAGGTAGGTAATCCCAGTCGGATACACTTTTTTGCACGGCAGAAAGACATACAGGACTGAATGCATGGCGTTATTTCACCGCGACATGGATCGCGACGATACCGCCAGTCAGATTGTGATAGTCCACCGTCTGAAACCCCGCATCTTTCAGTAACGCACACAAGCGTGATTGATCGGGAAAATTCCGTATCGAGGCTGGCAAATATTCATACACCCCTGTGCCATCACGTGCGACCACGGTTCCGATCCAGGGCAACAGATGGAAGGAATACCAATCATAGATCTTGCGAAATCCCGACGAGACGGGCCGGGAAAATTCCAAACAGACAAAGCGTCCGCCGGGTTTCAACACGCGGCAAATTTCTTTGAGGGCTTGCGGAAGATTGCCCACATTGCGAATACAAAAGCCTGCGGTCACGGTATCAAAAGACTGGTCCGGAAAGGTGAAATGCTCGGCATTCATTTGTAAACACGTGATCCGGTCTCCCAACTGTTGAGTCCGGAGCTTTTGTTGGCCCACCCGTAGCATGGCCACATTCAAATCAGCCGCGATAATTTTTGACGAAAACTGCAGATGGCGATCCAACAAAATAGCCAGGTCGCAGGTCCCGGCGCCCAGATCTAACGCCTGTGTTCCCGGATGACTTGGGATATGTGCGATGGCCTTGCGTTTCCAGGAATGATGCAGGCCAAAACTGAGTAGGGAGTTGTTCAGATCATAAAAACGAGCAATAGCCGTAAACATCCGCTGCACGGCCTGCTCCCGCGCTGGGCCGGTCCATGTGGAGGCGGCTTTGCCTGGGATTTGAGAGTTTTCCATGGTAGGAACCATTCACAGGAGGTAGCACCCGTTCTCGCGCTTTGTCAAGAAAAACCGGGGTATTCGAACAATGCGTGGGAACTCAAATTTTCAGGAATGTTAAATAAACAGGGTAGTTTCGGCACCGGCGCAGGCGGCCAGAATGGCAGGGAGCCCCATCACTTCGTCGACCCCATCATTCACGGCTTGGGCATCGACGCCCATGTATTCCAGACCGGCGCTACAGGCCACGAGTTTAAAGTGCCCGACTTCCTTCGCTTCCCGGAACATGTCGGTAATCAACGGGACTTTCCGTTCACGAATCAATCGAGCCACTTCAGGAGCTTGCGCGGCATATTCCGGAGGGAAGTCTAATTCGTTCAACCGCCCTTCGGCCAATTTCTTGATGGTCCAAAAGAGCAACACGACCATCACGTCTTTTCCCATAGCGGCAGCGGTGAGCCCCAGGGTGGCTACTTGATGAAGTTTATCGTAGGTTGCATTGTGCGCGTAAATGACAAATCGCGGTTTCGCCCCACCCTGGCCTAACGGTCCTGTACTCACGAACGTGATGGCTCCAATCTGGTAATTTTGAAAGACCTACACGCGCCCATACCCTGCTCCTCTTACCAAAAAACTTACCGCTTCGTCGGACGAATGAGTGCTGGCGGCTTTCGTCGTATGAGCGTCCAGTCTTCTTCTTCATACAACAAACAACATTTGAGACGGCCACAGACCCCGATACGATGACTATCCATGTTGCTCATCTGACCGTCCCCACGACCACGTGGGTACACCGGCTTGAAATCCGTTAAAAAGCTTGAGCAACACAACACCAACCCGCAGGTGTCCACGCCACTGAGTCGCCCGGCTTCCTCCCGCGTAGATATTTGCCGCATTTCGATTCGGCATCCAAAGCGACGTGCAAGATCTTTGACCAGTTGCCGGAAGTCGATGCGTTCATCGGCCGTGTAGGTAAAGGTTAACGATCGCCGCAAGAATGAACCAAAGACTTCTACCAATTTCATCTGAAGGCCTAAGGTCTCAATCAGTTCCAGGCAAAAATCATGGCCTTCTTGCGCCATCCGCTGTTGACGGATCACGTTACGTTCGTCTTCTTCGTTCGCCTTGCGAATAATCTTCCGCATCGCCCGCATCGGTGGGGTAAAGGGCAAATATTGCGGAGAGAGATAGACCTTTCCAAACGTATGGTCATTATCTAAATCCAACAGGACCCAATCACCGACTTTCACCGAAGGATCGTCGGTCCGCGTTTTCTTCACCTCTCCGAGATCCCGCACTTTGACGCCGACCACAATCGCCTGGTCAGGAAGTGTTTCTTGATCTTCAATTTCCGGTGCCATGACTAATGATCCCCAACAAAAATAAATGCTTCATTTTCTAAATGAGACTCAATCATACCGAACTTCAGCCAGGAGGCCAAGATAGCAGCCAGAAGAAAAATATCCAAGCCCTGGGAGACGGAGCGCAGCCTGGGCAGGTTTTTAGGCCATTTTTTGATTGACAGTACTGAGGAGGACGGGGAGAAGGATGAAGACAGTCATGCCCGTCAATGTTCTGCGCAAGATAGCGGGCGGGGGCATAAGGGAGACGTTTCCCTGTTTTTTTTGTTTTTCGGTCGACTTTGCGAGCCCACGGGTATTCAGGCTACGGCTGGGGTCGTAAAAAGGGCGGGGCTTCGTGATCTAATTGAAAGAGCGTCACAGGAGCCAATGGGTCGGCAAGGTGACGAATGGTGGTCTCGCCTTGCGATCCCGGTTGAAAGACATCAAACGCTTGGCCGTGATGATATCCGCAGCCCAACGGCTCCAATTCCTGCCTGAGACCTTCCGGTGGATCCCAATGGGCGGTGAGCAAGGCCGTGCGCGCGGGATTGCGGGCACTGAACATGAAGGACAAATGATCGGGATACCAATCCGCCCCTCCGGTGGCATAGGAGACAAATTGTTTGGCTTGCGCCGTTTGACACAATTCTGAGAGATAGCCATTGGTGAGAAAGCCGTTTTCTCCTACATCCAACCATTGCCCCGGATGCGAGAGACAGGCATAGGCGGCATAGCTACGGACTTCTTTAAGTTGCTGCTGTGAGGCAAAGACCAACTGAATGGGGCCGTACTTGGCTACTAGTTTTTTCATAACCTGATTTTGGAGTGCGGACCGCCCATCGTTGGTGGGGCCGCTATCGGCATGGACCAGTACATTTCGGCCACGGTCCACAATGAGATAACAATTGCGAGGCAGTTCCACATCGCAGGGATCTTCCCCATAGAACGGGACTGACACAATCTCGGCCTCGCCCACTCGCCAGGATTCCCCATGCGCCATTTCTTTGACTTGGGTGAACCCTAGCTCTCTGAGTAACGACAAATAATCATAATAAAAGGTGGTGCGATTGCGACGGCTGGGAACAATAATCGGGATGTCTTTCGGCACATGGTAGAGCGTGCGAGGATCGACATGATCGTCATGGTCATGCGTCAAGAAGATCGCCGATGGCCGAGGAAGCAGGTTGCTCCACAAGGACGGCACGGGCGATTCGGCAAACCATGGCATAAGCCAGGGATCGAACCAGACGAAATGTTCCTGGTGACGGTACATCAGCGCGGCATGCCCGATATGAACGACATCTTGATCTCCCGTGACCTGCCGCCAATGTTCCTCAACTGAGGATTTGGGAGCAATTGCTAAACAATCATGATCGTTCAACAGGGTAAAGAGACGAAGGAGTTGGGACTCTAGATCTCGTCCGCTGGCTTGGGCCACGGTCTGAATTTCGCCCATGGTATGTCGTCCTGTCAGAAAGCCTAAAAAATGTCCGACCTTCGGGCCGATGGGTCGTTCAAATCCAAACGGAATGGCCTGGCGCGCCACCGCGTTGAAAATGCGTAATCCTCCGTACGTCATCGCGTCCGAGGACGACGGATTTTTGGGATAATTCCAATGAAACGTGCCATCCGGCTTCCTTCCACATTGAATATGTTGCTGTAACGCCGGGCGAGACGCCACGACCTCAGCATAGGCGTCTTCCAGGAGGCGGGAGGTCTGCGGATCATCAAGAGATGTCCGTTTGGCCATGATGTCGCTGATCGCCGTCTCAATCCCACTCATCATGATTTCATGCACTTGATGCAGGCTGCGAACCACATTCGGATCGACTCCCCCTAAAAACGGGAATGGGCCAGGCGGTTCGGCACTTTCCAACTGCGCCCACACCCAGGGGTTCAGCCCTATTCCAGGGATTCATATTCGTGAGGCATGAGGAGTAAGGGGTAAGGAGAGAAGATAAATAGAGCTAGCTAAGGTGGCCCGACAAATATTTCTTTTTTCAGAACTTCTCACTTTTTACTTTTCACTCCTTACTTCTTCCTACAGCTGGACCGAGGGTTCAAATAACACTTGAATGGTGTTGGAGTCAGGATCGGCCAAATAAAAAGAGAAGCTACCGTCTCGATGCTGCTTGGGTGGGTGAACAATCGTCACTCCTTGTGCCGATACTTCCTGAAACAAGGCGTTGACACTATCGGGGGAATCCATCAAAAATCCCAAATGATCTAGGGGATGATGGGGAGATGGAGCAAATTTCTCAAATTCTTCACCGGGAACTTGGTGTAGGGCAAGGTTATCAACCCCGGTACTGAGATACACATTGTCCGGGTCAGGTTGCCACACGAGCTTCATATCGAAGTGCCGCTCATAAAAAGCCTGAGAGACCTGGACATTCCGTACGCGGAGAGCCAAATGTCGTAACCCTCGTGTTTTTCTTGTATGTTCCATGAGATAGATATTCTTGCTGACCTCTTCGCTTAACCCTTCACCGTCTTTCGCAACTTTCCCACTTTCACTTCTCACGTGTCGAACGTTTGGCATCATACCCAGGACCTTTAGAGGGAGCAAGTTCAAGATTTCCCTACGAATGTGCTATTTTGTGTGAAAGTGATCAGACGTATTCGCATCAAAGCCATAAAGGGGGAGTCAGCCATGTCATCATTCATATCTGCACAAACGGTTCGGTCCATCACACTTGGACTGCTATTACTCATGTTCCCAGTGAATGGCAAGGGAATCGCCGGAGCGGCAGAGACGTTGCCTTCAACTGTCACCGGGAAGGACGGGGCTACGATGGCCTTGATCCCTGAGGGTCTTTTCCCGATGGGTGTTCCGAAAGCAGCACGGGATGGTGGCGTTGATGAACGACCGAATCATGACGTGTTCGTGGACAATTTTTATATGGATATCTACGAAGTCACGAATGGACATTACCTGCAATTCGTGACTGAAACCGGTCACCGCGTCCCACAGCATCCCACGGATCCCAGCAAAGGAATATGGAAGGGAAATATGATGCCGGAATCGATCACGGACCTGCCGGTCATTAACGTCGACTGGCATGATGCCGAAGCCTATTGCCACTGGGCTGGCAAACGGCTCCCCACCGAAGCCGAGTGGGAAAAGGCCGCCAAAGGCCCCAACGACTGGCGGTTCCCCTGGGGCGATGTCGAACCGACCATGGAACATGCCAATTTCAACCAAACCTGGCGGGGCGAAGCCACGTTAGTTCAAGTCGGGATCTACGAGAAAGGCAAAAGTCCCTACGGGATCTATGATGTGGCCGGCAATGTCTGGGAATGGGTCGCCGATTGGTATGAGGTTGATTATTACCACAAGAGTCCGCTCCGCAATCCCCAAGGTCCGGAGACCGGCACGTACAAATCCCTTCGCAGCTCCGGGTGGCAAGGGGAGACACCGCAAGTGCGCGTGTTTACTCGAATCAAAAGTTTACCCACAGACCGGAATAATTCCACCGGGTTCCGTTGCGCACAGACTCTCCCTACCACGGCTACTCCCTAAAAATGGAACCGCTTGCCCCATCTGACCAATGAACCACGATCATGCAAAAACCGGCTTTCAAAGGCTCCGCGTGGGTGCCCTTGAAAGCCGAATGGCCACGGAGATGGAACGCTTGATCTCACGACATGGAGGCATCCCTGTGGTTGCCCCCTCCATGAAAGAACTTCCCCTCTCGGAACATTCGCAAGCCCTGGCCTTTGGCGAAACCCTTCTTTCCGACACGATTGATATCATGATCTTCTTAACCGGAGTCGGGTGTCGAACGTTACTAGACATTCTGGAGACCCGATTTCCACGTGAAGCTATCAAGAAGGCATTGGAGAACACCGTTCTGGTTGTCCGAGGCCCCAAGCCCGCAGGGGTCATGAAATCTCTTGGCCTGCATCCTCACATTCTGGTCCCGGAACCCAATACATGGAGAGATATACTTCAAGCCTTAGATGCCTCGTACCCTGAAGGACTTGGAGGGAAGCGGGTGGCGGTGCAGGAATATGGAATCAGCAACCCGGAATTATTAACAGGCCTCAGAGACCGTGGCGCTCAGGTCACGCCCGTTCCTGTCTATCGATGGACTTTGCCCGATGACCTGCAACCGCTCGAACAGCTTGCCGAGCAGATAGTTAACAAGGAAATTTCCGTCCTGCTGATCACCAATGCGGTTCAGGTGGATCATTTGATTCAGGTGTTAGGAGAGCGTTCGATGATGCCAAGGCTGCAACCGGTGCTAGCCCAGATGATGGTGGCGTCTATCGGACAATTAGCCAGCGAGCGGCTACGGCACCATGGTTTCCCGGTAGATCTAGAACCCTCTCATCCCAAAATGGGCATTCTCGTCAAAGAAGCCTCTCAAGCCGTTCACGCTATCCTGGCCACCAAGAATGTCCCACCAATTTAGGTAGAATGTCTTTCCCTAACCCCCATCGTGATTTTTTTCTTCATCGCCATACCTGTAAGTTCTTGAATGCCATCTAAATGTGTGTTCGGCCGTATTGTGTTCCACAGAACGGAATCTGCTCTCACGAGAAACCCGGCGGCTTCCAGTCACCGCAACCCAAGGAAGACTGGTCTTGTACCAGCTGTCACGCAGTCAATTCTTGATACAGCCCAAAACCCTCAGCCCACTCCCCAAGACCACTTGCCGAGTTAATGTGACCCGCAGGTCCAATGTTGACGAAGCGACTACCCCACCCCGACGCGCAAGAACGGGCAAACCCAAGACTCCCGTATGGGTCGTTGGAACTGGCAACCACGATGCTTGGAAAACCAAACAATCGAAGGGGTACCGGAGAAAAGCCAGTGGCTTCTGAAGGAAAGCCGGCTTCTTCTGGATTGGGTGGCGCCACCAACAAGGCCCCTTTGATCTTGAGGCTGGTACGTGCCGCCCAATGCGCGACGCAGAGACACCCCAAGCTGTGCACAACAAGAACGGGGTTCTCACTGGTTTCTGCTACAGCTTGTTCAAGCACATTCACCCACTCGTGACAAACAGGGTTATTCCAGTCTCTTTGCTGCACACGAACAAACTCGGAATTCATGGACTCCCAGAGCGTTTGCCAATGGGCATGGTCAGAGTTGCCGATTCCTGGAAGGATGAGAGTAGGGACATTCACGATAGCGATACTTTCCGGCATTTCTAATACAAACTAAGAAATACCCTTGCCGAGAGAGGCGAACCCAAAGGGTTCTACCGCGAAGTTAAGAGTAAAAAGTTAGATTCTACCATCCAGTTATTGGACGAACATGAGAGGAACCGGTCCAGCCCTAATCAGACCGTCATCCTGAGCTACGGCGAAGGATCTGTGTCCAGGCGGAGAAGCCCGTCTTCAGCGAGATCCTTCGTTTCTCTCAGGATGACATGGTCTCCCAGAACGTATTCTTTTCATTTATCGTTCGCCATTCACCAAACTGTGTCCGACCGGTGAAACTCAAGCTTGTACACCACTGAGGAAAATGATGCCCCACGACACCTCAACCACTCTTACACGTTTTTTCATCACTGAAATGGTCTGCGCTACCACACAAAAGGGATGAGGCGCTTGGTTTGACGTCTATAGGCCTCGTATTCAGGGAACCGTTCCATCAAGAGACTCTCTTCATACCGAAGTTTGACCCAAAGCGTCACCACCAACCCTACCCACAACACCATCCGAAATGGCAGCGGGTGGTCAACCGTCCAGGCCAGCGTGATCACCAATACACTGGTGTACATGGGATGTCTGACCCAACGATAGGGTCCATGGACCACCAACCACCCATGTTGAGGAATTTCCGGGAAGGCCCGAAGGTTCCGAAGACCCATTGCTAGAAACGCCCACAGTCCAATAACTCCTCCCAAGACCATCATTCCTTGCAGACTCCAATGCGTTGGCCAGAATGGACCCGCAAACAGGATCAAAGCCATCAGGATAAATTGGGTGGCGACTAACACTATGGAAAGCCACGAATGGGATGCGTCTTCCGGACTTTTGAATGAAGTCACGATTCAGCCTTCCTTATTAAGATCTTCTTGAAATCTTCCGACGACCATTTTGAGCGAGTACAATGAATCCATCAACATCAAAAATCCACGCCACTGTTCTGACATCAACCGGCTCGGCCATGAACACAGTGATCGACAAACTTCAATCTTCGTTTCTTAAACCAATTCTCCCAGCCTTCTTTTTTTTAGCAGGAGTGACCTATGACTCTCTGACGTTAACGCGCATTGACCGCCTGCTGGATAATCTCATCCTTTTGCTCTATCTCACGGTTCTGGCAGTCCTCGTGATTCTGACGGGTCGATTTCAGCTTGGCTTGATTCCTTTCACATCTGACCACTCATCTTGGAGCGCCCTTTCCCTCGTCCATCGAGCGCAGCCGCATTTAGCCAAAGGCCTCCAATTTTTATTGGGTGGACTCTTTAGTGCCTATGTCATCTTCTACTCTCAAAGTGCGTCTTTCTCTACCACCGCCATTTTTTTGGGAATCATTGTGGCGTTTCTCATTGCCAATGAATTTCTTCAAACCCGATATTCGAGTCTGAAAATGCTGGTGAGTCTCTTTGCCCTGGTGAC
>BS_KBA_SWE02_21mDRAFT_10001039_pt1 | contig 10512 bp, 4 predicted proteins | sample BalSeasSWE02_21m_FD_9196 | JGI IMG/M metagenome (IMG submission 9196)
GAATTTACATTTTTATTAAAGTAAACATTAATTTCCCCTGTTGTTGGAAAGGTTGATGTTGTGCTTGAAATTATATTACTTGAAAAACTCGTGTCTGAGTCTGCTACAGAAAATGCCTGTAAATTATAAATGGTAGCAGCATCCAGTCCACTTACTGTTACGTTATGAATAGTTCTTAAATCATTATCAGGTTCAATAATACCAAGTTCGTAATTAGTCGTAGCACCGTAACGGATTCTTGAAGTGCCTGGATTTATTGTACTCCATTCTAAAGTAATAGAAGTTGATGTAAGATCAATTTCTTCAGGAAAACTTTCAATTATTGGTCCGTCTGAAATTATATCATCGGGTATTCGTGGCATTAGTTGATAATTGCCGATAAATGGAAGTGAAGTTTTATATTGACTTAAGACCCCAACTACATCAAATCTACCGGCTGGCGCAACCATGCCAATAATCTGAGTATCATTATCAATTCTAATCTGAACTGTATCAGATGAACTAGAACCAGTTAACATATAATTTTTATAAGCCCAATTGCCAAATGTACTTCCATTTAATTCTGTTACTAAAACTCCGTTAACACGAATCAATCTACCTTCATAATTTTCAATTCCGCCAACACCATCGCCGCTAAGCATAGAAGGAGTTGCAAGAACTGGTTCGATTATATTACCGGAACTTAAAATTGAATGAAGTATAGGTAATTCAAGTTGGTTTAATCCGTTAAATTGAGTTATAGTACCAGTGACAAGTACTTCATCACCAAGCTGTACTGCATTGGAAAAACTTGATCCATAAATTGAAATCCCTCCGCTATTATCTTGAACATTACTTGGGCTTCCAAATTGATTACTTACGGTCACAATTCCTCGTATTGTAACTAAATCTCCCGAATGAATTGCTACACCATTTGCATCATTTGATTTTGCTTCTGCAATTGGAATAGGAGCACCGTACACAGTTATAATTGGTGAAGGGCTTACATCTCCAAGCTCAAAATCAATTCCGGATTGAAAAACAAATCTATATTTTCCTGTAAAGATTGGAGTATTTACATCAGTAATTGAAATTAAAACAGAATCGTCTAAGAAATTAACATCAGAGAAAAGAATTGTATCAGCAGAAACCGTTGTTGTTCCGGTGAATTTTTCTATTGAAACTTGAGCTGCATTTTGCGACCAAGTAAATTCCTCAGGAAATATAATTTTAAGTGTGCTGATACTGTATTGTAGTTCTTTAATGTACTTAAAAGTAAGTTTTATGATTGAATCACCAATTACAACCTGAGGATCTAAAGTAACAGTGCCAGAACCTTCTACACTTGCTCTTAAAGAAAGTATCCAGTTAATATTTGTCGGGGTATTGCCGACACCCATAGATGGTGTAGGACTATTTTGCGACCAGTTTGTTGTTGCAGTTAATTCGGAAACATCGCCTCCATTAAAGAATGTTGAAGTATTACTGGTAGCTGAAGTAGCAAAATGCACTTTGGGGCTTGGTAAACTACTAGCGTTTGCGGTTCCCCAAGAAACGCCAAATATATGAACCTGTGAACTATTTCTTATTTGAACCGCCTCAGAACCACCTGCAATAGAAAATACATTACCAGAAAAATAAAGTCCATTGTTTGATTTTATTAATAATACATAATCACCCGGATCTGAATCTTCAGCAAGTGTTGTATTCTCAGGTCTGGCTACGATAATAATTGTACCTTTTTTAAGGTTACTCCATAAAGCATTATTAGAAAATACAAGAGGCAACTGAGCACCACCAGTGCCGCTAAAATCTCTTATATCCCAGTTTCGTATATCGAGACTATCCTGAACGACTAATAATTCGAGCCATTCATCATTAGTATTGCCGGCATTATATATTTCGTTAATTATGATTGACTGGGAATGAAGAGTGTTAACAAATAGTACCACAAAAAAAAATAATTTTAATGTTGTCATTATAAATCCGTTGATAATTTAAATCTTAATATTTGATTTTTCACTGCATCTAGCACATATAATATTTTATCAAAATAAGCTACTGCATATGGTTTGTTAAAAAATGTATTGCCACCAAATGACTGAAGTTCATCACCTGAAGAACTAAATTTGAGTACACTATCTTTACCCGCATCAGCTATATAAATGTTTCCAGCAGGATCTATACAAGACCCGACAGGATTTAAAAATCTGTTTGGTTTTACAAATTCTACTGGATTTAGTATAGGATTAAACTGACTTATATATCTTTCTTCAATACCTGAGGAATAAAAGTGAAACCATTGCGCCTTAAAACTTGATTCACCAGAAAGTGTAGCAATAAAGTCCATGTTATTTTTAGGGAACGAAGTCATACAGTTAATTCCGTTTGCAGAGATCAAACCCTGGCTTAATGGATCAATAAATGGGACTCTTTCTATCGTAAGTGTATCTCCATCTGCAGGAACCAGTATATCACCACCAGCAGCTAATTTTATTGGTGCAATTTTAAATATTGAATTATCGGGATTAAAAATACTTGAATTATTCGGTCCTGTTCTTGCTACGAAGAATGAATTATCATAAAATACAGTGACAGCAGTATATCTTCTCTGTAAGTTATAATCTGCATCTCTGATTGGAAGTATTCTCGTTACTGGGGCATTTTCAATATTATGTCCAGCTGCGAAAAGATCAATTTTATATATTGCACTGTAAGTTGCATTTGCAGTGTCAAATTCCGCACATACAATCAGGTTTAACCTATAATCCTGTGAAATTGCAACTGGTCTTTTAATGGCGAGGCTTCCATGATTTATACCTGCAAGGTCCAGCATAACTATTCTGTTATTATCTGTATCGCATACATAAATAAATGGTTCTTTACCAATTAACATTGCTTGCGGATTATTAAATCCACCCCACGCATTACCAGTCGGGATATAAAGCGTGTCCCCAAGATTAACTTCATCAGAATACTCATTAAACTGGTTTATATCAAATTTATCAGAGCAACCTGCAATGATTATTACAGAAATAAATATCAAAAAGAAATTCTTCATTTATTTATATCAAAAATATTATTAATTAGTTATGCGTTATATTTATTAGTTCTGGCGCAATATATAAAATATAGATTTTTATAAACTAAGTATAATTGAAAATCTATGAGTAGAACCTAATCTTGTAAAATTCCCAAATGCATAATCTACACTAACATTTGCTATGCTTATTGGAACATTAACACCAGCACCAAAAGAATAATTTTGTTCATCAACATTAAATTTATAACCACCTCTTGCAAAGAACATTTTATTCCATACATATTCTACTCCTAACGATAAATTTTCACTGTTATCGTTAGGATGATTAAGCTGGATTGATGTTGTTAATTTATTTTCTTCATCTTCATAAGGTTCAAATGCAAAACCGATACGAAACATAGTTGGTGGTGCAAACGATTGCCATTCAGATTGAGTTCTATTTCCAATAAGTACAACTTCCCCGTCAGGTGCTAGATTATTTCCAAAATTTGTAACCGCCACTGCAAATCTCGTACTTCCCAAACCAGTCCAATAATATGTACCAAGATCAATCATTACCCCGCGCATCTTAAGTATATCCAATGATTCTTCTATGTATCTAATCGTCCCACCAAAACTGAATTGATCTGTCATCCTTCTGGAATAAGAAACAGCAATTCCCAAATCGCTAAAACCGAAGTACTGTCCAGTCCCAAATGGAGCGAACTCAGTTGTAACTTTCATATCCTGCATAGAAAGTGAAGTTAATGAAACACCAACCGAATTTGCATCATCTAAGTGATAAACGGCGCCTATAAAATCGTGACTAATATCTGCAACCCATTGATTGTGTGAAAACATCACCTGATTTTCAACAAACTGTGATAAACCAGCTGGATTCCAATAAAGTGATGATGCATCATTCGCTATAGCAACAAAAGCATCACCCATTGCAGATGCTCTACCGCCAACACCAATTTTTAAGAATTGTGCAGTTGAAATTCCAGCACGCTGATCACCGAGTACAGGGATTAACTGCGGTTTAATTTCCGAGAAACTTATAGTAATAAATAAAAATGTAATTATATATTTCATATTAAAATCTCAAACTCACACCAAATTTTATATTTCTACGAGTTAAATATCTTGCAGGATTATAAGGATAAGGCGTAATTGGAGCTTGCGTATCTGGATACAATGGATCATTCCAACTCATTGGAGTAGGATCACCATATTCATAAGCCTTACCAGTTACAGGATTAATTATCGCTGAATTTTCTGTATCAAGCAAATTATTAACTTCTACAAATAAAGAAAATTTCAGATTTATAAGTTCAAAAGATTTTTCGAAATTTAGATCAATCCAAAACCAATCATCTCCAATTTGACTATAACGGTCGGTTCTACTGCTTTCATATTCTGGTCTTCCTGTTTGAGCAGAATAACCAGTTAAAACCACAGGAGTATATCTTTTGCCTGATTCAAATTGTGCTCTGATAAAAATATTATAATCATCAAGTATTCCGTTGGCAAACCCGAATAATGCATCTCCTTTTTCAACATAAAAATTTGTCGATATAGAGGCATTAAATGGACGATCCCAGCTCATATAAAATTCCTTAACAGATTCATTTATATCACCTCTCTCAACAAGAACACCCTCATCTGCTGAAGAACTTTTACCTGTAATAATTGAATAAGAAAAATTAGCTGAACCGGAAAACCATTTTCCTATTCTCTTTTTATATTCAACTTCAACTCCACGTGAACGAGCATAATCAGAATTAACGTAAGTTATAAAACTTTGTGAAGATAATCTTACAGAAGTGATTCTTGCAGATTTGGTACTTACATAATCAAAGATGTCTTTATAATATGCCGTTACTGTTAAAACATCATCCGATGAAAATTGAGTTTTTAATCCAAGTTCGTAAGCAACTGTGGTTTCCGGGTTTAAGTTTGGATTACCAAATTTCTGAAATGATGATTGAGCACTTACAGGATCAAGTTTGGCATATACAAATTGAGGGTTAGGCCATTTGCTAAAATGTCCATAAGAAAAGAATAATGTTTGATTATCAGACACCGGATGCGAGATTCCAAGACGAGGACTCAATCTTGCTTTAAAACGTCTTCCACCAAACCAGGCATATGTATCTTCCATATAAGCTTCTCTAACCACATCAGGAATAGTAACAACATCAGGATTATTAACAGCATCGTCTACATATTTACCGGGAAACCAATAGTCAAAACGCAGCCCAAAATTTAAGATCATCCCGCTAAAATTTATATTATCCTGTGCATAAAATGATCCAAGTGCAGGATAGACTTTGTAAATATTATTATTTAAGCCAAGCTCTCCAACCCAAGGCTGAAAAATATCAACAGACTGCATTTCCTGAAATTTGAAATCAAACCCGGCTTTGAATTTATTTTTTTCATCAAAAAAACTTGTTAAATCTCCTATAATTGAAAATGTCTCAACATAATGATCATGCCAGGTATTAGGATTACCAATATCCCAAAAGCCATCACCGGGAATGATACCGATAGTATCAGAATTAATGTTATAGTATTCAATCGGAAAATTAGGAATATCCTGATGTTCATTGTACTCGTACCACTCTTTGCCGTTAGCATCAGCCCTTAAAGTAGTAAAGAAATAGTTAAGTTTTAGTTCATAGAATGTTTTTGGGTTTAATGTATGAGTTACACTTAATGTCTGGTAAATATTATCATGAGTATAAGTGTTTGCACTGTCAAGAATTTTCTGAAAAGAATATTGATATCCAGGACTAGGTTCAACATATTCAAGATTTGACTGCAAAGATTGCGAATTCTGGTTGATGTTTACAGATTGATTTATGGAATAATTAAACTTTAAAGTCGGTGAATATTTATAAGTAAATTTACCCATCCAAAACCAGCTATTTTCTTCACGGGGTGCAAAATTAGGACCATGAAATATAGAGGAAAAAACCTGGTTAGCTTTATATTTATTATATCCTTGTGTAATTCCATCACTAAGTCCAGCATAAAAATTGCCGAAGAATGACAATTTACCCGGTATTTTTAATCCAAGTTCCGGAAGAATAATTGAAGTTAATGGTTCTGGTCCACTTAAATTTCCTTCTATTACATCTAAATTAAAAACGTGGTCAGATGATAGATCATTTAAATGATCTGTTTTATATGATATTGAGCCGTGGTAACTATCCCCGCCTTCGCGGGTGCGAACATTTACAACTCCAGAAGTTGCCTGTCCAAATTCTGCATTATAACCTCCGGTAATAACTTCAACTTCTTCAATGGAATTTGCACTAAGCTGCAGACCAAAACCAGTACCAGCAAGTGGATCCTGCACTGAGACTCCATCTAATAAAAACGCATTTTCATAAGACCTGCCGCCGCGAATGTGAATTTCATTATCTGATTTAATAACACCCGATTGTTGAGATACTATATCTCCAATATTTTCTACAATAGCATTCTCGATATCTTCTTTAGATATTGTTCTTTTACTCTGAGTCTCTTCAACATCCATAAGTGGTTTTTCACCAACTACAATAACATCCTGACCCAGTGTTAATACAGTTTCTTCAAGTTCTACATCAATTTTTTTATTTTGACCGGCAATAATTTGAAAGCCTGTGAACTGTACTGATTTATAACCTATTAAGGATATTTCAATATTATATGTTCCAGTGTTAATACCTGAGATATTAAATTTACCATTAATGTCTGTTGCAGCACCATAATATGTTCCTTTAAGAATAATGTTTACTCCCGGTAAAGTTTCACCTGTCTTTTTATCTACAATTTTACCAGAAATTGTGCTGGTTTGTCCAAATAACTGGAAGCTAGAAATGATCAATAAAAACAAGATCAGATAATGTTTTCTTGTGAAGTTATTAATTTCAAAAGATGAAACAACCTGACTGAGTGGATTTATTCTTAAATGGACTTTCATAATGTTAAATTAAAATCATGAAATAAAACTTGTATCAGTAAATTTTTTATACTGCCAGAAATACCATTTATCCTTTGTAACGGAGCACCAATAAAAAATAAATCTTTAAGACTTTTCTCAAATCCAATATAACCTTTAAGCTGGCCATTGGGGAAATAGTAGAGAGGAGTTACTCCAACATTTTTAAGATTAAAAGCTCTTACTCTTGTAAAGGAACGGTTTGATACAAGATTTGGATAACTTAAAGAATCCATGGAAGCTATTTGAGTATTTACACTAATACTAGATTTGTAATAACTCGTATCAGTTTCAATTGGTAAAAATCCCTCAATCTGCTGAAGGTCTATTCCTTGTGGGAACTGCATTGACAAAAATAATTTTCCACCAATATCATTATAATTCTGTATTGTAAAGTTTGCAAGGTCTAATGATGGGTCATTATCAGTATACCACAAAACTGCATCAAACAACTTTATTGTCTCTAGAAAAGTAGTGTTTAAATATGGCAGTATTGATGCTTGCAAATCAAGAATATTATATTTATTGGTTAATCCTATACTATCCATCATCGAATTATAAAAACTTGCAGCATCATCCAGTATCTTATAATCATCTACAATCAGTAATTGACCTTTGGGTTTTTTTACATACCAGTTATGTGTTGAGTCCGGTAGAGATATCCATTCTGATTTTGCACTGGAAATATCTAATGCTTGCACAAATATTTTATTATTTGCATCATATATTAACCCAGGGAGTTTGACTGGAGCCATATGGTTTGGATCTCCATCAATAAAAATATCTAACAAGGGGTTGTTATTTGTAAAATCCCTCGTTCTAATCGTAATATTCCTAATACCTCCATCCAATAGAACAGCATTTGCAGTATCATTTAAAGCTATTTTAATAATTGTAATAGATTCGTCGCCATCAATATCAGAAACATTCCACCCAAAGGACATAGCTGGAAAAGATGTATCAGGAAGAGTACTAAGAATATTCCATGAGATAATAGGTGCCGAATTTTTAATTGGGATAAGTAGAACTGCCGGATTAGGATCAATTAAACCAATATCAATATAAGATTCCCCTTCATCCCATTTGCTATTATTATTTTTGTCAATAAATGGTTCATGTCCAAAATTTATATTATTCTGAAAAATTTGTGAATCGTATTTTCCATTTCCACTATTATCAACTGCAGAAATCTTAAACTGAAAAGTTGTGTCAATGGCACCGATTTTCAATCCGAACAAACTGTCGTTTCTTGTAGTGAATGTCCAATTAGTACCGTTAAAAGTAAAATAAAAACCAATTACAATTCCATCAGGATCATCACCAGTCCAATGAAGTTTTATTGTGCTTGGCTGCTGTGATATGCTGCTATCGGGTTCAGGTTCTAAGAATATTTTTGTCGTTGGTGGTTTGTTTTCAACCGGATTATTAGGCATTTTATCATAACATGAGACTAAAATAAATGCAAGCAGCAGCCCCCCTAAACTAATCCAAAGGACAGATTTTGGGAGCTTTAAATTTATTTTGCTAACTAAAAAGTTATAAACTAACCCTAGTATTTTTCTGCTATCCAAAATAATTTTACCCAATAAAAATATTTGAAAAATTCATGCATCAACAATTTGGCAAACTTAAAATGTTTTTTCAAACAATTCAGATTACTTATTTCATAAGTATCATCTTTTTAACAACGGAGAAATTATCAGCCTTAACGCTATAGAAATATACTCCTGAAGAAAGCCTTGATGCATTAAAATTAATTTTATAAACACCAGCTGACTGTAATTCATTAATAAGTGTTGCAACTTCTTGCCCCAGTACATTATACACTTTTAATGTCACTAATCCTTCTTTTGGAATTGAATATGAAATAATGGTTGAAGGATTAAAAGGGTTAGGGTAATTCTGTTCAACAACAAATTCGCTAGGAACAGAGTTGATTTCTTCATTAACATCAACAACAGAAATGTAACCTATTATATCATCATCTTTTCTTGGTGCTAATTTGTAATATGCATGTGTGTAACCTAACACACCAACAACTTCATGGAAACTATCCCCTTTTGCTACAAAAGTATAATTGGGATTATTAATAAAGGATGTATTCCACCCGTTATGATAATGAGTGTTTCCATCAGACCAAATAAGTCTTGTATGAGGAAAAGTACCGTCATTTACATATGATTCACCAAAATTACTATTGCCATCAGCATTTATACTATCAATAACAATATTCTGATATTTAACTAACGTTCCATTCCATTTTTCAGCGGTTAAAGCTCCCTGTGTGCTGGTACCTATTTCATTCGTAGATAACAATTGTGGTTGAGGTAAAGGAGCACTTGGAGAAGTAACCTGAATGTTTGTGATAGAATCAATTTTAGTTCCAAGACCGGCTAACATAACAGTGCCTGAAACAGAAACTTTATTACCTCTCTGAAGAGCAAGAATAGCATTAGCATTTGCACCAATTGTTCCAAGTAAGATTCCACTCCAAGGACCTGAACCATTTTGTATATAAACACGTGGAGGATTTGATCCACCTCTATTAATACTTCCCGGTAAATCAGATGTATCTGCTATAACAACACCTTCGATATTTGAAACTCTGAAATTATTATAACTGCTGTATGCACTTATAAATGGAGTATAACGAATATCCTGAACTGTCAATTGTCTATTTAATGCTAAATGAAAATATCTGCTATTATTTATGTTTGCGGGACTTAATACACTTGTTCCATTTAGATCAGTTGCTTTTACATAATAATCAACTAATGCGGAATCTAAATCAACTCCCGGAATTGTTGCGGAATAAATAGTATCGCCCACCGTGGCTGTCATATCCAACGAATCTAAAGCTCCTTGATTTATTCTATAAAATAATCTAACGCTTTGAATGCCAGCTTGAACACCTTTTGCTAGACATTTAATTGTAACAGGTAGATTAGGTGTAACAAGTGCAACATTTCTAACAACGTTACTGACAGAAGGTGGTATAAGAAGAGCAGGACCTAAATCATCTGGATAAAGTGGAACGATCCAATAATCTACACCAACCGTTGTATTAGATCTCATAGTTAAGATGCCGCGGATGTAGGACAAATGTGTTCCGTTTGATGGGGATTGATAGGTTGGTCTTAATCCAAACGAATTTGTTTTAAAATAAGCCGATTGAGCATAAACTATTATATACTTGCCCCCATCATTACGCTCATTTATTTTAAAATTTCCTGAAGTTGTTCCTGTTCCAGTAACCCGATCTGAAGTTATCAAATCATGAGTACCGTCAGCTCTAAGCTCAACATAAACTCCCTGATATTTTCTCATCGAATAGTTACCTGTTGTTGGGCTTGAATATAAATCATCAATTGTTAATGGTAAAGGATCGGGTCTCTTAGATAATATTTCAATTTCTTCGATTGGAATCGGGTTCGGAGCCGTTATAAGTACTAATTCAGTTGCTTGGAAATACGGAAAAACTTTTCCAGTAAATTCATAGACTTTAGCAGTATCTGCAAGG
>BS_KBA_SWE02_21mDRAFT_10001040_pt1 | contig 10509 bp, 6 predicted proteins | sample BalSeasSWE02_21m_FD_9196 | JGI IMG/M metagenome (IMG submission 9196)
CGAGTTCCAGAGGCACGCCCCTGGCTACATCACTGTCCATTAATTCGTGTATCGCGGCACTGTGCCCGACCGATTGTTGCGCGTTGACCGTGATATGCCGGTTGGAATCAAAACGGATACGCCCCTGATCAACCTGTGTCCAGCCGATGGCGATGATCTGGTTCTGTTTGGCATCAAGACCCGTCAGTTCGAGATCAACTGAAATCAGTGGTGTGTTAACAAGTTCATCGATTTGGAGACTGGCGCAACTATCAATATAAGTCCCCAGGCTGGCTTGCCGGTTGCGCCCTGCCAGAATGCGGCAACGTCTGTTCAGGCGCCATCGCCTGAACATCAGTGAACCTGGTACCTGAGTTCCAATGCATTTTGCGCCTCCTGGACCAGCATAAAAGCCGCCTTGAGGTTACGTCGCATCAAGGGTGAAAGCTGCTCGGGGGGTACGAAATTGGTTGGCTTTTCACCCATACTCATCTGCGCCGACTGGTGAGAAATGCGGATACGGTTAATCAGGATCAAGGCGTCCCGCAGGCTACTGGCATCATTTTCATTCATCACACCGGCCGCCGTCGCCTGTTCAATCCGCCGGAAAGTGTTAGCCTCGTAAATACCTGCTTCCAGGGCGCGTATCCTGACCAGGTCCGTAATCGGCACAATGCCGCGGTGTTTGAGATTTAATCCCTCGCTCTGGGTGCCATCGTCCTCCTGTACAAAACGGCGGAAAAACCCCAGTGGTGGTCGATGGCTCAAAGCATTGGCGGCCATAAAACGCAGGAAAATTTTATTCTCCCTGGTGATTTTAGTAACGTGTTCTTGCAGACGGTTGACCAGGGCCGACTCACCATGTACACAGCGGATATCAAAAAATATACTGCTGTGCATGACGGATTTCGGATTCGGTTCATCGACCCAACCGTCAAAATAGCGCTTCCACTTAGGCAATGAGACCCGCCACTTAACATTGAGGGCCATGACCTCACCCGGACAATAAACGTATCCAAGCTTATCTAAACCATCACAGACGAATTTGGAAAGATCTGCAAAATACCGGCCTTCAGCTTCATTGGTATCGCGATCAAGCACCAGTCCGTTATCCTGATCGGTCTTGGCGGTTTGTTCCTCACGTGCCTGCGAGCCGAAAACAACCCAGGCATAAGCCATGGGAGGCGGGCCAAATTTTTTCTCGGCAAGCTGAATCAATCTGACCGTGAACGCATCGGTCACGTGGGTAACCATGCGTCCGATCTGACCAACACCACGGCCGAGATTAACCATGCGTTCATACAGGGAAGGCAAGCGTTGACTCAGCACCAGTAATTCGTCGACGCTGTTTAATTTGTAAATATCACGCACCAGTCGCAAGGGGTGTTCAGACTGCGCCCGCAGAATATCACCCGCGGTCACCAATCCAAGCGGTTTAGCCCCATCAACGATCGGCAAGTGGTGATAATTTTTGCGCATCATCATCAGCAAGGCTGAGTCCACATCCGCTTCAGCCGAAATGCTCAAAGGACTCACCGTCATGACCATCCTAATCGGTAAACTTGAATCCAGCCCATCCACCAGCACTCTTTGCCGCAGGTCCTTGTCCGTCACGATTCCGCAAAGCATGCCGTCATTTACAATCAGGATACTGGATACATTTTCTGCACTCATCTTCTGCGCAGCGGTACGAATGCTTTCTTCACTTTCAACTAACACAGGTTCACGGCTCAGCAGATCGCGTACCTGTGTGACCGAGTGTTTGACCTGGATCGCAGCAGTTAAACGAGATTTCAGGTGACTGCTAAAGTACTCGCCAATCAATGGGTGTTTTGCACAAAGCCGTTGGAAATCTTCTGCACTCAAGTGCCAGAGCAGGCAGTCTTCTTCAGCCTCGGCGAAATATTCCTTTAATTCGCCATGAAAGTAGATTTCATGTCCAAATATTTCTCCCTCTGACCGTTTGTCCAAAAACTTGTGATCTTTATCCAATAACCTGGCAGCGCCCTTGCGGATGATGGCCAGCCCGGGTGAAGGCCGGGATGGGAAAATGGCTTTTCCCTGGGGATAATAATTGGCTTCCAGCTTGCGGGCGAGCCATTGCAAGTCCTCGCCTGCCAACGCATTGAAGGGTTGCACCGTGTGTAAAAATTCGGCCGCGAAAGCTACATCATTGAAGTTCTTGTTCATGGGTTCATTCTAAAACTTTTGTGGTAAAAGAAAAGGACCAGCACGGGTGCTGGCCCTTTTCGACTGACGGACTTTTTTAGTGACTGGCTTGCGCTTTCGCGGCACCCATTGGTACACGTATATCTTCCACCAGGTGCTGGATATGCTCCGGTGGTGGAGGCGTGATCTTGGATACAACATAGGCGGAGGCAAAGTTAAGCCCTGCCCCTACCGCGCCAAAGGCTTCCGGCGAAATGCCCAATAACCAGTTTGACGCGTTATTGGCTGCCATCTCGGTACCTGGAATAAAGAACCAGCCTTTGAACCAGAAGATGTAAATCAAGGTTGAAAACAGACCCACCAACATACCGACAATGGCACCGATGTTGTCCATGTTCTTGTTAAAGATACCCATCATCAGGGCAGGGAATATTGAAGCTGCCGCCAGGCCGAAGGCCAGCGCCACCACCTGTGCCGCAAAGCCGGGCGGATTCATACCGAGGTAGCCGGCCACAACGATTGCACCCGCCATTGCCAGACGACTTGCCAAGAGCTCTTTTTGCTCCGAAATATCCGGCGCAATCATGCCCTTGATTACGTCATGTGATATAGCCGTGGAGATAGCCAGTAACAAACCGGCAGCCGTTGACAGCGCGGCTGCCAGACCACCAGCGGCCACCAGCGCAATCACCCAGTTGGGCAGGTTGGCGATTTCCGGATTGGCCAGCACCATGATGTCATTATCGACCTTGATCATCTCGTTGCCCTGCCAGCCGAAACCGGCGGCCTTTGCTGCAAATGTTTCGTCCTTTTCATTGTAGTACTGAATCCGGCCGTCACCGTTCTTGTCTTCAAACTTCAACAGTTCGGTTTTTTCCCAATTCTTGAACCACTCAGGACGATCTGCGTAGATCAGGTTGCCATCTGCCGAACCGACTTCACCCGTCTGGATGGTATTCATCAGGTTCAGGCGGGCCATCGCACCCACTGCAGGTGCCGTGGTGTAGAGGAGGGCGATAAACACCAATGCCCAACCAGCTGAAGAACGTGCATCCGCGACCCTGGGTACCGTGAAGAATCGCATGATAACGTGCGGCAAACCGGCCGTTCCGATCATCAGCGACAAGGTCAGCAACAACATATTCATCGTTGACATCTTCTGTGCCGTATAGGCGGCGAAACCAAGATCTGTCACGATCATGTCCAGTTTGTCGAGCAATGCCACTCCTGAACCATCGGCCATGCTGCTTCCCAGACCCAGTTGTGGAACCGGGTTACCTGTCAGGTTCAGCGAGATAAATATGGCTGGTACCGTGTAGGCAAATATCAGCACACAATATTGCGCAATCTGGGTGTAGGTGATGCCTTTCATACCACCCATTACGGCGTAGACGAAGACGATCGCCATACCCACAAACACCCCGGTGTGAAAATCAACTTCCAGGAATCGTGAAAATGCGACACCGATGCCTTTCATCTGGCCGATAACATAGGTGACTGAAGCCACGATCAGGCACAACACAGCCACAATACGGGCAGCCTTGGAGTAGTAGCGTTCACCGATAAATTCCGACACCGTAAACTTGCCGTATTTACGCAGGTAAGGGGCTAACAGGAGAGCCAGCAAAACGTAACCACCGGTCCAGCCCATCAGGTAAACCGAGCCGTCATAACCCATGAAGGCGATCAGGCCGGCCATGGATATAAATGATGCCGCAGACATCCAGTCAGCCGCGGTAGCCATACCGTTGGCAATCGGGTGTACCCCCGTACCCGCCACGTAGAATTCCTTGGTGGTTCCCGCGCGAGCCCAGATAGCAATGCCGATATACAATGCAAACGTGGCACCGACGACTAAAAAAGTAAGTGTTTTAAGATCCATTATTTTTCTCCATCAGTCTTCGTGTACATTGAATTGCTGGTCAAGTTTTTTCATTTTGTAAGCATAGAAAAAAATCAGGACGACGAAGATGTACATTGAACCCTGTTGGGCAAACCAGAAGCCCAGCTTGTAACCGCCGATGTGGATGGCGTTAAGCTGTTCGACCAGGATGATTCCAAATAGGTATGACACCACGAACCAGATGCTGAGGCATAATGCCACCAGCTTCAGATTTGCAGACCAATAAGCTTGTCTTTGTGTTTGTTCACTCATGCGGGTAGCCTCTTGTGGATGGTAAATTCCCGATTGCTATGTTACGTTGAGAATCTAGGCATAACGCTTCTACTTTAGTCGTAGAGGTTGTTCAAGCCGAAGATGGTGCGTTGAAAAAAGATTAATAATACTTCGTGACATATGCTTGATCCCTGGAAACTAACCCTGATCGTGCTGGCCTATATGGGTCTGTTATTCGCGATTGCATGGTATGGTGACAAGCAGCGGATCGGGCGCGAACACCGCAAATTCAAAGCCGTCATTTATTCACTTTCGCTGGCGGTGTACTGCACGTCATGGACATTTTACGGGGCGGTCGGCAGCGCGGCATCCACCGGTTGGGGCTTTCTGCCGATCTACCTTGGACCGGCGCTGATGATCCTGTTCGGCATTGATGTAATCCGCCGAATTGCGGTGACCAGCAGAGACCAGCGCATTACCTCCATCGCCGACTTTATTGCCTTTCGTTACGGTCGCAGCCACACCATTGCCGTACTGGTCACCTGCGCCGCGGTCATCGGTGTTGTGCCCTATATCGCGCTGCAACTCAAAGGTATTACTACCGGTATTGATGTCATTAGCCGGGCCACCGGTAATGCCTCTGTTTTGCCCGATCAATTACCCTTATACCTGGCTCTCACATTGGCTATATTTTCCATGATATTTGGCACCCGCAACATGGATGCCAGCGAACATCACCGGGGTTTGATGTGGGCTATCGCATTTGAATCCCTGGTCAAATTGCTGGCTTTCGTGGCCATTGGTTTGTTTGCGATTTTCGGTGTTTTTGACGGCTTTGGCAGTGTCGCGGAAACCATGCGTGATAACATCGCACACCAGCAACTGTTTACCCCATGGAGGCTGCCGCAAGGTTTTGGCATTCAGCTGGTGCTGGGTATGGTGGCGATCCTGTGCCTGCCCCGCCAGTTCCACGTGACATTCGTCGAATTTCGGGACACTACCGACCTGCGCGTCGCGCGCTGGATTTTCCCGGCCTATTTATTTGTATTTGCGGCGCTCGTCGTACCGATAGCGCTGGCCGGGCTGACACAGTTTTCCGGGCAACAGGTCAATCCTGATACCTACGTTTTATCCCTGCCGCTGGCTTTTGACCGGCCCATGCTTACCTTGCTGGCTTTTATCGGTGGTTTTTCAGCGGCCACCGGTATGGTCATTGTCTCAACGGTCGCGCTGGCGATCATGATTAGCAACGATATCGTGATGCCCTTGTTGTTACGCAGCCGTATGAGCAAAAGCCGCGGCCAGCGTGACCTCTCACAAACGCTTTTACGTGCCCGCCGGATATCCATCCTGCTGCTCGCGCTGGCAGCTGTCGCCTACTACGAGACCATCGAGGCCGGTATCCCGCTTGCCTCCATCGGCCTTTTATCCTTCTCGGCCGCTGCCCAGTTCGCACCGGCAATGTTGATTGGTATTTACTGGCGGGGCGCGAGCAAAACCGGCGCGATCTGGGGCCTCTCACTGGGTGTCACCAGCTGGGTTATCTGGTTGTTGCTGCCGTCAGTTACCACCATTGGTCAACTGCAGACCCTGTTCAGCATTATTCCATCAATGAGTTTTAATCAAGGTGCGATTTTTTCGCTGTTGCTGAATGCATCCGCCGTTATCTTCGTATCCCTGCTCAAACCCGACAAGGACTCTGGCACAGCGATCAACGCTGGTTTGGAGACCCACAGCGGTTTGATCACCATTGAGGATCTGGAAAATACCATTGGCCGTTTTCTCGGCCACACCAAAACGCGCAAGGCTCTAAGCCAACATTTGGGTGTGCCCATACTACTTCCCAGCGCCCTGGCGACACCGGAGACCATCCAATTTGGTGAACGCCTGCTGGCTGGCGCCATCGGCTCAGCCTCGGCGAGGACAGTGCTTAGTACGGCCCTGCATCATCAGGGCCTGGGACCTGAAGCGGTCATGAATCTACTTGATCGCACATCACAGGCCGTGCAATTCAATCGCGAGTTGCTGGAAGCGACGCTGGATAACATGTCACAGGGTGTCAGCGTTGTTGACCAGGGTTTACGCCTTGTTGGCTGGAACCGGCGCTATGTGGAGCTGATGGATTTTCCGGAAGGCACCTTGCATATCGGAAAACCGATCGCGGATCTGATCCGACTGAATGCAAAACGGGGACTGATTGACGACCATAAAGGTGAAGTAGAGAAACGTCTGTCACGTTTACGCAGTGGCGAGGCGCATCGCTACGAACGTAAATGGCTGGGTAATACAGTTCTTGAAATCCAGGGCAACCCCATACCGGGAGGTGGTTATGTCACAACCTTCAGTGACATCACACACTTCAAGGACATCGAGCGCGAATTAAATCTGGTCAACGAGACACTGGAACAACGCGTTCAACAACGAACTTTCGAACTCAGGGACGCTGTCACCCAACTTGAGCAGGCCAGGCAGGTCGCTGAAGAAGCCAACCTCAGTAAAACCCGCTTTCTGGCTGCCGCCAGCCACGACCTGCTCCAACCGATGAACGCCGCCAGTCTGTTCGTTTCCATATTACGTCAGCAGCAGGAAGGTTCCGATGATGAACAATCGCAACTGGTTAAACGTATTGACCGTAGTCTGAAAGCCTCTGAACAATTGCTCAGTGCTTTGCTGGATATTTCCAAGCTGGACTCGGGCATGTATGACCCGGTGCCGGAATCTATTAGCGTGCCCGAACTCTTCGAACAACTACGCAGGCGTTTCAAGCCCCTGGCGAATAACCACAATATTGGATTACGGGTACACCCGGTAAACTGTGTCATCCACAGTGACCGGAATCTGTTATATCGCATATTGCAGAACTTTCTAGCCAACGCCATTCACTACACGGAAACCGGCGGCGTGCTGCTTGGCTGCCGGATGCGTGGCGGCCAGTTGCGGATCAGCATTTGGGATACGGGTATTGGCATAGCAGAATCGGAAGTTAAGGCCATTTTCCAGGAGTTCCACCGTCTGGAATATGCCCGCCGACTGGATGAAAAAGGTCTCGGACTGGGGCTCGCGATCTGTGACCGGATCGCACGCATGTTAAATCACAGCATTGATGTCAGGTCCCGGCCAGGACATGGCAGTTGTTTTTCTGTCACCGTCCCACTGGCCCTGGACACCGACCCGCCACCAATAGAAAGTCCGTCTACCGACCATGTTGAGCACGCCGGTCTATTCGACCTGGTTGTACTGTGTGTGGATAACGAACCGGACATACTCGAAGCCATGAATCTGCTCCTCGATCGCTGGGGTTGTCCGGCGGTACTACTGGCTGAGACCCAGGCACAGGCAGCGCAGCAGGTACTCATGCATGGCGCACCCGACTTCGTGCTGGTGGATTACCAGCTAAACGACCAAAGCGATGGTCTGCAGGTAATGTCGCATCTGGATAAAATCCTGAATACCAATTTGCCGGCGATCGTCATCACCGCAGACCGCTCCAGTGAACTGGAGGAAAGGGTTAAAGCAAGAGGTTATGGACTGTTGCGTAAACCCATCAGACCGGCAGCACTGCGGGCTCTGATGTCCAACATGATGAAAACCAAAATCTAGGCAAGCTGGCTTTTTTCGCACCTAAGTTTCTGGTGACAGAATATCCAGTTTACTCGCCGCCAACACCGCCTGGGTTCTGTTGCTGACGCCCAGTTTGTTCATGATTGCAGTTACGTGAGCCTTAACCGTAGCCTCTGAAATACCCATATCAAAGGCAATCTGTTTATTCAGCATACCCTGCGACACCATCATCAACACCTTGAATTGCTGTGGTGTTAACTGGGCCATACGCTCAGCCAGGGCTAACTCGGAAACATTTTTTCCCGGTAAATTTGACTGTGCCGAGACCGGTGCCCATATTTCACCCATCAGGATGTTGTTGATCGCACTGGTGATCGTCTTGATATCGGAGGACTTGGGGATAAAACCAGCTGCGCCGTGATCCAGGGCGCGCTGGATGACGACCGGGTCTTCATTGGCGGAAATGATCACCACCGGCACGCTGGGGTAACGTTTGCGCAGGTAGACCAGACCGGCGAAACCACTGATACCGGGCATATGCAAATCCAGCAGTACCAGGTCAACATCCTGATTCTCGTCGACCAGCACCTGTAAGGTTTCGAAAGAATTGGCTTCCAGAAACGTCGTTTTGCCCTGGCTGGCCTGCAAGGCCTCTTTTATAGCAGTGCGAAACAACGGATGATCATCGGCAACAATCACCTTATCGGCCTGCAGTGCAATAAGTCGGTTTGCCATCAACGTTTCATTTTACCTGGTAACTTTTGTTAGCCTTTGCGCACCTGTGCATTGATTTGCCCGGTGCTTCCACAATACTTCATCAAGTCGGCACTTCGTCGTTATATCGTCAACCATTTGCGGAAATCTATGCATACCATGTGGCGTGCTTTGACAGGTTTTTGATTCTCGCATTATTGGGGATAAAACACCCATTAGACCTTGGTCGACATCATCGCTGGCGCACTTCTTTGAGGTCCAGCTGGCCCTCCTGAAACAAACGGCCATTAGACCAAAGACTAATACACCTATGCACCAAACTTGAGCATCATTGCGGACGCACACACCCATTGATTAAAGGAGAGGCTATCATGGCCCAAACATCTTTAAGGAAAACCATTCTAAGCCTGTCAATTGCAGCAGTCATTGGCTGTAGTTGGTCTGGAAGTACTTTTGCGGACGGGGACAACACCGAAGCGCTTGAGCAACGTATCACCGAGCTTGAAGCGTTGGTGCATAAATTGCTGCAAAACCAACCAGCACCGGCAGCGACTGTCGATACTGCAGCCATCGAGGCAAAAGCAGCAGAGGCCGCTGAAGCCAAGGTTTCTGCCATGCTCGGCGAACATGAAGCGGCGGTTGCAGAAGAGACCCATAAGCACAGCTATAAATTCGGCGGCTACATCAAGCTCGACGGGATTTACAGCGACTACAGCAGTGGCGCCGTGGCCGGCAACAGTGCGGGCAGGGAGTTCTATATTCCCGCCACGGTTCCGGTCGGGCCCGATGGTGCCCAGGGCGAGAGTTACCTGGATTTTCAGGCCAAGGAATCACGCATCAACTTCCGCACCGATCACGTTTTGGATAACGGCGACAAGCTTGGCACCTTCTTCGAATTAGACTTCATGCTGTCATCCCAGGGTGACGAACGTATTTCCAATTCTTATTCACCACGTGTGCGGCACGCTTTCCTCACCTATAACAAGTGGTTGTTTGGACAGACCTGGATGACCTTCTTCAATGTTGCCGCATTGCCTGAGAATCTCGACTTCGTCGGTCCTGCTGAATCAACCATATTCGGTCGTCAGGCCCAGATTCGCTATACCAGCGGCAACTGGCAAATGTCCATCGAAAATCCGGAAACGACAGTCACTCCGTACGGTGGAGGATCTCGTATCGTTGCGGATGACAACCACGTGCCCGATGTCGTGGTGCGCTACAACATGAAAGGTGATTGGGGCTCATTCGCGGCTGCGGGTATGGTAAGGCAGTTAAGATATGAAGGTCCTTCGGGCGGCATGCAGATTGATGATGCCACCACCAGCTTTGCACTCAGTCTTTCGGGTGTATTTAACTTTAGCAACAAGGATGATTTTCGCTGGATGGCCANCTGGGGTGATGGCATAGGACGCTACATCGGTCTGAATACCTCCAACGGTGCCGTCATCGACGAGAATGGTGACTTGAAAGCCATTGAGCAGATAGGTGTTTTCGGCTCTTACCGTCACCTATGGAATGACAAGTGGCGCAGTAACCTCACGGTTGGTTATCTGAGCATTGACAATGACACTGCCCTGACCGGTACAGGCGTCACCAAAGATGCGATGAGCTATCACGTCAATGCGATCTACAGCCCGGTACCCAAACTCGACTTCGGCCTGGAGTATATCTATGCCGAACGCGAAGTTGAAAGTGGTAATGACGGAAGCATGAGCCGCTTCCAGTTCTCAGCGAAATACGCGTTCTGATACTCAATCAAACCCGGTCGCCCTGGCCGGAGAAAACGAAAACGGACCTCGTGAGAGGTCCGTTTTTTATTGCGTGACAACATCGCTTAACCCGCAGGGGGCGTAACAAGTCAGAACCGGGAGACGGGTGTAATACGCCTAACCCTCGTTACGAGGGTTTTACTTATCCAGCGTGTAGGACATATCCACACCGGTTTCCCGTTGACCGGAAGTCACCTTCAC
>BS_KBA_SWE02_21mDRAFT_10001041_pt1 | contig 10507 bp, 7 predicted proteins | sample BalSeasSWE02_21m_FD_9196 | JGI IMG/M metagenome (IMG submission 9196)
GGTGCTTCCCAATCAAAACCTACACCAGCTACTTTCTCCTGAATTCTGTTGGCCTTTACCAAAGCGGGTAGACTATTTGGAACACCTTCTAAAACGCTCTTTTTTCCTTCCTTTAGTTTTAAATTTTCCCAATTACGTTTAACATCTTCTTCATTTTGAACTTTTACATCACCATATATATGCGGATGCCGACTTACCAATTTATCACAAATACCATGGCACACATCAGCTATATCAAAATCGTTCGTTTCGCTTCCAATTCTAGAATAGAATACAATATGAAGTAACACATCACCCAATTCTTTTTTAATTTCCTGTAAATCATTATCTAAAATAGCATCACCTAATTCATAAGTTTCTTCAATAGTTAAGTGCCTTAAGCTTTCCATGGTTTGTTTTTTATCCCACGGACACCCTTCACGCAATTCGTCCATAATGGTTAATAATCTGTCAAATGCTTTTAGCTGAGCTGCCCTAGAATTCATATCATGTGTTTTAGTAAAAATACGATTATAAATGATTTTATAAAGTTTTGTAAAACAAAAAATCCAGCCGTAAAGCTGGATTTTTAACTATAAATATCATCTTAATTTAAGAGGCGTTTTGTCTTTTAATTAAATTTAAAGCAGAACCTGCATTATACCAATCTATCTGAGATTGATTATAAGTATGATTTAATTTAATAAGACTTTTAGACCCGTCAACATGAACAGCTTCTAGTGTTAGTTGCTTACCAGGTGCAAAATGGTTTAAATCTATAAAATTGAAAGTATCATCTTCTTTAATTAAATCATAATCAGTTTCATTAGCAAATGTTAAACCTAACATCCCCTGTTTTTTTAGATTCGTTTCATGAATACGTGCAAAAGATTTTACAATAACCGCAGCAACACCTAAATGCCTTGGTTGCATGGCGGCATGCTCACGAGAAGAACCTTCACCATAGTTATGGTCGCCCACGACAATCGATTTTATACCTGCTTTTTTGTATTCGCGTTGTACATCCGGTACACCACCATATTCTCCATTTAACTGGTTTTTAACAAAGTTTGTTTTTTGATTGAACGCATTAACGGCACCAATTAAAGTATTGTTGGCAATATTATCCAAGTGCCCCCTAAAGCGCAGCCAAGGCCCCGCCATAGAAATATGGTCTGTAGTACATTTCCCAGAGGCTTTAATTAATAATTTTGCACCATTAATTGTATTACCTATCGGTTCAAAAGGTTCTAGTAATTGTAATCTTTCAGAAGTTGGTGACACATTTACTTGTACATGTCTTCCATCTGCTTCAGGCGCCAAATAGCCATTATCCTTAACTTCGAACCCTTTTGGTGGTAATTCCCATCCTGTCGGTTCGTCGAACATCACTTCTTCCCCATTTTGGTTAATCAATTTATCCGTCATAGGGTTAAAATCTAAACGACCTGCTATCGCTATGGCTGCAGTAATTTCTGGTGAAGCAACAAAAGCGTGTGTATTTGGATTTCCATCAGCACGTTTGGCAAAGTTTCTATTGAAGGAATGTACTATACTGTTTTTAGGAGCATTTTTAGGATCACTATACCTTGCCCATTGTCCAATACATGGGCCACATGCATTCGTAAATATTTTAGCATCCAACTTTTCAAAGACTTGAAGTATACCATCTCGTTCAGCTGTGTATCTTACTTGCTCAGAACCCGGGTTAATTCCTAATTCAGCTTTCATCTTAATTCCTTTATCTAAAGCTTGTTGTGCAATAGAGGAAGCTCTCGATAAATCTTCATATGAGGAATTTGTACAGGACCCAATTAATCCCCATTCTACTACAATAGGCCAATCATTAGCTTTTGCTTTTTCCGTCATGGCTTTACCAACGGTAGTAGATAAGTCAGGGGTGAATGGGCCATTTAAAAGCGGTCCTAATTCTGATAAATTAATATCTATAACTTGATCAAAATACTTTTCAGGATTTGCATAAACTTCTGGATCGGCAGTTAAATAAGCTTTTACTTTATTGGCCGCATCTGCTACATCTGCTCTATCAGTAGAACGTAAATAACGTTCCATAGACGCATCATAACCAAATGTTGAAGTAGTGGCTCCAATTTCAGCGCCCATATTACAAATAGTTCCTTTACCAGTACAAGACATAGATAGGGCTCCCGGTCCAAAATATTCAACAATAGCACCGGTTCCACCTTTCACGGTTAAAATTTCTGCTACTTTTAAAATCACATCTTTTGGAGCTGTCCAACCAGATAATTTACCTGTTAACCTCACACCAATTAATTTAGGAAATTTCAATTCCCAGGCCATTCCTGCCATGACATCTACTGCATCCGCACCACCTACACCAATAGCTACCATTCCTAAACCGCCAGCATTTACTGTATGAGAATCCGTACCTATCATCATGCCGCCAGGAAAGGCATAATTTTCTAAAACTACTTGATGGATGATTCCAGCACCCGGTTTCCAGAATCCAATGCCATATTTATTTGAAACTGATTCTAAAAAATTAAATACTTCACTACTTACAGAATTGGCATGTTTTAAATCGACACTTGCTCCTTCTTTGGCCTGAATTAAATGGTCACAATGCACGGTCGTTGGTACGGCTACTTTTGATTTTCCAGCCTGCATAAATTGCAATAATGCCATTTGAGCAGTTGCATCTTGACATGCAATCCGATCTGGTGCAAAATCCACATAATCCTTACCTCTAACAAATGCTTTGGTAGGGTTTCCATCCCAAAGGTGATTATATAATATTTTTTCAGAAAGGGTTAGTGGTCGTCCTACAACTTTACGCGCTTTATCAACGCGCTCAGCCATTTTGGTGTACACACCTTTAATCATATTGATATCAAATGCCATGTGTTTTGTTTTATTTTAGTTTTATGTTTTTAAAAGTATTGCAAAATTACGAAATAAATACAAAGTTTTAAAAATAAACCCCGCAAACCAATGACTATTAATACTAAATTATTATAGTCATATTATTAATTTAAATAATTGCTTTTTTATTAGTTATAAGTGCTGAAAATTACCTTTTTTGAAACCCTTGTATATACAATCACTGCTTTGACTGGAAAAATTTATTAAAACAGACTTTTTATGATATAATCATCGGTTATACCTTCTGCTTCTGCTTTGTAATTCTTAATAATCCTATGTCTTAGAATACTGTGGGAAACCGCTTGAACATCTTCAATATCCGGTGAGAATTTACCGTGAATTGCAGCATGTGTTTTGGCAGCCAAAATTAAATTTTGCGAAGCCCTGGGGCCAGCTCCCCAATCCAAATAATTTTTTACTAAATCACTTGCTGACTGACTATTTGGTCTNGTTTTANCNACCATNGTTACNGCATATTCAATGACATTATCAGCTACCGGAATTCTTCGAATAAGATGCTGGATGTCTTCTATTTCTTTTGCGGAAAAAAGCGGATTGACTTTTTCTTTGGTGTCACTGGTGGTTGATTTAACAACCTGAACTTCTTCACTAAAAGAGGGGTAATCTAAATTAATTGCAAACATAAATCTATCCAACTGCGCTTCTGGCAACGGATAGGTTCCTTCTTGCTCAATAGGGTTTTGAGTGGCCAAAACAAAATAGGGTAAACTTAATTCATAATGATGGCCGGCAACCGTTACAGAACGCTCCTGCATAGCCTCCAATAAAGCGGCTTGAGTTTTTGGAGGTGTTCTGTTAATCTCATCTGCTAAAATTATATTTGCAAAAATGGGGCCTTTTATAAAATGAAAATGTCTGTTCTCATCTAATATTTCACTTCCTAATATATCACTAGGCATTAAATCTGGCGTGAACTGAATTCTTTTAAAATCTAAACCTAAAGCCTGAGCAATCGTATTAACCATTAATGTTTTTGCCAACCCTGGAACACCAATAAGTAAAGAGTGTCCTCCTGAAAAAATCGCTATAAGAATTTGATTGACAACCTCATCCTGACCAACAATAACCTTGGCTATTTCAGATTTTAAATCTTTGTATTTTTTTACAAATTGTTCTACGGCAGCTACGTCTGACATAATTTTATTTTTTTAACCAATTGCTCGCAAAATTACAGTCTCTATAAGATCCACTAATTTTTATATAGGTGTCCATGATTTTATCATTTTGCCAAGTTTCAATAGCCTTTACTTTCTTTTCGTTAAGGGCCTGCTCTTTAATTTTTAAATAATCACGCGCGTAATCTGCTTCATGCTCATTGACTCTATCCGTAACCGTCAATATTTTAAATTTTAATTTATCAGTTCGATCCTTTTCAGTTTGCACTAAACTAATCTCCCCATCTTTTAAATTTTGTATTTGTGAATATAATTCAGGATCCATTCTGGTTAACTCAAAATTATAATCTTGGGTTTCAGGGTTAATGAGTTGACCACCATCATTTCTAGTTTCCTTTTCATCACTTGATTCTATGGCAGCATCTGCAAATGATATATCACCACTAACAATGCGTTCTCTAATTCTATCAATACGTTCTTTTGCTTCTTTAATAGCCTCTGTAGATACTTTAGGAATTAAAAGAATATGGCTAACATCATACTCCTGTCCTCTGATTTTTTCACAATAAATTATGTGAAAACCAAATTCGGTTTCAAAAGGTTCAGAAATTTCACCTTCCTGAAGTGAAAAAGCGGCTTCTCTGAATTCTTTAACCATTTGCGGTTTTTTTCGGTTTAAAGTATATTTTCCACCTGTACTAATTGAAGCTTTATCATCTGAATACAATACTACTTTAGATCTGAAGCTGGCACCATTTTCTAAAACATCTGCTCTAAACTGTTTTAATTGGTCAATAACACGAAGCTTTTCCTGCTCAGTCACCTTTGGTTCCACTACTATCTGTGCGACCTTAAGTTCTGTTCCAAAAGTTGGCCTGTCGTCTTTTGGTATTTTATTAAAAAACTCTCTAACTTCTTCAGGAGTCACTTCCACATCTTGAACAATTTTAGCCTGCATTTTTCTTGCCAATTCATTGCTTTTATTGATTTCAAACATTTCTGCCCTCAGACTTTTCTCATCTTCTTTATTATAAATGCTTAAAAGTTTTTCCATTGACCCATTGGTGGTCTGAAGAAACTGCTGTATTTGGTAATCAATATTTTGACGAATTTCAGCATCTGAAACCGGGAGACTATCCTGAATGGCATGATGTGCGTAAAGCTTGTCTTCCAGCAACTTACCGAAAAGTTGACAACGCGGTATTTCACTTATATTGACACCTTGAGCTTCCAATTGTAAATAAGCTTTATCCACATCTGAATCTAAAATAATGTAATCACCAACCACCGCCGCAACGCCATCAATTTTTTTAGGGATAAAAGTATTGGTTGTATCAACAATCTTTGCTGCATCAAACAATTTAATAGTTTCTACCGGATTAATAGAATCCGTTACTTCATCCTCTATTAATTCTTGGGCAGATATAACATTTATCGAAACAAAAGTTATAAAGAAGGCAAATAGGTATTTCAAATTAATTGTAAATTTCGAATTGTTTATTTTTAATGGCATCCTGGGTAATATCTTTTTCTAATTGCTTAATAAGTTCAAGTTTTCTTTGATTAATAACAATTTGGTCAATGGTAGGTTTTACGTATTCCAAAGGCGCCGTTTCACCGCGCAATAAAACATCATTAATCTGCATCAAATATACTCCTAATGAATCTTTGAGCTGTACAAAATTAGATTTTTTTAACAGTTCATTTTTATTTTCCGGAGTAATGATAGAAATTTTATTAATTACCTGACTTACCCTTATCCAAATGGAGTCATTTAATGAATACGATTTAAACTGAACAGAAATGGAATCAAGTTCATTTTTATCGTCCTTATTATAACGCTTGAATTTTTGTTCAATTTTATTGAAATCTATCATATTTTCATCAATATGAATGTAACGAAATTTAATCAGATCTTCATTTAACTTAAAAACTTCCTCATTAGCCCCATAATAGGTTTTAGATTCCTCATCAGTAACTACAGTATCTATGCTTCTTAATACTAAGGCTTCAATATAGGCCTTTGTATACAAATCATTTTTGTATTGATTAACCAATTTATCAAAAGATACCTGCTGAGATTCACTAAGGTTTAACCTGGCGCCATCTACAAATAACTGCTGTGTAGCCCATCTGTTTATATAGTTTTGAACCAGTAAAATACTGTCTTCTTTAGAGGTGCTTTCAGAAACCAAATCTTTTATATCATCATAATACAAATAGGTATCATTGACTCTTGCCACTTTCGCCCTATCATCCGTTTCTTTGAAAAAATATTGACATGAAGAAATACATAAAACTAAAAACAATATATATATTTTATTTCGCACCTATTGATTTTTAATTTCAGACTTCACCTGTTTTAATGCCTCTGGATTAACATTAATCTTATATTTATTTTTTAATTCTTCAATCCAGGTATTCTCTTTAAAAGTTTGAAAGTCTCCTACTACATTACCTTTAGCTTCATCAAATGTTTTTTGTGCGCTTGGATACATATCCTTAACCATTACAATCACAAAACCATTACTGTGCTTATAGATTTTTGACAGTCCTTTTTTTAATTCAAAATTTTCTGGTAAAGCCCTGTCCTGAGCATCCATCAGTCCTGTTGTAAATATGATGTTGACTTCATTATTTTTATTAAACATACTTTTAATTTCTTCAGGGTCAGTCTCTTTTTCCAATAATTTTCCAACCTTTTTTAAAAGATTTTCATTGGAAGATGAAGCCACCACGGCATGCACCCTATCTGGCCACATATAATTCTCTTTATGTGCATTATAAAAATCCTGAATAGCAATAGAATCCGTGCGGGCAGCATTCCAGATAGTAGTTTCCATTAAATCAAACAATAGCAAACCATCTCTGTATTCCTGAACGATATTGGCATAATCTTTATTTTCTTCCTCTAAATGTGCCTCCTGATACTGCATTAAGCTACTGCTTAAAAAGGCATCATTCTGTTTAGAAATTAATTCATTAAAAGGCGTTTTGCTTTGAATGCTTCGTTGGTTTTTAACTAAATAATCTCCAAAATCCTGATAGGTGTAGTTTTGACTACCTATGTTTATAAAGTCTGATGTCCCGTTAAAATTCTCTGGTAATTTCCAGGTATGCTTAAAATAATCCTCATTTAAAATAGAAGCAAAATAATCTAAGGCTTTTTGATTAGTACTTACATGATACTTTTCTTTTAATTTACTCACCAAAGCATCATCAATTAAATGCGAACGCTCATCGCGTTTAACTTTTATTTCCAATTCAGGTTTTAAATCCGAAAACGGTTTTACAGGCTGTTTATCATACAATTTTAAAATATGCCACCCATATTGTGTTTTTACAGGCTTTGAAACATCACCAATATTCGCTAGATTAAAAGCAGCATCTTCAAATTCCTGTGCACTTAATTGCCCTGCAGAAAACGGAGCCAGCAAACCTCCTTTGCTTGCAGAATTTTTATCTTCAGAAAACTGTTTTGCCAGTGATTCAAAATCATCACCTTGCTGGAGTTTTTTATAAATATCATTAATTCTGATCTCTGCACTTTCAGCTAAACTATCCCCTGGTTTTGTATTGACCATGATATGAGCAACAGTGCGCTCACCTCTAGATTTACGCTTATCATATATTTTAACAATATGATATCCAAATCGTGTTCTAAACGGCTGAGATATCTCACCAACTTTGGTATTAAAAGCAGCGTTTTCAAAAGGATATACCATTCTAAAACCAGAAAAATAACCTAATTCTTCTCCAAAGAGCGTTTGTCCGTTATGCACTTCTTTCATTACTTTTTCAAATCCTTCAGCCAATGCACGTTCTCTAAGCTTCACAATAGTATTAAAAGCTACCAAGGTGTCTTCAGGACTCATGTTTTCTGAAAACCGAACCAGAATATGACTGGCTTTCACTTCATTGGAAACACGCTCATAGGCTTCTTCAATTAAAGCATCTGTCACCTTTGTGTCTGTCATGAAATTTTTAGCGAGTTGTTTTTTATAACTGTCTAATTCTCTGATATAAGATTCTTTATTTTGAAGCCCTAGATGGTGTGCTTCTTTTAATTTTAATTTATAATTGGTGAACAGATTTAAATATTCATCCACCTCTTTTTGGGTCTCATCCTGAACAAGATCTATGTTTTTGTTATACACTCTAATAAACTCTGAGCTGTAAACAGGTTCATTATCAATGGTAAAAAGCACTTCATTTGTGCTGGTTTGTGCTTCAAGTACTGATAAAAACAAACTCAATACTATTAAGGAAAAATATCTTAATTTCATTTATTAAAAATTATACTTTGGTTACAAAAATAGCAATATAAAGCTATATTACAAGTTGCTTTAACAAACGGTTTAAAGATTACTTTAGTATCTTTAATTTTTATAAATTTTAAATAAAAAACTAGTGCGGAAATTAAAACTAATCTGGGATTTTCATGGTCCAGATGCCTACAAAATTGCAGAACATCATGAAATTCATTTAAAACAATATATTCAGTTAGAAAAGCTGAACATTTTAATAACGGGTATTGAAGTATTAAGTGACTTGCATAGCATCGCCTTTTTGGTGGTTGACGAAAAAGATATGAAGCCTTTACGTGATGCCTTAAAACCTCACCGAGGACAAGTGTATGCTAACTGAAATATCTGTTTTTATTTGTAGGAGAATTTTCTAATTTAAGACAACTACTAAATAGAAAATTAGAACAATGTATATTATCGCAATCTTGATGCATATAAGGTGATAGAAGATAATAATGAGATTACTGTTTTTATTAATCGTTTTACTTCATGGTCTCATTCATTTGCTTGGATTTGTGAAGGCATTTGGTTTGACGGATATAAAGGAACTGACATTTCCCATTTCCAAACCCTTAGGAGTGGTATGGATAATTGTGGCAGTATTATTCCTTATTTATGGTATTCTGTACCTTATCAATTTCAAACAGGCTTGGCTCATAGGAATGATTGCTGTAATCATTTCTCAAATATTAATCTTTTACTTTTGGAAAGACAGCAAGTTTGGTACGCTTCCAAATTTGATAATTCTTATTGTGACCTTGGTGAGTTTTGGTTCATCTATATTGTGCACTAAGTTTACAAGTCGTGTTAAAATTGATTTTTCAATAAACAATGCGCTTTCTACTCACCTATTAACTGAAAACGACATCGCTCATTTACCAACGATTGTGCAAAAGTATCTTTATTATACGAAATCAGTGGGACAACCAAAAATAAAGAATTTCAAGGCAGAATTTGCAGGCGGAATGCGTTCTAAACCCGATGACGAGTATATGAGCTTAGAATCTGTTCAATATAACTTTTACGAAAACCCATCTCGATATTTTTATATGACTACAAGTAAAATGGGCTTGCCTGCAACAGGATTGCATCTTTACCAAAACGAAACGGCGACTTTTGAAGTCAATTTTTTAAATTGGTTTAAAATTGTGGATGCCAAAGGAGACCAAATGAATCAGGCAGAAACAGTTACACTTTTAAACGATATGTGTTTTATTGCCCCTGCAACATTAATTGACGACAGGATAACCTGGGAAGCTATAAACGACAATGAAGTAAAAGCAATCTTTAAAAATGGAAGTATCAGGATAAGTGCTGTACTCTATTTCAATAAAAAAGGCGAACTTATAAACTTCATTAGCAATGACCGCTTCGACACAGATGGTAAAAAATATGTCTGCTATCCTTGGGCAACTCCTGTTCAAGACTACCGAGAAATAAATGGATATTTATTACCTAGCAAGGCAAAGTTAATTTATCAGAGACCAGAAGGCGATTTTACATACGGTGAATTAGAATATAAAAGTGTCATGTATAATTTGAACAGCATTGAAGATTAAAAATGAAGAAACCATTATCAACACTTTTAATACTCCGAAAATAACGTTAGCTATTCAATGATTTATAACATGTTTAAAATTATCTGGAATAGTTAGGTGACTCATTGGTAATGGTGACATCATGTGGATGACTTTCATTAATACCACTGGCTGTAATTTTTACAAATTGTCCGTTTTCTTTTAAGGCTTCAATATCTTTAGCACCACAATATCCCATACCAGCACGTAAACCGCCAATAAATTGATGAATACTTTCGTATAAATCACCTTTATATGGTACACGTCCCACAATTCCCTCTGGTACTAGTTTTTTAATGTCATCTTCAACATCCTGGAAATAACGGTCCTTACTCCCCTGTTTCATGGCCTCAACAGAACCCATACCACGATACGACTTAAATTTTCGGCCTTCATAAATAATGGTTTCTCCCGGAGATTCTTTGGTCCCTGCTAATAATGACCCTAACATCACACTGTCTGCACCAGCAGCAATCGCTTTAGGAATATCCCCTGTGTAACGAATACCGCCATCAGCAATTACCGGAACACCCGTACCTTTTATAGCGGCAGCAACTTCCAGAACAGCAGAAAACTGAGGGAAACCAACACCTGCAATAACACG
>BS_KBA_SWE02_21mDRAFT_10001042_pt1 | contig 10505 bp, 4 predicted proteins | sample BalSeasSWE02_21m_FD_9196 | JGI IMG/M metagenome (IMG submission 9196)
CCATTGAATAAGTAACTGTTTTTATAGAAGGTGCTGCTGCACTTATAATGTCAACAAAACCAGGAACGGTTATGTAAGCCGCTAGTGGGGGAACAATCAACCATGAGAAAAATCCACCTACTATCCAGTAGCTTTCCCAAGCCCAACCTTTGACTTTTTTGAAAGGCATATAAAAACTTCCTGAGGAAAAACCTCCTATCGAGTGAAAAAGAATACCAAGTAATGCTTGCATTTGAAAATTTAATTTTTTGCGGTTAATAGTATAGTGTTACAAAATAACAGAAAGTAAAAAACATAACTATCCTGTACTATCCTTGTTAAAAAACATTTTTTTTATTTTAACAACGAATAGTTATTAAAGATACATTTCAAAATGATATTTTCCAGAACCAATCGTTTTGCTTTTTGTATTTTCAACTATTCCATTTTCTTTTATAGTTTCAATTTGGATATCCAGTAAACGGGTGCAAAACAATTAAAGAATTCTGGATACAGAAAATAATTTTAAAAATGTGGGTTAACTAATACTGCGGGTTTTATTTGCATATCCAATGGTGCTATTTTTCTGATTTTACTGACGAGATACTTCTCCTTTTGGTCTATCTATTTGATAATCTAATTAAAATTGGCGTAATTTGTAATATTTATAAATGACCCCCTCTATGGATTTGATACAATTTATTGACATTAATGACAACTCCCGAAAACCAAAATACCTTCAAATTGTAGATGCCGTCACAAGCAATATTTCTTTGGGGAATTTTGAAATTGACGCTAAGATGCCTTCTATTAATGGGCTAAGTGAGGCGTTTTATTTGTCGAGAGATACGGTTGAAAAGGCTTATAAAATCTTAAAAGACAGAAAAATTATAATTTCTGTACGTGGAAAGGGCTATTATATAGTAAAGTCTGACCTCATATCAAAAACGAACATCTTATTTTTAGTAAATAAACTGAGTTCCTATAAATTGCAAATTTACAATGCATTTACAAATAATATAGGCTCCAATTCACATACGGAATTACGGGTATATCATTGTGAAGAATCCTTATTTTTGAGTTTATTGGAAAAAAATTCAGGTACTTACGATTATTATATTGTGATGTCTCATTTTAAAAATGAAGATTCTAAACATGTTAGCGCTCCAGCAAAAGTAATCAGTGCGTTAAAAAAAGTCCCTAAGGAAAAATTGATAATCCTAGATGATTTCAATTTGGGGATTGATGGTGAAATTGTTGAAATCTATCAAGATTTTGAAAATGATATTTACAATGCGCTGCTGGAAGGTTTTGCTAAAATTAGTAAGTACAAAAAAATTGTATTGGTCTATCCCGAAAAATCAGTGTACCCCTATCCAAGGCGAATTGTACATGGATTTAAAAAGTTTTGTATAGAAAAGTCTTTAGATTTTGAGATTATAAATGAGGTTTTTGACGATATAGTTTTAAAAAATGGAGATTTGTTTATAACCATAGATGAAGATGATTTGGTGAGTCTAATCCATCAAATACGCGAAAATGAGTTCGTAATGGGAGAAGATATAGGTGTGCTTTCTTACAATGAAACCCCTTTAAAAAATTTGTTGGGTATATCTGTGATTTCTACTGATTTTAAAGCCATGGGTGCTACAGCTGCAGAAATGATTTTAAACAAAACAAAAGGCAGGGTAAAAAACCCGTTTCGTTTTATTGACCGTAATTCACTCTAATTTACTTGTGGAAATTTTCAATTCTTACTTGTTTAATACAAATACAAGCCGTCATTTTTCTTCTTATCCCCCTAATTGAGAATAGTTGAAATCAGATAGGATAATAAAAGAAAAAAGGAAACATAAGCACGAAACAAATGAAACACATTTTTTTTGACAAATGGGATTTCTTTGTAGTCCTTTATGAAATTTATAAACACTTTCTTTTCCTCTATTATGGATACATTTTAAAATGGATTTAAGCTTTTAAATTATTAGTTTACATTCGTTTTTTAACGTTTAAAGATAGGTGTATTCCTATTTTTATATTAAAATTATAATTATTATGGATTTGTAGGTGTAAAGTTTTTATGATCAAACAGCATAGTACAGGATACTTATTCCATTTCGCTTTTATAATATTGTGCGACTAGCCTATCCTTACTTTTTTTTAAAGTTACGAACAATCGTACTAATATTGAAACATGAAAATTAAAAATATTATTGTAGCGGGATCATCTCTTTTCTGCTTATTTTCTGTAATGAGTTTTTCTCAGGAAAAGCCACATCCTAATGTTATTATTATAATAACCGATGATCAAGGTTATGGAGACCTTGGTATAAATGGAAATCCACATGTACAAACTCCCGTAATTGATAAATTTGCAATTGAGAGTGTTCGTTTTAATAATTTTTATGTAGCTCCTGTCTGTGCTCTAACCCGTTCAAGTCTTATGACCGGACGCTATTCATTACGCACAGGCATAAGAGACACCTATAATGGTGGAGCAATGATGGCATCAAACGAAGTTACTATAGCTGAGATGCTAAAGCAAGCAGATTACAAAACGGGTATTTTCGGTAAATGGCATTTAGGCGATAATTACCCTAGTAGACCCAGTGATCAAGGTTTTGATGAATCGCTGGTTCATCTATCTGGTGGAATGGGACAAGCTGGTGATGTTACAACTTATTTCAAGAAGGATAAAAGTTATTTTGACCCTGTTCTTTGGCACAACAATAAAAAAGAGGCATATGAGGGCTATTGCTCGGATATTTTTGCAGAACAAGCTATAGAATTTATTAAAAAAAATAAAGAAGTCCCCTTTTTCTGTTATCTTTCTTTTAACGCTCCTCATTATCCTTTGCAGGTTCCAGAAAAGTATTATTTGCAATATAAAAATATTGATCCAGCATCTGGTTTCGAGAACGACAACAGACCCTTTTCTAAAATGACTGATAAGGATAAAGAGGATGCTCGAAAAGTCTATGCTATGGTTACAAACATCGATGACAACATAGGCAAGCTTCTAAAAACTTTGGACGACTTACATATTGCAGATAATACGGTAATCGTTTTCATGACTGATAATGGTCCTCAACAAGTCAGGTACGTAAATGGTATGCGAGGTCGCAAAGGAGATGTTTATGAAGGGGGAGTTCGGGTACCGTTTTATATTAGATACCCTTCGTCTTTTGAAAAGAATAAAGACATTGAAACCATGTCGGCCCATATTGATGTTTTACCAACACTCGCAGAAATATGTAATATTGAAATGCCAAAAGAAAAAATAATCGACGGTAAAAGCCTACTTCCTCTTATTATGGGTAAAGAAGTTGATTGGACAAACAGATCCTTATTTTTTTACTGGACGAGAACTTATCCAGAACTTTATTACAATATGGCATTACGAAAAGGAAGTTATAAACTGGTAGGAAAGACCAACTATAACGCAGGGATTGATGATTTTGAGCTGTTTAATATTGAAAAAGATCCATACGAACAAAAGAACATAGTATTGGATAATAAAATTATTGCAAATAATCTCAAAGAAGAACTTGATGAAATTTATGATGAATTAATAACTTCTGAAAATCTTATTAATCAACCTCGTATTATTGTTGGCAGTGCAAATGAAAACCCTATTTTATTGAATAGGAATGAAGCAGGTGGCGAACGCGGAGTTTGGGATCAAGAAGAAATAAATGGCAATTGGAGAGTTAGCATTAAGAAAGGCTATTATGACATAAAATTTAAATTCATTAAGCCGCTTAAAGCAAATGGAAAGATGTATTTAGAAACAAATACATTGGTAAAACAAATGCTTAATGAAAAGGAGGGAACAGAAATCATTGAAATGAAGAACGTATACTTTTCAGACATTGATTGCGATTTGTAACCATTCTATGCTATTGACTCAAAATACATATTCCCATTTTGGGTTGAAATGAAAAAAAGGGATTAAAGCTAGCTTTTAACAAAAACACGCAGCGCATAGGGCCGTGAAAAGCATAAATAAAAAGGAACGTAATAAACAAACCTAATAACAAATTGAGAGTTTGGATCGCTAAAATGGTAAACACCCTATGTCTGACTCGTTATATCAATATCAATAATTTAAAAAAAAAACTATAAACAGTAAACCAAACAATTTTAACCATGAAACAGATGAAATCTAAATTTAACAACATGCATTTTCCTACTATAAAACGGAGGATGGAGACCTTAAAACAGGTCTTAATTTTATTATTTTCTACAACCCTTTTTGCATTTTCACCATCAAAAGTTGTAATTGCAAAATGTATAGATGGCACAGAAGAATCCGTTACATTACAAGCTATACAGCAAATTCAAATTTCGGGTAATGTTAAAGGACCAGGAGGCATGCCAATGCCTGGAGTCTCTATTGTACTCAAAGGATCCCTACAAGGAATTCAAACAGGTTTTGATGGGAACTTTACAATAGCAGCTAATAAAGGAGATATCTTGGTTTTCTCTTATTTAGGAATGAAAACTTTAGAAAAAGTAGTTGCTGATTCAACAACTCTAAATATAGTAATGACTGAGGATGTATCTTCTCTTGACGAAGTTGTGGTTGTCGGTTATGGCACGGTTAAAAAAAGTGATTTAACAGGTTCTGTCTCTAGTTTAAAAGGAAATAAAGTTCAAGATCAAGCAACGTTTTCAGTAGAAGGCATNCTGGCAGGTCGCGTTGCTGGGGTAAAAGTTATTGATGGTGGCCAGCCAGGAGCAGGTGGATCAATTCAAATTAGAGGATCAAATTCTATGCTTGGGGGCACAGAGCCTTTGTATGTGGTAGATGGCATACCAATTGAGCCAAATGTGGATGCCCAAGGTCAAGGTATTGGTGGTTCACAAAACTCAGCTATTAATTTTATTGATCCTTCTTCTATTAAAAGTATGGAGATATTAAAAGATGCATCTGCAACAGCAATTTATGGCGCTAGAGGGGCTAACGGTGTTGTACTTATTACTACTAAACAAGGAAATAAATACAAACGGGAACTAACTTTTAGGTATTCCATAAATGCTTCACAAGTTTCAAATAAATTAGACCTATTAGATGGGCCTGAATTCGCTAATTTTGTAAACCTATCTACTGCTAATCTTTCCTATCTTAAACAGTCCTATTGGGGATACCAACAACAATTACTGGATGCTGGAACTATCACTCAATTACCAAGTAGTTCTCCATGGGGAACGGCTAATAATCCAAATGAGAATTCGTATCGGTGGGAATTTGACGGAGTGAACAAACCTTTGCCAAATGCTTCTGATTTACCCAATACAGATTGGCAGGACGAAGTGTTTCAAACAGCCTTTACAAATAATTATAATCTTGGCTACTCTGGTGGCTCCGATAAAGGAACCTTTTCAGTAGGAATGAACTATTTAGATCAAGAAGGTGTTTTGATGGGTTCTGATTATCAAAGGATCAACATGAATATGAATTTAAATCAAACGATTACTCCTAAATTAAAGGCTACTACTCGTATTAATTTTACGAAAGGGAATGCTAATGCATTAATGACGAATAATGGCAACACAGACCAAAATCTGATGAGTAAAATAGCGAATTTCGCACCCACAAACGGCTTGAATGCTGGAAGTGATGGGCTTGGCGAGTTTGATTTTAATGACCCTAATTTTCTAGATACCCCTATTGATATTGCGACAAAATATTTAGATGAAAAAGAACAAATAAATATGTTGGGGTCTATAGGGCTAAATTATAAACTAGCTAAGGGATTGACATTTGACGCTACTGGTGCTATAACTTATAATTTAAATAATAGAGATACATATTGGCCTCAGTCTACTTTTAGAGGAGCTACTACAAATGGAAATGCAACGTCTGCTAAAAATCAATTCTTTAAGACCCTCACGCAATTTCAATTGTCTTATTATAAAAAATTTAATAAAAAGCATGAAATTACAGTAGTAGCGGTATCGTCGCAAGAAAATTTCAATTATAGGCAAGATTATGTGAATGTAAGTAATTTTCCTAATGATATTTTAGGATATCATAATCTTCAATCTGGGTTAAATTTTTCAGTGCCAACAAATAATTTTACTGAAACTAAATTAAGATCTTATTTGGGAAGAGTAAATTATACTTTGTTTGATAAATACCTTTTTACAGCCTCTTTCCGGGCAGATGGTTCTTCGCGTTTTGCTGAAAGTAATAAATGGGCTTACTTTCCTTCAGGAGCCTTTGCTTGGAAAATGAGTAAAGAACCTTTTATTGAAGCACTGCATGTTTTTTCTGATTTGAAATTGCGATTGTCTTATGGAAAAACAGGAGGCGAAGCGATTCAACCCTACCAATCTTTAGCGACATTGGTCACAAAAAATTATAGTTTCAACGGAAACATAGCTTCAGGATATATCGAAAATAATTTAGAAAATCCTGATTTGAGATGGGAAACTACAGATCAGTTTGATACGGGGCTTGATTTCGCATTCGCCCAGAATAGAATTAAGTTGACACTTGATGCTTATTATAAAAAAACTAAAGATCTTTTAATGATTGTAGAAAATCCACCTTCAAGTGGCTTCGCTACAAAGATCGCGAATATTGGTGCTGTTGAGAATAAAGGGGTTGAAGTCGAATTGTCAGCGGTAATTTTAAATGGGGATTTAAAATGGAATGTGGCTGGAAATCTTGCCTTCAATAGAAACAAAGTTTTGGAAATGGGTGTGAATAATTTTCAATACGGATCGTACACAACGAATGGTGGTGGGCAACCCATAATTTTTAAAGAAGGACAACCTTTAGGTGCATTTATAGGTTTTAAAAAAGTGAAAATATTTGAAACTTGGGAAGAAGTTCAGAACAGTGCCCAGCCTGGTGCATCTGTAGGAGATATGATGTTTAAGGATATAGATAATAATAAGGTACTTAATAACAATGATACTATGATTATTGGAGATCCTAATCCGGATGCTATATGGGGAATCACTAATGAATTTAGTTACAAATCTTTTGATCTTTCTTTTTTAATTGATGGACAGCTTGGCGGTGACATTTATTCCATTGCAGATATGGATTTGGGTTCGAATTATAGAAGATGGAATTCCTCTACGAGTTCAGCAATAAATTCATGGGTTCCTGCTGAAGGAGTTCCTAGTGCTTCATGGCAATTAGAAGATGGATCAACTTTTTCAACAGAAGGCTATGATTATGGTTTCGGAAATTCGGATGCATATACCGCTAGACCTATGTATAATGTTCTAGCAAGTGCCGAACGTAAAAGAGTGAGTGATGAATATATCAAAGACGGATCTTTCATAAAATTGCGTAATGTCTCTCTAGGATACAATTTTAATTCAAAAAAAATAAAATCATTTGGAATACAGAGAATGCGATTTTATCTATCTGCTACAAATCTCGTTACAATAACTAAATTTGATGGTTATGACCCAGAGGTGACGGCTTTTACCGGCAATGCCTCCCGTAGAGGACTCGATTTTGGTACCTATCCTATTTCTAGGACTGTTACTTTAGGCCTAGACCTAACTTTTTAAAATTATGAATATAAAAAATAATAAAATGAACAATATAAAAGATAATAAAATGAAAAGTTTTACTATAAACAAATTAATGTATAAATTGTGCATCTTGTTTACTGTCCTATTTGTATCCTGTAGTGACGACCTAAAGGAAGTTCCTCCTTCTCTCTTGGTTCCTCAAAATTTCTATAAAACTAATGAGGAAGCAATCATTTCAGTAAACGCATGTTACCAGTCCTTAAAAGATAATTTTATCTCCAATGGTTATGGAACGTTTATTTTTCTTGACAGTGCCTCTGATTGTTATGATACTAACCAAGTTGTTTTTGGCAGTTGGTTTGCTGGGACCCTTTCTTCTACAGACACTAATATTCAGCTTTGGTGGCAAAGATATTATACAACAATTGGTGCTTGTAATGTGACAATCGCAAGAGTTGAACAAGCAGCTATTGATAAAGAAATACAAAATCGAGTGATCGCGGAGGCAAAGTTCCTCAGGGCTTTTAATTATTTTCATGTGGTTCAGCTTTGGGGACCTGCACCATTGAAAACAAGCATTCCATTAGGTTCGGATGATACAAATCTTGTTCGCGCACCGATTGTAGACATCTACGATGCAATTATTAATGATTTAAAATTTGCAGAAGAACATTGTTGGAATGTTGGAGAAACGAAACAAGTGGGCGGAAAATCTTACACAAATGACCGAGGAAGAATAACGAATGGAGCCGCAAAAGCTTTACTGGCAAAAGTATATTTAAAATTAGCCTCGACGTCAAGAGCTGCGAATGCAAGAACGGACGGACCCCTACTAAATAGTGCGACTGGACAGGTGGATGGATTAGAAGCTTATAAAATTTTCGATGCGGCTACATACTATACTAAATGTATCGAAAAATGTATTGAGGTGGAAGGACTTGGGTTTACATTAAATGCCAACTATATGGATAATTTTGATAAAACTAAGAAAAATGGTCCAGAAAGTTTATTTGAAATTCAATCTTTCAATCAATTAGATTACGGTTCAAGACTGGCCCCATTTTATTCGCCACCTTATTCAGGCACGTATGGAGGAACTTGGGGTGGGATTATCGGTTTTTACCGATCCTTTTTATTAAACAAAGGACCTTTTAGTATATACAAAAATGCCAACTTTGATTATCGCCCAGCAGTATCTGGAGATCTTGCTGGAAAAGTTACAAGTTCACAGTTTGATATTACAGATCAAAGATACAAGAGTGGATTTGCAATGAATTATAATCGAATAGATCAATCGAATAGGCTTTATACATGGGATGCAGGATCGTCTCGATACATAGGAAGTCCAAGTGGACAAAATGTCAAGTTTCATACCTCAAAATACTATGATTTAAATGGGAAAGTTGTCGATGATAATGGAAATAATTTTGTGGTTTTACGCTACGCAGACGTATTGCTTATGAAAGCAGAGTGTTTATTTGAAACAGGTAATTTAAGTGCGGCCTGGAGCACTCTTACAATGGTACATACTCGTAACGGAAATCAAAATGTTTCAGGTACTACTATATTTCCAAATAACTATGTTGATTGGATTTCTAGGTTTAACGGAACCACTCAAGACGAAAAATTTCGGGAAGCCATTCTTTATGAAAGGATGATGGAACTTTTTATGGAGGGACATCGCTTCTTTGATATTTGTAGAATGGGGAAATTAGAAGAAAAATCAGCAGTTACAGGTCGAGTAAAAACAAGAGTCCATTACTATTTTCCTATTGCGCAATCAGAAATGAACAACAATAAAGCCATTACGAATACCATGAATAATCCAGGATACTAATGCTATTTAAGTAAGTCGAAAGTTTTAATGTCGTAAAGTCAAAAGTCTCCGGATAGTAAAAACTATTTAAAATCAGACAATTACAATAAATTTCATATTTTAAAATACGACATTTTATTATACTTACTACTTATAGTTGAAAATTAAAAATATAATTAATAAAAAACAATTAGATGATTTTTAGAATAAAAAGTTTACAAATAGGAGTATTTATATTTTGTTTTATGCAATTTACGCTCCCTTGTTATGCACAAAAACGTCCAAACGTATTAGTGATTATAAGTGATGATCAGGGAGTAGGTGATTTTGGTTTTATGGGGAATAAAACCGTAAAAAGCCCAAATCTAGATCAACTAGCTAAAGAATCAGCTCTCTTTGAAAAATTTGTTGTAGCACCTGCTTGTTCACCAACAAGGTCTAGTTTAATGACAGGACGTAATCATTTATTAGCGGGTGTGTGGGGTGTCGGAGCTAGAAATAATTTGTTAAGGGATGAGCATTTGATACCCGAATATTTTAAGAATGCCGGTTATCACACAGGTTATTTTGGAAAACGTGATGGTGTTTATAATCATGAAAAACAAATCTGGGATTGGGGCTGTGATGAAGCTTCTCATGTAACGGGTTATAAACACAAAGATGCGGTAAGTTTTACACAAACAGGATATGTTCAGAGAAAAGGATGGACTTGCGATGTTGATGTTGACAATTCACTTGACTTTATCAAAAGACAAGGTGATAATTCCTGGTGGTGCACTACAGCATTTATATTACCCCATTTACCATGGATCCCAGATGATCGTTTTGCAAAACCGTATCGTGATGCTGGACATTCTAAGACATTAGCAGATTTTTATGGTTGCGTAACTCAAATGGACGAAGCTGTTGGTAGATTATTAAAGGGATTAGATGATTTGGGACAATTAGACAATACTATTGTTTTGTTTTTAAGTGATAATGGTCCTACTTATAAAAACATGTCTGATATTGATATAAAAAGCAGAAATGTTTTAGACTTAAAAGGAGAGAAGTCTACCGTATGGGAAAATGGTATCGTAGTTCCATTTATGGTTCGATGGCCAAAAAAAATAGTGCCTGGGGTTAGAAAACAATTTGCAACTGTGGAGGATATACTCCCTACCTTGATAGATTTAGCAGCTATAAAACAAACATTACCAAGTCAGTT
>BS_KBA_SWE02_21mDRAFT_10001043_pt1 | contig 10502 bp, 7 predicted proteins | sample BalSeasSWE02_21m_FD_9196 | JGI IMG/M metagenome (IMG submission 9196)
ATATTGATGGAAGCACCTGATGATACAGCTTTAGATAAGCTGTTGGAGGAACATGATTCTGAATTAACCCCGGAGTTTTCCCAATTCATGAGCGGCATTATCGCTCAAGCTGAAGCTGATCCTGAAAAATCAGGAAATGAGCAAGACGCCAAAGTCCTGGATCGTATTCAAAAAATTTATAGCAGTGTACTAAAATATTCGATGTTAAAAAATCTTAGATAATAATGATGCCATCGATATCAAAATAAGAGGAATGTTGGAACTTGCTTCCACCATTCCTCATTTATTTATTATTCTTTTTGATTAATCAGGCTAACGAAACAAACTGGGGTTATCCAATCTTATTCCATGTCCCCTTACAGTAATAATATAGGTGTGATCCGGATCTATTTCGGCTAATCTATCGCGCAATCGCCTTATCAATGCATCCAACGCCTGATCCGATACACCCGCAGATTGCTCTTCCCCCCAGGCCCAAGAAACCAACTCCTGACGACTCACAACCTGTCCTGAACGTTCAAACAAGATTTGCAATAAATGAAATTGCAATGCCGAAAGGGACGGGGTAATTTGCTGGTTTAATACCCACACACGTCTGGATCGTACATCAAGCTTCAAGCTTAATTCCTGTTCCTGATCTCCCGAAAGTGGAACTGTTGCGTCCGATGTAAAGAAAATGAATTGTTGAATTAATGACACTTGAATTGTATCCCCATCCTGTAATACGATAGGATTAATTACAAGATTGCCATTACAGTGAGATCCGTTTTTACTTCCAAGATCTTCCAGCAAAATACCTTCGGACGCTGGTGTTAAGCGAACGTGGAAACGAGAAACCTGCCTGTCATCAATAACAATATCACAATGAGCATCGCGGCCAATCACGGTGGGATTTGATAAAGTCCATCGCTGTCCATCTAAGGGACCTTTTTTTGCAACCAAGAGAGGAAAATCCTGGGAAGATTCCATTTATTCTCCTTAATTAAATAATACCATCAAAATTAATTAATTGGTACAGATAATTGCATTTTTCCCCAAGGAAATAAAAAAATGAGTAATGATTGCTAAGAGGATTCATAGTAAATACTGATTAAAGACGTTTATAATATAATAGAGGTTGAAATTAAATGCAAAAAAGCTCGGGCTAAACTTAGCCTACGCCGACAGATGAGCTCTTGCATGGATACGTCTTAAAAATATCATTCTCATTGGAATGGAGCAGATATGCCTCTAGGGCTTAATATTGGAGAGGTGCTGCGAAATCGATACAAAATCCGTGAGCGAATCGGCCAAGGAGGGATGGGTAATATTTACCTGGCTGATGATCAACGTCTGCAAGGACGTCAATGTGCGCTCAAGGAAGTTGAATATGATCGCAATACTCCTAAGAATTTACTAAACGAGGCTCGTGACCAATTTTTACGCGAAGCCACAGTTTTAGCGCGCCTGGATCATCCAAATTTGCCCAAGGTATCAGATTTTTTTTCCATCAGCCAGAGAGATTACCTCGTCATGGATTTCGTTCCTGGAAAAGATCTGCGGACAATATTGCAGGAATCGCGCCAACGTAATTCTTTCCTGCCAGAGGACGAAGTATTAGACTGGGCCAATCAATTGATGGCTGCCCTTATATATTTACACAAACAAAAATCTCCTCTTGTACACAGAGATATCAAACCAAGTAATCTAAAGTTAACACCCGATGGTTTATTGAAATTGGTGGATTTTGGTTTGGTAAAAATACTCGCTCCAGACGAATTAACAGTAACTATTATCCAAGGACGTGGAACTGCTTTATACACCCCACTCGAACAATATGGTGATGATGGACGACACACTGATGCACGCAGCGATATTTATTCATTTGGTGCAACTCTCTATCACCTCCTTACCAATACACCTCCTGCTGAAGCCCGCCAGCAATTTCTCAATCCTGCCAGCCTGATCCCACTTAGAAAGATCAACCCAAAAATCAGTACCAAGACCGAAAGATCTGTACTCTGGGCAATGGCTTTACACCCTGATGAACGTCCAGCATCAATCGAGATATTGAAAGAATCATTATTTAATGGTCGTGAAATTCCTGTAAGAACACAAGGTCAATCCAAAAGATCAACTTCATCAATACAGCAGATAATGTCCAGAAAACCTGATAACTATTTGGTATGGATATCTGGTTTATTATTTCTCGCCAGCTTTATTGCCACCCTGCTTCATTGAAAGAAAAGTCCAAAAATATCCACCCACCCAACCCAGTCCTGCCATAAAAAATACAAATTCAACCACAGCCATAAGACCAGATGATTGAATCCAGATTCTCCCAGCTGGAAATCCAAATACTAGATAATTGTAAGCTCCAAAACCGCCCAATAAAATACATAATACCCATCGAATCCCCCAACGGTTTGAGTAATTTCGTACTCCGAGAGTATAGGCTAACCAACTCATCCCACTAATTACTAAAATCATTAAAATCCAACCAGCTAGTCCTGGATACCCGGATTCCAGTGAAGAAAGCTTCACCGGAGCAGGGGTGGGAGTATCTACAATAATAGCTGTAGCTATTTGGGACACTTGGGTAGGTGGCACAACAGTTACGCTAATACCTTCTGTTGTTATATCCAACTGCATAACCACTGATGTTACTAAAGGCTCAACGATTGCCCGAATCTCTACCAATCCTGGTTGATTTATACTAAAGGCAGTTCGGGCAATTCCCCGAGAGGTGACTGTATCTACTATTTGCAGGATTTTACCTTCAAGGTTTGATGTTAGCGTAAAACGAACACCAGTACCATCAGGAACTTGTCGGTTATTATGATCAAGGATCACACCTGTCTTTACAGAAATCGTGTCCCCAACTTTAATAAATGGCGTTACAGTTGTTTCAGGAGTTACTCCCGGTGTATTTTCGGGATTGATAGGTAAATCTAAAGATAAGTCAATAATCTGTTTGGGGTTCGGAGCAGTTGCAGATAATAGATCATAACCGATTCCTGATACAGAAACTGGCAATGAACCTACTGGATTCAATTCCTGAAAAAGCAAGCGGGCAGCAACTTCGACAAATGGCAANGACTTACTATATAAACCATAATAAGCCGTTAACTTAGAGATGTCTGTTGCGTCCAAAAAATAAGGGGCATTAAATGCAAATAAGATTACTTTTTTGTTACGCAATAAATCCTGCCTCTCAAAAAAGAATCTTCGCAAATTATCCAATAAAGACTGATCTGGGGTCGAGTCCAACATACTAATGATAACCCAATCAGCAATATTTAATTCGTATTCCAAGGTTGGGCTTCCTTCTCCGCCTTGGAGTATCAGCGTTAGATCGTCAAACGAGTAAGGTAATAAAGCGCTTCGTTTTACCAAACCACCAGCTTGCGGGCCATAAAGGCGATAAATCGCGTCTGGCAAGGATTCTTTGCTAAATGCTGCCTCCTCTGGGCATAAATTACATTGGTTTTGGGTGCGTATATCTGTCAGAAATAATATCCGATCATTCATGCCAGGTGGTGAGGGAACTAGAGAATCCAATTCAATTGCGTCTGGACTTATTAAGGTGGCAGATTGTCGCGCCACCTCAAAAGTTACGGCTTGTGAATTTCCAATGTTACTTGGGTCGAATAAAGGAAGAACTTTGCTGAATGTGAAATCGTCATAAAGCCGATATTTTATAGTCAGGATACTTTTTACAGACTCATCCACACGTTGGGCAAAGGCAGCATCCTCGTTATATTTTTGTGCAAAGAAATCAAGTGATTGGACAATTGATTGATAATTATCGACTGCATCACTTGAAACAATATTACCTAAATATAAAAGGTCATTCCCTGCCAAAAGAGCATCACGCGCCACGATACGGGCAGAAAACGATTGATTGGCAGGATCATAAAAACGCCTTACAGCCTGACTACCCAGATCGTCACTAACGATCAAACCGCCATTGTCATGCCAGATTGAAAATGGTGTGAGGGCAAGTATTTGAGAAAGTGCTTGCGGATCAAAGCTAACAGGTCGTGTTGTCGCTCGAATATTTCCCTGGAAACCTTGATATCGAATATGCGATACCAATAAACCATCTGGTGAGCCAATCAACCCCGGATTATCTTGTGTTACTTCAAGAAATGGGGCTAGCTCGATTTGTTTTAATTGCTCCAATGATTTTCGAACAGTGGCAACTTCTTCACTCGAAGATCTATCAGAGCTTCCTTTTCCTGGAAAATGCTTGGCAATTACTGCCAAACGTCCGTTGCTTCCATCATGCAAACCGGAAATATATTCCTGACCCATCTCTCCAACCCAATAAGGATCTCCGCCAAAGGATCTAGCACCTAACCCGCCGCCGCCAGCGATTCCAGATGTAACTAGAACGTCTAAAGATGGACCCAGGAATAAATTAAAACCAATTTGGGAAAGCTCTTGCCCTGCAACCATACCAACTTGCCTGGAAAGTTCAGGTTGCCAAGTGGCACCTATTGCCATTAAGTCTGGTAATGGAGTTAGACCATTTAATATTTGGTCGTTGGGATATCCATCTCCTTCCTGGGAGATACCAACAAACAATGGGATATAGTTTCCTGCTGATTTTAAATTTGTGATTGGATCAATTATTAATCCCTGAGATTTTTGCCATTCCAGGGTTTGTAATTCAGATATCAAATCGTGCGCATTTGTAATCGTATCAGGTGCAGCTGTGAAGTTATCATTTGCATTTTGCAGAATCACACCACCGATATTGTGATTTACGATTAAATCAAATATCTGGGTATTCTCATCTACCGAAGACCCAGTAAATGGCACCAAAAATAATTGACCCACTTTTTCCTGAGGTGTCATTTTATCCAGGATAAGCTGTGCCCGCATGGTTGGTATATCCGCCTGAAAATCTTTCGATGCAATACCACGTAAGATTGGTGAAAAAGATGATATTAAAAGTTCAACTAGAACAAGGATGGCTAGGATTCGTTTTGAAGTCATAGAATTTCTGCAAATTTCTGACATATTTTATTGTGAATTTCAGGTTGAATATTACCACCTGACATTATTAAAATCGCAGGTGATTTGATCTTACCTGATATCACAGCGGCTAAAGCTGTAGCAGATGATCCTTCAACAATCTCATTGTATTTATGCCAGGCATATGCAATACCTTGTGCAATTTCACTTTCCGTAACTGTGATGATATCGTCCACCAGATTTTTTAACATTGGCAGAGTTATCGAACCAGGTTGCATTGGACCGGAAAGTCCATCCGCCAAAGTTGGCAAATCAATAATATTCGATTGTGTACCGGTGTGATAAAGCGCATATGTAAACGGGGAAGCCTCAGATTGTACTCCCACTAATTGATGTTGATTCTTAAAATGTTGAATAACTGCACCGATACCAGAAATTAATCCGCCTCCACCGACTGGTACTATCCATGTAAAACTTTGATCATCTATCAATTTTTCAATAACTTCCAGTCCAACTGTTCCCTGTCCTGCGATTATCTGCCCGTCGTTATAAGGGGAGATATAAGTGGCATTTTTTTGGCTGGCGTATTCCAAAGCTGTTTGCTCTGCTACGCCATAGCCTCCATTTACAATACAGACTTCTGCCCCCAAGGTTCTCATCGCTTCAATTTTGGTTGGTACGGCATGATCTGACGTAAAAATTGTAACCGGTGCTCCGACAATTTTTCCGCTTAACGCAACTCCTTGTCCATGATTACCTGCTGAAGCAGTTACCAGACCCTGATCTAATTCCCAGTTTTCAAGACAAGATATTTTATTGAGAGCGCCACGAAATTTAAAAGACCCGGTAACCTGTTTATTTTCCCATTTCAAATAGATATTTAACTCTTCATCAAATGTGATTGGGGTTTGAATTATTTGATCCTTTATTCGTTCCGCGGCCATGTACAGCCACTCAATTGGGATCATTGATCCTTATCCAAAATTTGCCTGAGCATACCCGGGTCATCTGTTATAACTCCATCCACTTTAAAATCAAGCATCCGCCTAAGATTTTTTTCTTCGTTTACTGTCCACACATGTATTCTCTTTCCTACTAAATGGAGATCAGCCACAAGATTCTGGTTAACGCCAGCAATGTATGGATGTAATGCCTGGTATTTTTTTTTCCATCCGTAATGTCGCTGATAATAGCCCATCCACCCTGAATAAGCCAACAATGCACAGGGTACTTCTGGTAATAGCTTCCGTGAAATATTGAGGTTATTTGATAAGAATGATGAAAATAATATGCGATCTTCTAATTTGTAGTATTTTACCAACTCAACAACTTTTTTTACCAATCCATCAAATGGGTTTGAATAGTTCTTTAATTCAACATTCATCAGAATTTGTGTTCCAAAATTTTCAAACACACTGATCAAGGTTGGAATCTTTTCACCTGCATATTTTTCCGAGAATTTAATCCCTGCATCAAATTTTTGCATTTCACTCATGGAAAGATGAGCTACTTTACCTTTCCCATTGGTCGTTCTATTAACACTCCCATCATGAATAACCATTACTTGATTATCTGAACTTAGGCTTACATCAAATTCTATGGCATCTGCCCGATGATTTATTGCCAACTCGAAAGCTGCCAGTGTATTTTCCGGTGCATGGGCAGATGCACCTCTATGACCTATAACAAGTGGTTTTGGCCAATTTTCCAGCATTTATAACTCCACAAAGTAAGATTGGGCTGCTCTGTCAAGCAACTCTATATTCATAACAGGTTCGGTTGATAGGTAATGAGCAATATCCAAAATCTGATCGCATAAATCCCTTGGATGAGAAGCTCTCAGTTTCCTATTCCGCTTGATATACCATTCCTGAAGTAAATACGCTAAGCCCTGGTCATCATAAGCCAAACCCTTTTGCTGTGCGACTCTACGGAAAATTTCACGATACTCTTCAAATGATGGGTCTCCAATTTCAATTTTATGGCGTAGCCGTCTCAGAAATGCTTCATCAACCAGGTCGCGAGGGGGTAAGTTTGTTGAGAAAACTACCAGGACATCAAATGGAATTTCCACCTTTCTTCCTGTATGAAGGGTTAGAAAATCCACCCGATTTTCAAGTGGCACTATCCAACGATTTAGAAGATCGCGTGGACGAACTTGTTGACGACCAAAATCATCTATCAATAATATTCCACCGTTTGCTTTGACTTGAAAAGGAGCTTCATAATATTTATTGGTATCATCAAAGACTAGATCCAGACCTTCGAGTGTTAACTCTCCACCCACAACAATAAAAGGTCTTCTAATCTTGATCCAACGAGGGTCCCGGCGGGTGCCAGGGCGTAATGAACCAGTTCCATTCGTACTGGGCTCATCTTCAGGCGCACGTTGGTGGTTAACCGAATCAAATAGTTTGACAACCTGACCGCCAAGATACAATGCAAAAGGAATGTACATGGTCTGGCTTAAAACCATATTACCAAAAGCCCGAGCAACACTTGTTTTTCCATTGCCGGGGGGGCCATAAAGAAATATCGAAGTTCCCGAATTCAAAGCAGGCCCAAGACGTTGAAAAGTATCTTCAGATAATATCAGATGAGTTAGTAATTGTCTCATCAAGCGGGATGTAACCATTATTCGTCCGCGACTCTGCCGGCGTATAGACTCGTTATATATCTCAATAGGCACAGGTGCTGCACCTGCATATTGGCTTCGATCCAAAGCCTCCCGCGCCCGGACCATACCAGCACCTGTTATGGCATATTGATAGGATCCATCCCCTAATCCCATTTGGGATGACTTGACTTCGATCAATTTCTCACGCTTTAAAGCGTCAAGGATCTGGTCGACCACTCCTGCAAACGGAAGAGCTAATTCTTCTGAAACTTTAAATCCCGTCATATACCCTTGGAAATACATAATTTTCAATGCAAGATCCTGTAACCAGAGTGCAGATAGTCCGGTGTCTTCCAATTTATTAATGGGTGGTGGTAGAAAAGAATTATTCTGTGCTGACGATTGATTGGTTTTATTAGGCATCGACATATTATCCTCCTCCCAGGGAGTTTTATTTCCTGAATTATAGCATGCTGTTCTTTAGAATTAGTATATGACAAATAAAATTTTCATTGATTGATAACGAAAATTATAGGTACAGAATAATATATACATGGAATTTTCAATGATTATTCTCGATTATTACGAAGAACGAAATTGAATAGTATTTGTTTTGAAATAAAGTAGTTAACTTGCTTCTCCAAAATTACCTACTTATATCGTTAAACTATCTTACTAAACTAGATGAATGAAGATAATTAAATGTTTTATATCATTTTTTTAGTAGAAATCAATTGCACACCAAAAGGTTTTTCGTTTAATCGGAAATATCCGATAGGCTAAAAAAGAATTACGGATATACGAATTTCCAATAAGATCTACACAACTTGACAATTTATATTGGATGAAGAAATATTGTCAGATTCTTACTAATCGGTATGTGAGTTAGCCAATTAACAAATACAATATTTCATTAATTCTACTAATCGTGATATCACTTTGATCTGATTTTCAATATCATTACTCTGATCTTTCAGATGGTCGTATATCACGCACATTTAGTTGTAGAATTTTTCGCCCATTGAATTCATTTAATTCGAATGTATATATCATATCTATTTTAGTTGGCAATGTAGGTTGAAGGTCTCCCATCCTAAAAGCGATAGCATCAAAATGAGAATAACCATCTGTAACGGTTAGCTTGAGGTGCTTGCCATCACTTCCAACTGCCCGTGAGCTGGAAACGCGAACTCCTTCACTGACAAACACAGGTTCCGGATTCCCATAACCTGTTGGTTCAAACCAAGCTAACTGTTCCAGTAATTTGGAGTTTAATTCAGAGAGAGCAACCTTAATATCTGCTGAGACTGACGGCTGTAAATCTTTCCCTTTCAGTTGCTTTTCAGCAATGGAAGTAAGCCTTTGTTTTAGTTCAGGAAGCTTGGAATTTTCTACTGTGAAACCAGCAGCAGCTGCATGTCCACCATATCTGACAAGCAAGTCTGCACATTTCTCCAGTGCTTCAGTGATGTGGAACTCCGGAATACTCCGGCAGGATCCTCTGGTGGTGTCATCCCCTTTACTCGCAACTATGGCAGGCCGATAGTACATATCTGAAAGGCGTGAAGCAGCCAGGCCAACAACACCGGGATTAAAATCAGGATCGACAGCAAAAATTAAAAAAGCTTCTGGATTTTCGTCAAGGACCATTTTCTCAGCTTGTGCTTGCATGGAACGGGTAACTTGCTGTCTATCACGATTTTGAATTTCAAGTTTTTGGGCCAATTGTCCGGCGTCAGAGACATCTTTTGTACTTAGCAGATTAAAAGCCGCCAAAGCCGAATCCAATCTACCTGCAGCATTCAATCTCGGTCCCAAACTAAACCCGATATTACTGGCATTGATATTTTTTAAATCCAAACCTGCAACTGCTGCAAGAGAAAAAATGCCCTGTCTTTGGGTTTGTGAAAGCTGACGGAGTCCCCTTCTAACCAGACTACGGTTTTCTCCGACCAATGGTGCCAGGTCTGCTACAGTTCCCAATGCCACCAAATCAAGCAGATCATCCTTATTAAAACCATCTTCAGGTAAACGCTCTAATAATGCTTCTGCAATCTTAAAAGCCACCCCCACCCCTGCGAGATCTTTATCTGGATAATGATCATCTTGTTGTTTAGGATTAATTATTGCAAATGCCTGGGGCAATGCCTCACCAGGATGATGATGGTCAGAAACGATCAAATCAAGACCCAGGTTCCTGGCATATACTATTTCATCAAGCGAACGGATCCCACAATCAACAGTGATCACAACTTTAGCGCCTTCAGCTTTGATCGTGTCTAAAGCTTCTGTATTTAATCCATATCCTTCATCAAATCGATTAGGAATATATTCATGGACAATGGCACCCATTGATTTTAAAACCTGAACCAACAGAGCTGTTGCTGTTACTCCATCCACATCATAATCACCATATATAACCACAAGTTCATTTTTAAGGATAGCTTCTTCCAAGCGGTTTATCGCTTTCTCCATACCTTTCAACTGCCAGGGGGAAGTATCGAATGCGACAGAAGCTTTGAGATATTTACGCGCAGATTCATCAGATGCATATCCCCTGTTAAACAATAATTGTCGAATTATTGAAGGGAATGCCTTTAGTGATTCCTCAGCTTCTGTAGTAATGCGGGGTTCTATTTGCCAATGTTTCGGTTTAGTCATGGTTTCTGTTTAATGTTCTCCCTGTAGATTTTATAAACCAAAGTATAGTCGCGGATGATAGACATAGCAAGCAATATTCCTTTAAAGATTAAGATTTAAAAAATGAAAGTAACATATCCCCATAAGAACAGACATTCCGAGATTATAATAGTACCATGTTCGAATTTGATATTAAAGCAAATAATGGGTTAGCCCGCACTGCAGTTTTTCACACACCACATGGTCTTTTAAACACACCTGTCTTTGCACCTGTTGGAACCCA
>BS_KBA_SWE02_21mDRAFT_10001044_pt1 | contig 10501 bp, 9 predicted proteins | sample BalSeasSWE02_21m_FD_9196 | JGI IMG/M metagenome (IMG submission 9196)
AAAAGTTAAAATTGATTATAAAGCCCCGATGTTTTTCGGGGCTTTTTTTTTGAACTAATAATGCTTTTATTTGTTAAGCTCTAAAAAGGATTAAAATGTCAAAAAGAATCATAGTTACTGGTGCTACAGGATTGATTGGAAGAAAGCTTGTAAATGCTTTAATCCAAAGGGGTGATAATGTAGTTGTATTCAGCAGAAGTGTAAACAAAGCTAAAAGTATTTTCCCAAATCTTGTAGAACTTGTGGAATGGGATTATCTAAAACCAGAGTTATGGAAATCTAAATTAGAAAAATCTGATGCCGTTGTTCATCTTGCAGGAATAAATCTTTTTGCTAAAAGATGGAACGACGATTTTAAGAAAGAGGTAATTAGATCAAGAGAAATAAGTACAAGAAATCTTGTTGAGGCTATAAGATCTTGTTCAAATAAACCAGAAGTTTTTATTTCAGCATCAGGCGTTGGTTATTATGGAGATTCCGGTGATGATTTATTGACTGAAGAATCACAAGCAGGTAATGATTTTTTGGCGAATGTTTGTAAAGTATGGGAAAGCGAATCACAAAAAACTAATGAATTTGGGGTACGAAATGTTCAGATAAGAACAGGATTAGTTTTAAGTCCAGAAGATGGGGCATTAAAGCAGATGCTTCCGGCATTTAAATTTTTTGTTGGTGGCCCACTTGGCAATGGAAAACAATGGGCATCATGGATCCATATTGATGATACTGTTGGAATTTATATTCATGCAATTAACAATGCAAAATTAAAGGGAGCCATAAATGTTGCTTCACCGAATCCAGTTAGAATGCAAGAGTTTGCAAAGACATTGGGCAAAGTCTTAAAACGCCCTTCCTTTTTTCCGGTTCCAAAATTTGCATTAAAATTAGTAGTTGGCGAAGCAGCTGAAGTTGTCACTGCAAGTCAAAAAGTTGATGTACAAAAACTTCTTAATGATGAATATAGATTTAAATTTGAAAATCTAGAGGAAGCTCTGAGAAATTTATTAAACTAAAAAGGACTCGATCACACGAGTCCTTTTTGTAACAAATAGAAATGTTTTTTTAATACCTGTAATAATCAGGTTTAAATGGTCCTTCTACTGCAACACCAATATACTCAGCCTGCTGAGGTGTTAATACTTCTAATTCAACACCAATCTTCTTAAGGTGAAGCGTTGCTACTTTTTCATCCAAATGCTTTGGAAGAGTGTAAACTTTGTTTTCATATCTTTCCGGATGATTCCAAAGTTCAAGCTGAGCGAGTGTTTGATTTGTAAAAGAGTTAGACATTACAAACGAAGGATGACCTGTTGCACATCCAAGGTTAACCAATCTACCTTCTGCAAGAACTAAAATATCTTTCCCATCAATTGTGTATTTATCAACTTGAGGTTTGATAGTATTCTTAGTATTTCCATAATTTTTATTTAACCAGGCCATATCAATTTCAGTATCAAAATGCCCGATATTACAAACAACAGTTTTATCTTTCATTGATTTGAAATGTCTGTCTGTAACAATATTCATATTACCAGTAGCAGTAACAACAATGTCAGCTTCCTTTACTGCATCGTCCATCTTTTTAACTTCATATCCTTCCATTGCAGCTTGAAGTGCACAGATTGGATCAATCTCGGTAACAATAACTCTAACGTGAGAATTCTTTAATGATTCTGCCGAACCTTTTCCAACATCACCAAAACCTGCAACCACTGCCACCTTACCGGCAAGCATAAGATCAGTAGCTCTGCGTATTGCATCAACTAAAGACTCTCGGCAGCCGTACTTGTTATCAAACTTAGATTTTGTAACTGAATCATTTACATTAATTGCTGGAATCGGAAGAGTTCCTTTTTGCATTCTTTCATACAATCGATGAACACCGGTTGTAGTTTCTTCAGAAAGTCCTTTTATGCCAGCAGCTAATTCAGGATAAACATCAAGTACCATATTTGTAAGATCACCGCCATCATCTAGAATCATATTTAATGGTTTTGATTCGTCTCCAAAAAATAATGTTTGTTCTATGCACCAGCTAAATTCTTCTTCATTCATCCCTTTCCATGCAAAAACTGGAACACCAGCAGCAGCGATAGCCGAAGCAGCGTGATCTTGAGTTGAAAAGATATTGCACGATGACCATTTAACATCTGCACCAAGATTAACAAGTGTTTCAATCAACACCGCAGTTTGGATTGTCATATGCAAACAGCCGGCAATACGTGCACCTTTAAGAGGTTTTTTTCCTTTATATTCTTCTCTTAATGCCATCAAGCCGGGCATCTCTGCTTCAGCAAGTTCAATTTCTTTTCTTCCCCATCCAGCCAACGAAATATCTTTTACTTTATACTTTAAAGAGAAATCAATTTTTTTATCTAACACATCACTCATTTTGTTACCTTTGCTTTTTTTTATAATAATTTCTTAAGATTGATCAACAATGTCTTAACAATAAACAATCTATGAAAAGTTCATAATCAATAATTTTATTTTTTAGCGTACTTTTTAAATACTGGAACAAGATCAAGTTGTTCCCACGTAAAGTCTTTATCATTTCTACCAAAATGACCGTAAGCAGAAGTTTTTTGATAGATTGGTCTTCTTAATTTTAATCGTGAGATAATTCCTTTTGGGGTTAGATCAACTTCTTTTTGAATCATTTTAGAAATTGCAGAATCAGAAATTACACCTGTCCCTTTAGTATCAACAAAAATAGAAATTGGTTGTGCTACTCCGATTGCATAAGAAACCTGCACCAAACACTCTTTAGCAAGTTTAGCTGCAACAACGTTTTTAGCAATATGTCTTGCGGCATACGTTGCACTTCTATCAACCTTGGACGGATCTTTACCAGAAAATGCACCCCCGCCATGTGGCGCCCATCCGCCATATGTATCAACAATTATTTTTCTTCCTGTTAAACCGCTATCGCCATGTGGTCCGCCAATTTCAAATCTTCCGGTTGGATTTACAAAATACTTTGTATTCTTATCCAAATATTTTGCTGGAATAACTTTTTTAATTACGTGCTGAATAACATCAGACTTAATTTTACTTTGCTTTGCATCACCATCGTGCTGAGTTGAGATAACAACTGCATCAACTCTTAATGGTTTATTTTTATCATCGTACTCAATCGTTACCTGAGATTTTGCATCTGGTCGTAAATACGGCATTAACTTCGGATTTTTCTTTCTGATAGCAGCAAGTTTTTGCATAAGCTTATGCGCAAACATAATCGGCATTGGCATTAGTTCGGGAGTTTGATCGCAAGCGTAACCAAACATTATTCCCTGATCACCAGCACCGCCGGTATCAACACCCATAGCAATATCAGGTGACTGCGAATGAATTGCGTTTAAAACTGAACAAGATTCAGAATCAAATTTATAATCTGCTTTTGTGTATCCAATTTTTTGAACGGTTTTTCTTACAATATCAGGAACATCGATGTAAGTCTTAGTTGTAATTTCACCACCAACTAATACTAAACCTGTTGTAACAAAAGTTTCGCAAGCTACTCTTGCGTTTGGATCATGCATATAAATTGCATCAAGTATCCCATCGGATATCGCATCACTTACTTTATCCGGATGACCTTCAGAAACTGATTCTGATGTGAAAAAAAATGACATGCTTTACTATTCCTTTGAATGATTTTTAATATGCTAATATGGTTTTTTGAGTGCCAAATTTAACTAATCCGCTCATGATTACAAAATAAGTATGTTAGATTTTGGTTAGATTTGAAGTGTATTTAATCACATTATTTTAAGGACAATGAAGAACAGAATAACCGAATTATTAAATATTAAATATCCTATCATTCAAGCCGGAATGGTTTGGGTGTCTGGTTGGAAATTAGCTTCTGCAGTTTCTAATTGTGGCGGTTTAGGTTTGATTGGCGCAGGCTCAATGAAACCGGAGCTGCTTAGTGAAAATATACAAAAGTGTAAAGGCGCAACAATTAATCCATTTGGGGTAAATATTCCTTTGCTTAGAAAAGATGCCAATGAGCTTGTTAAAGTTTGTTTAGATGAAGGGGTGAATATATTTTTTACCTCTGCAGGAAATCCAAAAACATTTACATCCATATTAAAAGAGAAAGACTGTGTCGTTGTTCACGTTGTGGCGAATTTAAAGTATGGATTGAAAGCACAAGAAGCTGGCTGTGATGCTGTTGTTGGTGAGGGTGTTGAAGCTGGTGGACATAATGGCGCCGATCAGCTTACAACATTTTGTTTGATTCCACAATTAGTTGATAAGTTAAGTATTCCTGTCATCGCGGCAGGTGGAATTGTTGATGGGCGTGGAATTCTTTCTGCACTTTCGCTTGGTGCAGAAGGTGTGCAAATAGGAACTCGTTTTGCTGCAACAGTTGAATCATCTGCTCACGATAATTATAAAAATGAAATTGTTAACTCCAGCGATCAGGATACAGTTTTAGCATTTAAAAAAATCGGTTTAGTTAGAATGATTAAAAATGATTTTGCACTCCGCGTGATGAAAGCTGAAAGAGAAGGCTGGGATGAAATTCAGCTACGGGAATTACTTGGAACTAAACGCGAACGTGCCGGAATCTTTGAAGGTGATTTAGTTGAAGGTGAACTAGAAGCAGGGCAAGGTGTTGGATTGATTAAAGATATTCCAACTGTTAAGGTATTGTTTGAAAGACTAACAACCGAGTACGAAATCGCAAAAACAAAACTTAAAACAATCGGACGCTGATCTTTATGATTTATTAAGATTAATTATGATCTTAAAAAATCACATTAGATCAAAATAATCAGTGTACCATTTACTCCAATTAATTTAAGTTTTTAAAAAATCATTTATCACAACATCAACACTTTTTGCTGTCGGGAAATATGAATGAACTTTTCTTAAAACTGCTTCTACAACTGCATCCGGACAGCTTGCACCGCTGGTTAGTAAAATATTAACAACTTCTTTTTGCGGAAGATAATTTGCTGATTCTATTTCTTTGTGATTGTGAAGATCAAAATGTGAAATCGATTTATCATTAAGAATTTTTTCTTCTGAAGAAATAAAATATGTAGGTAATTTTTCTTCACACAATTCAACAATATGTGTTGTATTTGAACTGTTGTATCCGCCAACCACGATTGCAATATCAGCACTTTCATTAAGCAAGTCATAAGTTGCTTCCTGGTTATCATTTGTAGCATAACATAGTGTATCACGCGTATCGGCAAAATGATTTTTTAGATTTTCAATTCCAAATTTTTTAATCATCGTTTCTTTAAGCAAGTCAGCAATTGCAGCTGTTTCGGTTGCTAGCATTGTTGTTTGGTTAACAACGCCAACTTTTACTAAATCTTTATTAACATCAAATCCCTCTGAATATTTTTCGGCAAAGTACCTCTCGAATTCTTCTAGAGGTTTTTCTTTAACGATAAATGATGCGAGGGTTTTTGTTTCTTCTATATCTTTTACAATTAAGGATGCTGAATTTGTTTTACTGTGTGAAAATGTTGCTCGTGTTTCTTCGTGGTAAGATTTTCCGTGAATAATAACTGTAAAATCTTCGTCACCAAGCTGTTCACTTCTATTCCAAACTTTTTCTACAAACGGACAGGTAGTATTGTAACGATAAGGATTTATTCCAATTTCATTCAACTTTTTTTCAATTTCGATTGTAGTTCCAAAAGCTGGGATGATAACAATATCCTCTTTACTAATTTTTGTCCACTCAATTAAATGTTTACCTGAGGTATCCTGCAAAAATTTCACCCCAAGATTTTCAAGATCTTTATTTACTCCAGGGTTATGTATCATCTCACTGAGTAAATAAATTTTTTTACCCGGATTTTCTTCTATCGTTTGATAAGCTATTTCTATAGCATTTTCAACACCGTAACAAAATCCAAAGTGTCTTGCTAAATAAAATCTTACCGGACCAAAATTTAAAAGAGTTGGTGTAAAATCTTTTTTTCTCGGGTCAAGATCTTTTCGACTATTCTTAATCCTGGTTATAAAAGAGCTTCTATAAATACTTGGGATATTAAAATTTTTCATTTACCAAAGACTTTATTAGTTAAACGTTTGTGATGGATATTAGGTTCTAAATTAACCAAGAATCTTTAATGCATCATCTGCAGAAACTTCATAATCCATAATAAATTTTTCTTTAGTTGGTCTGTTAAAGAAGAATAAAACTATGGTCACTATAAACAGTGCAGCAAAAAAGAGGCTTGCGCTTATTATCATTACTGATATATTAAAAATATTTGCACCTTCTAACAGTGCCAATCTCACGATGTTAGCTGTGCGATAAGACGCCAATTTTTTTTCTATAGGTAAATTTTTATCGAATGAGATTACTTGTTTTGTATAAATAAACTTTGATGCAAGAATACTAGAAAGAACTACTACAAGAGTAATGAACATAAAAGTTGTATTCATTCCACCAAATCCTTCAATATTGCCAGATTGGATCATAAACAGCCCGACAAAAAAATATATTGTCTGTCCCGATAATAGTGCAAAGAATAAGATGTTTAATGTAGAAAAATAATTTCTAAATATTGTGGAATTTTCGTTATTCATGTTAGAGTACCCATTATATATGAATTGTGCTTTCTTAGAAATCTGTAACCACTTCAGTATATTTGCTTTCCAAATTTAGAGAAATGATATGAATTTATTAGAGCGATTAGAAAAAATTAAAACACGATTTGATCAACTTAACTCGCAGCTTTCTGATGCCGCGAATGCAAATGATTACGAAAAAATAAAAACTCTTAATAAGGAAAGAATAAACTTACAAGAAATTATCGCTGCGTATGAAAAGTACTCCTCAGTAATCAAGAACATTGAAGGAAATCTTGAAATTATTAGTTCATATAAAGAGCCAGAGCTTGTTGAGATGGCTCAGATAGAATTGGATGAATTAAAGAATCAAAGAGAAGTTTTAGAAGAAGAAATAAAAGCTTTGCTTCTTCCAAAAGATCCAAACGATGATAAAAATATAATTATGGAAATTCGTGCAGGTACAGGTGGTGATGAGGCTGCATTGTTTGCAAATGATCTTTTTAGAATGTACTCTCGATATGCAGAAATATGTGGGTGGAAATACGAACTTATTGATTTAAATGAAACCGGATTGGGTGGAATTAAAGAAGTTGTTTTTTCAATAACTGGACAAAGTGTCTATGGAAATTTAAAATTTGAGTCTGGTGTTCATCGGGTGCAGCGTGTTCCTGAAACTGAAGGAAGCGGCAGAGTTCACACTTCAGCGGCTTCTGTGGCTGTTATGCTTGAAGTTGAAGATGTTGAAGTTGATATAAATATGAACGATGTTAAAATTGACATTTTTAGATCCGGTGGTGCAGGTGGACAGAACGTAAATAAAGTTGAAACTGCTGTGCGAATGACACATTTACCTACAGGGCTGGTTGTTCAGTGCCAAGATGAGAGATCGCAATTAAAAAACAGAATCAAAGCGATGAAAGTTTTAAAAGCAAGACTTTATGATCTCGAGTTAAAGAAACAGAATGCAGAACAATCTGCAATAAGAAAATCTATGGTTGGAAGCGGTGATAGAAGCGATAAGATAAGAACATACAATTATCCGCAAAACAGAATTACAGATCATAGAATCGGGCTAACTTTATATAACTTATCAAACATAATGGAAGGGCATTGCGAGGAATTGATTGAGCAGTTAAAAATTGCTGATAAAACAGAAAAACTTCAATCTGCTGAAGCGGAACAATTTTAAATTTGAGTCTTGTTAAGTTAATTATTTACGCTTATTGAAATTAAACTTATATCATCATCGTATTCTGATCCTGTAAATTCATCGAATTTCTTTTGAATAATTTCTAAAGGATTTTCATCAGATTTTACGTTTTTTATAATTTCATATAGCCTGTGCTCTCCAAAACTTTCCAAAGTTTTGGCTCTGGAATCAGTGATGCCATCGGTGGTTAGATAAACTTGTTCACCTGCCTTTAATTGTATAATGTTATCCTCGTAATCACCGATCTTAGAAAAACCAAGCAGTAATCCTTTTGATTTAATACTTAAAAGTTCACCATTTGAATTTTTATAAATTATTGGAATATCACCGGCACCTGAATATTTCAGTTCTTTGGTTTTATTATTTACAATTATTATAGAAAGTGTAGCAAATACTTCCGAAATTTTTGTATCACCATAAACGGTTAAGTTAACCTGTTGTAGGATTTCAGATGGAGAGTATTCTTTAGCATTTTGTAAAACGCTTCTAAGTGCACTTCTTATATAACCGGCGTAAGCATAAGCAAAATACCAAGCGCCCCATTTTTTGCCCATTACATCACCAAGAATTACAGCTAAATTGTTTTCGTCTAATTGATAGTAATCAAGAAAATCTCCACCCGGAATTCCTTTAAATGGAATATGCATGTGTGAAATTGAAAAGCCTTCAAACACCGGAAATGTATCCGGAACCACTTTTGTTCTTAAAGAACTTGTTGCTTCTTGTAATTCTGAAATTACTTTTTTTCTTTCATGACCAAGACTATTAATTATGGCAGAAACTTTTGCCACAACTACTTTTGGTCCGGAAGTTTTTACAACATAATCTGTAATACCTAATTCGTAACCTTCTAAAATATCCTCTTCACTACCCTTTGCAGTAAGAAAAATAAATGGAATATCTTTAAACGACGGCAAATCCAAAAGCATTCTTCTAAATTCAAAACCATCTGTTTTGGGCATCATTATATCAGAAACAATTACATCTGGAATGTTATTTTTGATTATTTTCATCGCCTCATCAACACTGTCGGCAACGGTGCAATCATAACCTGCTTTTTCTAAATTATATTTAAAGAGTTTTGACATTGAAGCATCATCGTCAACAAATAAAATCTTAGGGGTTACTTCATCAAAAGACTTTTTAAGACTTTTCCTGATTCCATAAGTTCTATAAATATCTGATCTTCTGATTAATGCCTGTGTTTTTAGAATTAACTCTTTAATTTCAAAAGGTTTTGTGATGATGTCATCGCCGCCTGATTCCACGGCTTTTGACTTATCTTCAAGTGTGTTTTTAGCAGTTACGAATATGAAGGGAAGAAATCTATGATTTTCATTTTCACGTACTTTCTGACAGAACTCAAAACCATCCATACCTTCCATTGTTACATCAGAAAGTACAAGATCAATTTTTTCCTTTTTTAATATTTCAAAAGCCTGTAATGAGTTTTCAGCTTCAAAAGTAATAAAGTTATTCAATTTGAGGTGATGATTAATAAGTTTTCTAATTGTCTTATCATCATCAATTATTAGAACAGATCTTTTTTCAGATTCTGACATTTATAAGCATCTTAGATAATAATTTAGTTGACAAATCCTTTTTTTCATCTTGCGAGTCGTTGATTCAAAATGTTAAATAAAACTTTGAACAGCTTCGTCTGCCGATTTAAAGGACTCAAACACTCGATACATTCTTGTCAATTCGAACATTGAGTGAACGGCTGGTTGAAATCCGACCAAACGAAGATCGCCTCCAAGTCCTGTTAATTTTTTTAATGAAACCACTAAGCTTCCAAGAAAAGTTGAATCAATAAATTCACAGTTTGAAAGATCCACAACTATTTTTTTAAAATCTCGTTGTATATCATTTACTAAAACTTCCTTAAACTCTTCTGCTTCAACCATTGTAGCGCGTCTTAAATTAACAGTAATTACTACAACATCACCTTTTTCTTCTCTATTAAATTCCATTTTATTTTAACCCTTTATTCTGATGATCTGTTTTCAATTTTGTATTTCTCCATTAGCCTGTAGATAGTTGCCCTACCAAGTTGTAATCTTTTGGCTGCTTCTACAATATTTCCATTTGTGATATTTAAAGCATGTCGTATCGCTTCTTCTTTTAATTTTTCAAACGGGATAACTGTTTCATCACTAAATAACGGTCCTGTATATTCAAGTCCCCCGGAACTTTCTCCGGTTCTTAAGTGAGCCGGAAGCTCCTCAACATCAATCACATCTTTATCGGTGATAATCAAACATCGCTCAATAGTATTTTCTAACTCACGAACGTTTCCAGGCCAATTGTATTCATATATAAGCTTTAATGCCCGCTTAGAAAGGCCTTTCGTGCTCTTTTGAAGTTTGTCACTAAACTTTTGAATGAAATGCTCTGAGAGAATTAAAATATCACTTTTGCGATGTCTTAATGGCGGAATTGAAATCGGGAAAGAATTTAATCTATAATAAAGATCTTCCCTAAACTCTTTATCCTCTACTGCTTTTTTCAAATCTCTATTTGTTGCAGATATAATTCGCACATCAGTTTTTATTAATTCTGTTCCACCAACTCTTTCAAATTCTTTTTGCTGGATTACACGAAGAAGTTTCGCCTGAAGAAGCATTTCAAGTTCACCAACTTCATCCAAAAATATTGTTCCGCCTTTGGCAATTTCAAATTTACCAAGCTTACGTGCATGCGCACCTGTAAATGATCCTCTTTCATGACCAAACA
>BS_KBA_SWE02_21mDRAFT_10001045_pt1 | contig 10500 bp, 10 predicted proteins | sample BalSeasSWE02_21m_FD_9196 | JGI IMG/M metagenome (IMG submission 9196)
GCCACCAGGGGCCCGCCGCTGTGCGCTATCCCCGAGGCCGGGGTCCTGGTGTTGAAGTTCAGAAGAAAATGACCGCTATCCCGCTGGGCAAGAGCCTGACACTCCGCCAGGGCAACGAACTCGCCATATTGGCTTTTGGCAGCATGGTCGAGTCCTGCAAAATCGTCGCACAGCAACTTGATGCAACACTGATCAATATGCGATTCGTAAAACCCCTGGACCGGGAAGCCATCGTCTTGGCCGCAGCCCGGCACACAAGCCTGGTGACGGTCGAAGAGAATGCCGTGGCGGGAGGTGCAGGGAGTGGTGTCAACGAACTGCTGGCTGCTGAAGGCATCAAGATCGATATCCTCAACATTGGCCTGGATGACAGCTTCATCCAGCACGGCACCCGCGAGGAATGCCTGCACCTGGCAGGCCTGGACAGCGAAGGCATACTCGCGAAAATCATCCGGCGATATGGCGCCGGAAAACAGCGCTCGGTTCCGGAAACCCCCTTGCGTCAGACCAGCGCCTGATTCCGGATCTGCCGGTCGTGCAACTTTCCTAACAGTATCAGGGCGAGGCCCGCACCGCACATGGCCCAGAACATATCGGACTGGGTATCCCAGACATAACCCTGGGTACCAAGGAATGAATCGGCCGCCTCGGCGCTGAGCAACGCAACCCACCACTCAACCAACTCGTAGAACGCGCTGATCGCCAGGCAAATACTGATCACGATGAATGACAACCAACCCCGCCTGGCGACCACGCGGTTGCGGATCAGAACCTCGCGAATGACGATAGCCGGTATGAATCCTTGCGCCAGGTGCCCTAACTTGTCGTAGTTGTTGCGCTCCCAACCCATCCATTCGCCGACCCAGTCACCTGCTGGAACTTCTGCATAGGTGTAATGCCCGCCAACCATCAGGATGACGGCATGCACAAGGATCAGTCCGTAAGCTAGCGGAGTCAGGGGAAAGCGCTTCCGGGTCGCAACGAGAACAACCAGGGCAATCAGCGCAGGGGTGACTTCCAGCCACCAGGTGGGGTAATCATGCGGTTTCCATCCCGACCACGCCAGGAACAGAAAGAAAACGGCAAGCCAGACCCTAGTCAGCTTCGTAGACCCGGACAGCCAACACATCGCAGCTGGAACCGTGAAGTACCGAATTCGCGGTAGCGCCGAGCAGCAGCTGAACGCCTTTTTGCCCATGGGTCCCTAATACGATCAGGTCCAGCTCATGTTCCTCCGCAAACCGCCTGATTTCACGCGCGGGTGTCCCGTTGAGGAAATGGCGAAAGGCTTCAGGCACACCTGCTGTCTCACCGATATTGTCAAGCTTCTGCCGTAACTCGGACCTCAGATTCTCCTCCACCTCGTCCATGCCCACGAAAACCGGGCCGTATGGAACGACACCCATGTAGACCGAATCCATGGGCTCTTGAACATAAATCAGGTGTATTTCGCTATCCGGAGCCGCCACATCCAGTGCCCGGCTCATGATTGCAGAGGACTCACTGCTCAAATCAATTGCGACAGCAATTTTCTTGTAACCAGCCATATCATTCTCCGCTCTGAAAGAACCCCTGTATTTATTCTACCCCACGCGGGGTCAAAATTAATGACGGGGATCAAAGGTGACTGGTTTGGCGGGGACTATGATTATTGCAAACTCAGATCAATTATCCATGGAAGAAAGTAGCACCATGATGCGCGCCATGCGTATTCACCAGCTTGGTCCGATTGACGCCGGCCTGCCTCCGCTGGTGGAAGATTCCGTGCCCGTGCCATCTCCAGGCGCATCTGATCTTCTCATCCGTGTTCATGCCTGCGGAGTTTGCCATACNGAAATTGATGAAATTGAGGGCCGGACCCCGCCCGCGGCATTACCCATGACACCAGGGCACCAGGTAGTCGGCACCGTGGTTGAACAGGGAAAAGACTGTCGTCAAGGATTGCTCAAGCGCCGTGTCGGTATTGCCTGGATACACTCGGCCTGCGGCGAGTGCCAGTGGTGTAAAAGCGGCAGGGAGAACCTGTGCCCGGAATTCAGCGCTTGCGGGCGCGACGCGGCGGGCGGCTACGCCGAATACATGACTGTCCCTGAATCTTTCGTCCACCCGGTTCCTGATGATATCGGCGATCTGGAAGCGACGCCTTTGCTGTGCGCTGGCGCGGTCGGCTACCGGGCGCTCAGCCTGTGCCGGCTCGAAAATGGCCAAAACCTCGGATTGACCGGCTTTGGGGCTTCGGGTCACCTGGTTCTGCAGATGGCGCAACACCTCTATCCGGACTCCTGCATCTTCGTGTTCGCACGCAGTCAGAAAGAAAGAGCGTTTGCCGCGCAACTGGGGGCGAACTGGACGGGAGACACTTCGGAGCAGCCCGGAACCGGCCTTGATGCCATTATAGACACCACACCGGCATGGCTGCCTGTCCTGGCGGCCATGGACGCGCTGGCGCCCGGGGGAAGGCTGGTCATCAATGCCATTCGCAAAGAGAGCGGCGACCAGGACATTCTGACAACCCTGGACTATGACAGGCATCTATGGCGGGAAAAAACACTGAGCACAGTGGCTAACGTTACCCGTCGGGACGTTCGCGAATGCCTGCGACTGGCGTCGGAAATCCCGCTGCGGCCTCATGTTACTGCCTACCCGCTGGAACGCGCGAACCAGGCACTGCTGGAACTGAAACAGGGTCATATCCAGGGCTCCAAGGTACTGCAGATTCTTTGAAGCGTCTCCCGCGCGACCGCTCAGGCGCTCACCACGAATTTCTGGCAAGATGCGCTCATGACCTCCCCCCTGCTGGTTCAATTCCTTCTCTGTCCACTGGTTCTGGCAAGCCTGCTGTGGGTAACAGCGCCCTACGGCCGGCACTACCAGGCGGGCTGGGGGCCCCGACTGCCCAACCGCGCGGCGTGGTTGTTAATGGAACTTCCCGCCCTGTTCGTACTCTCGACACTGGTGTTGCTCAGCCCTGCCCGTGATCAGCCACAAGCCTGGGTTCCGTTGTGTTTCTGGGTGTTTCATTACGGCTATCGCACATTTGTCTTTCCTGCCCTGATGCAACCATCCGACAAAACATTTCCGGCCTTGCTGGTCATCTTAGCCATTGCTTTCAATTCGTTGAATGGATACAACAATGCCGCTGCGCTGATTGGGGCCGGGGAGGATAATAGTCCTTTGCTTTCGATCCATTTCCTCGTGGGCGCGCTGACCTTCCTGGCGGGATTTGCCATGCATTTCCAGGCAGACAGGACGATCCGGCAGTTGCGAAAACCCGGTGAAACAGTTTATCGCGTTCCACATGGCGGGCTGTTCAGATGGGTCAGTTCCCCGAACTACCTGGGCGAGATTATCGAGTGGATCGGTTGGGCCGTGATGACCTGGTCGATGGCTGGAGTGGCCTTCGCGCTTTTCACCTTCTGCAACCTGGCGCCCCGCGCGATCTCGAACCATCGCTGGTACCGGGAGCGCTTTTCTGATTATCCCGCCGAACGGCGAATCCTTATTCCCGGGATTTTTTGACCTGCCCTCCCGGGCGCGGTCACTTCAACAACACATCCGGCACAAACGGATCCGGAAGATATTCGGACCGGGTCCATGCCCTGCTTTCAGTTCCATCGCAGCATGAGACCACGAGCGAGTCTGCGGCCATCAGTTCGTGCATGACTTGCCGGCAAGCTCCGCAAGGTGGATGAGCGGTTTCTCCGGGCGTGTAAATGAGCAGCGCTGTTAACGAACCGGGGGTGGCGCCGTCACTGATCGCCCCTGTCAATGCCGACCGTTCCGCGCACTGTGTCAGGCCGAAGGATGCATTCTCAACATTGCAGCCAAGGTAAATATTTCCGGATTCGCTGATCACTGCGGCGCCAACCCGGAAGTGACTGTAGGGCGAATGTGAGTGCCCGGCCGCTGTCCTGGCATGATGCTTGAGCTGGTCGATAACTTCTTCACTGTGTTGCATCTGGTGTCCCTCCTTTTACCATGCTGTGAATCACGGGAAACCCTTCACCCGGACTCTGACCAATACTGAATGCCGACTTGAGAAGCATCGCTGCGTTCTCCCAGCTTTCCTCGGTTGCAGCATGTATAACTGCCAGCGGGGTGCGGGGATCCACCTGCATTCCAACGCCGGAAATATTCGATACTCCCACTGACGGGTCGATCGCATCCTCCGAACGCTGCCTGCCACCACCCAGGGCCACTACGGTCGTGCCGACTGTTTTTGTCTGGATTGCGGTTATAAAGCCACTGCCATCCGGAAACACCGGGCGGATAATCAACGCCGTGGGCATAAATGCCGCGGGGTTCCGCAGGAGGTCGGATGGGCCTCCCTGCGCTGCAACCATTTTCGAAAATTGCTCGGCGGCCCTTCCCGAATCGAGAGAGTTCATCACCAGCTTTTCAGCTTCGGCGGGCTGTTCAGCCAACCCGCCCAGCTGCAGTAGCTCGCAGGACAATGCAAGCACCACGGACATGAGCCGGCTGTGACGTGCATCTCCCCGCAGAAAGCGGATTGCTTCGAGCACCTCCAGGGCGTTTCCCGCCGACCAGGCCAGCGGCTGGTCCATGTCGGTCACCAGGGCGTTACACGGCAACCCCGCCTCGCAGGCGACTGCGCAAATTTCCCGGGCCAGTCTCACCGCCCCGGCAGGGTCCGGCGTAAAGGCGCCTGACCCGTATTTGATATCCATCACCAATGCATCCAGGCCTTCTGCCAGTTTCTTCGAAAGAATGGATGAAATGATCAGCGGCGTGGAAGCGACCGTCGCGGTCACGTCTCTCACTGCGTATATGCGCCGATCTGCGCTGGCCAGGTCTTTGTCCTGTCCAATAATGGCAATGTGTTGTTCACGCACCATTTGCTGGAACCGCTCTATGCCGGGCCGGGCGTTGAAGCCGGGAATACTCTCCAGTTTATCCAGCGTCCCGCCGGTATGGCCCAGCCCGCGTCCGGAAATCATAGGCACATAGGCGCCGCAGGATGCCACGATGGGGCCAAGGAGCAAGCTCACCATGTCGCCGACACCCCCGGTCGAATGTTTGTCCAGAACCGGGCCGTCGAGTCCGTCCCAGGCGAGTACTTTTCCGCTGTCGCGCATGGCGAGCGTCAGTGCCATTTGTTCGTCCCGGTGCATTCCCCGGAACCAGGTCGCCATGGTGAACGCGGCGATTTGAGCATCCGTGACACCGCCACTGGAAACTCCTCCAATAAATAATTCGATCTCCGCCTGGCTCAGCTGCTGCCCGTCGCGTTTTTTTTGAATAAGTTCTTCGACCAGTTGCATCAACAGTCCTTTCTATTGCTTTAGAACGGAGCCTCGCTCGGCCAGCGAACGGCACTCTGCAGGATCGAGATCAACCCTCGTACCGCCGGGTTCATAGCAGGCGCAACGTCCGCTGTCCGGCGACCAGGCACACACCAGGGAGTCCTTCCAAAGCTCCTGTTCCGTTTTTCGTGTTCCATCCGGGCGAAACAACTCCGGCGCTGATTCTTTTTCCCTGTGTTCCCCCAGGGTGTTCTTGAACCCGGCCAGTTGATCGCGAAAAGCGAACCAGACTCCGGCCAGGAGAACAATGAGAAGGGTGAACTGCAGCAAACGCCAGCCGCTGATGGTCTTCCCGCCAAGTGATTGGATTCGGGCTGCTTCGATCTCTTTGATGACCCTGTCGGCCTGCTCCCCATCCAGCACTTGCCGGGCTTTTTTCCGCATGTATGCCAGGAGTTTTTCCGGGTTTAGCACCCTTTCAGGCATCGCCGATTTGAAACCATTCTGGCCCACCAGCACAACGATGGGGTGGAGTGTTCTGGACGGAACCTTCAGGATGTTTTCAATGGCTTCCACCTGCAGCGCGTTCCGGTGCAGCGGATTATCGATGCGCGTGAAGCGGCGCCAATGATACAGCTTCCACCGATCCTGGAACTCCTCACCCGACACCCAGCCGCGCACATATTGGCTTTCTATAACAAAGATTCCGAATCTGGACACGATGAGGTGATCGATGTGCACCGTGCCGCCACCTGAAGGAATGGTGATGTCATTGAATATGGTATAGCGGTTTTTCTCCAGGCCGGCGGCCAGAATTCGCCTGACCCGGGTTTGAGCAATGTCGCCCCGGAATCGGGGCGAGGACAAAAAGGCAATCAATAATACAAGAGGTACAATCCAGAGCGAGTGCGCCATCAGTCGACACTTAGGAGCCTGGCAGGCTCCCTATATCACCCGCACTTGGAGTAGCCGCAAGAAAGGCAAGTCGCGCAATTGTCCATGACAATTACAGCCTTGGTATGACATTTGTTACACAGGGTAGCTGAAGTGGGATATCCGGTATCCACTTCTGCATCAGCGTTTCTCTTTTTATCAGAAGCTACTGCCTCCGCACGTTTTTGATCAAGAATCAGCTGATGTTGTTGGGACAGTTCTTCTTTTTCCATCAAGCCGATTTTCCGCAGATGGTGTTCGATTACGGCACCAATGTCAGCAATGATGGAGGGCATAAACTTTCCACCGGGCTTGAAATACCCCCCGCGCGGATCGAACACCGCCTGTAATTCTTCTGCCAGGAACGTGACATCGCCACCTTTCCTGAATACGGCGGACATGAGGCGGGTCAGGGCCACGATCCACTGGAAGTGGTCCATGTTTTTCGAATTGATGAAAATTTCGAATGGGCGGCGTTGCTCATGTTCTGTACCCGGGTTCAGGATGATGTCATTGATCGTGACATACATCGCATGATCATCCAGGGGGGTTTTGATCTTGTAAGTAGACCCTTCCAGCGCTTCCATACCTTCCGGCCTGAGAACGCGTTCGGTCATACGGATGATTTTGGCTTTCTTGCGCCCCCCCTGGCTATCGTTTGCCGCTTGTCCCTTGCCGTTGGTTTCTTCTTCTTTTACGACTTCATAGCCGACGATTTTATTGGAAATCTTAATACTCATTGCTTAAATCCTTTAACGTTCCTTAGATTTTTAGGGTCAGAAAAGAGGTGTACATCCTTGTACACGAAGCCTCCGTAAAGTTTGACGGAACCCAAAACTTCCCTCGCCGCCACTTTATCCTTGTTTTGTTATTGTTAACATCCGTGCTGTTTGTAGGTACTTCCATGTACCGGAAACAAATCCCATTGTTTCCAGTTCGAAGGCTGATGCCTTCTCCTTGGTCCTCTCTGACTGTTTGATCCACAAGCCTTCCCTGTGCCGGTGTTTAAAACTTTCCGTAATATCCTTCTTTCAGGGCATCGAAAAGATTCGCTGCGGTGTGTAGTTCACCGTCGTATTCGATCTCCGCGTTGCCGGTCACTTCCACGACTTCGCCGTCATCCAGAATAAAGCGGTAGGTCGTGCCTTCCAGGTCTTTGTCTTTGACCAATACGCCCTGGAAAGCCTCCGGATTGAAACGGAAGGTCGTACATCCTTTCAATTGCTTTTGATGGGCGTAGGTGTATATATCCTTGAATTCCTCGTAAGGGAAATCGGTCGGCACATTCGCAGTCTTGGAAATGGAAGAGTCTATCCACTTTTGCGCTGCTGCCTGTATATCCACGTGTTCCGCAGGTAAAACGTCCTCTGCCGTGATGAAGCAGTCCGGCAGACGGGTCGCGTCATCCTGGGCATGAGGCATCGCNGCGGGATTATTCAGGACGCGGTAGGCCAACAGTTCATAACTGAAAACCTCCACTTTTTCCTTGGTTTTCCGCCCCTCACGAATAACGTTCCGGCTGTAATGGTGTGCGAAACTGGGCTCGATTCCGTTCGACACATTGTTTCCCAGCGACAACGATATCGTACCTGTCGGCGCTATCGAAGTGTGGTGAGTAAAACGGCCACCCTCCTTCGCCAGGGCGTCCACCAGATCCGGGGCATATTCGGCGATTCTCTGCATGTAGCGACTGTACTTTGCCAACAGCACTTTACCTGCAACCTTGTCTCCCTTCTTATACCCGTCCGACCGCATTTCCGGACGCCGGCGCAGCATGTCGCCCGTCACTTCAAACAGTTCTTCCATGATCGGCGCAGAGCCTTTCTCGCGGGTCAATTCAAGGGATTCCTCCCAACCGGCCAAGGCCATTTCGCGAGCGACTTTCTCAGTGAACTCCAGGGAATCTTCCTTGCCGTATTTCATACCCAGCATTGTCAGGGTTGAACCGAGGCCGAGGAAACCCATACCATGGCGCCGTTTACGGGCGATTTCTTCACGCTGCTTCTTAAGCGGAAGCCCGTTTATTTCAACGACATTATCCAGCATCCGCGTAAATACCCGGACCACTTCCCGGTACTCGTCCCAATTGAATGCTGCATCCTCAGTGAAGGGATTTGCGACAAAACGTGTCAGGTTTACCGAGCCAAGCAAGCATGCGCCATAAGGAGGCAAGGGCTGTTCGCCACAGGGATTGGTCGCTCTTATGTTCTCGCAAAACCAGTTGTTATTCATTTCATTGATGCGATCGACCATGATGAAGCCCGGCTCGGCAAAATCATAGGTCGATGACATGATCATGTCCCACATTCTGCGCGCCGGCACCGTCTTGTAGACGCGGCAAGCCACCAGACCATCGTCACGCGTTATGTAGCCACGGGTATCGGGCCAATCGCGCCAGATGACCTGCTTCGCATCGTTCAGGTCCATGCCTTCCGCTTCGAGCGCTTTGATCGGAAACGCCAGTGACCAGCTGCCGTTCTGCTCAACAGCCTTCATGAATTCATCGGTAATCAGCAGGGAACAGTTGAACTGCCTCAACCGTCCGTCTTCCCTCTTCGCGCGAATGAAGTCCATCGCATCGGGGTGCCCTACTTCAAAAGTCGCCATCTGAGCACCGCGACGACCGCCGGCTGAAGAGACGGTGAAACACATCTTGTCGTAGATATCCATGAAGCTCAGGGGACCCGATGTGTATGCACCCGCTCCGGACACGTAGGCCCCCCTCGGACGCAGGGTTGAAAATTCGTAACCGATCCCGCAACCAGCTTTGAGCGTCAGCCCGGCTTCATGCACTTTGTCGAGGATGTCATCCATGGAATCGGTGATGGTGCCGGACACCGTGCAATTGATTGTCGAGGTAGCCGGCTTATGATCCAGCGCCCCCGCGTTGCTTGTGATTCTGCCGGCCGGGATTGCTCCTCTGCGCAGAGCCCACAGAAAAGACAAGTACCACTTTTCCTGTTTCTCCTGGGTATCCTCGACTTCTGACAATGCCTTCGCGACACGCTTGAATGTGTCGTCAATGGTCTGGTCAATGATTTCCCCGGTTTTTGATTTCAGGCGGTACTTTTTATCCCATATATCCAGTGAGGCTGCCTGGAAAGGAATGTCTTTGGAATCAGTGCCAAATGCCTCAACCTGAACGCTGTTCATTAAATCTTCCGTGTATTTAGTTGGTTTTATTAAGTTATGGGCACAAGTGATTGTGCACTATTTTTTTTTAAGACACAAGATATTGTGCCTGCGGGAACAGAAGATACGCTGGTAAAACGGCCCTGTCAAATCGTGGAAATTAGAGGTTATTAGCAATATACCCTGGTATTATCTTTTATATTCATAAGGTTACCAATATCCTGTCAAAACCCGAGAGTTTCCCTGGCCAGCGCCTGCACGCTGAAATCCGCTTGAGGGCTGGGATTCGCTTCGTCGCAAATCGGGATATGAGTTTACACGGCCTGCTGAAATAGCACTTATAGGATCCCAGGAGCGCCTTATGCTGCATGTCATTCTGTACCAACCGGAGATACCGCCCAACACCGGAAACATCATCCGCCTGTGCGCCAATTCGGGGGCCCGTCTACACCTGGTCGGCCCCCTGGGATTTGTCCTTGACGACGCCAGGCTANGACGCGCCGGTTTGGACTATGACGAACTAACTGATGTCCGGCAATACCTGAACTGGCCGGCATTCCTGGAAGAAAATCCCGGCCGTCGACTGTGGGCGTTCTCGACCCGCGGAAAAAAAAGCTATCACCAGGNGGAGACCAGGGAAGGCGATGGTTTGTTGTTCGGACCGGAAAGCCGCGGACTACCCGGTGAAATTCTCGATGGGGTCGGTGCGGATTACACGGTCAGAATCCCGATGCAAAAACAGAGCCGCAGCCTTAACCTGTCGAACACCGTGGCTATTGGCGTTTACGAAGCCTTGCGCCAACTGGATTTTCGTGGCTTGCAATGACGCGATAAAACGCTCAGGCGGTTTCCTGCTTCTGTTCGCGGGATAACAAATCCCTGAGACTCTCATAAGGGTCCCTGCCCAGGTGGAGAATTCCGTAAACCTGCTCGGAAATTGGCATTTCAACACCATGCCTGCGGGCAAGTCGCCAGACCTCAAGCGCGGTCTGCACACCCTCCACGACCTGGCCAATTTCGGTAACCGCCTCGTCGACGGTCTTGCCGGCGCCCAGCGCCAGTCCCAGCCTCCGGTTCCGGGATAAATTGCCGGTGCAGGTGAGCACAAGGTCGCCCATGCCGGCCAGACCGGTAAGGGTCTGGTCACGGGCTCCGAGAACCCGCCCGAGGC
>BS_KBA_SWE02_21mDRAFT_10001046_pt1 | contig 10496 bp, 7 predicted proteins | sample BalSeasSWE02_21m_FD_9196 | JGI IMG/M metagenome (IMG submission 9196)
CAAAAGAGAAGTCGCATTCCAGATATTTTTCATAATCCTTCCGTTGTTTGTCAGTCATCACATCATAGATCATATCGCGCACTTGGGTATGATCCAGCGGTGGTATATCAATTCTCCGCATGTCGCCACTGACTCGAACCATTGGCTCGACACCAGCCGAAATGTGAAAATCGGAAACTCCGTTAGCGGCTCCGAAGGCCAGTAAATCGGTAATATTCATAAGATTCCCTATGGTTTAACTCGTTCTGTATTCGACTAAAACACAGAATTAATTTCAGAATAGGATGTGAGCAAAAGATAACTTTAATAATCAAGTTAAAAATTTTATCTTATCAATGTTAAGAAATAGTAATCTTTTTAAGCGAATTAGCTACTGACTTGAATGATTTTAAATGATTTATGAGCGATGGTAGCTACATATATTTAATCACAGTTTGATAAAAAAATAAAGCATTTAATTGTTTTATTAAAAATATGGTCATTATGATTATTAACTCACTCACCTTACGCAATTGGAAGTTGGAGTCCGGAATTTATTCCGTGCCAAGGACGGAATAAATTCCGGACTCCAACGGCAACGGCACGGAATTCTGACTATCAAAATGGCGTAATGTGAGTAATTATATAATAAGAAAAATCCTTTAATCAAGAAAATCATGCTTCAGATTTGACTTTGTTTGATAATCAACAGATACTATCATTAAAAATGATAACTTCTGAATATTCTTTTGATTTTTCGTATAATTCGTATAACTAGCATGATTATTGTAGAAACGCAGTCTGGGTCAATCCCTTCTTCGCCGATAGCGGGCCTAAAAGTGGAAGATTTACAATGTATCCGTGACGATAGAATATTGTTTGAGCATTTAACTTTTACGCTACAGGCAGGTGAATTGCTCCAAATTGAAGGCCGCAATGGAAGTGGTAAAACCAGCCTCTTGCGAATTTTATGTGGTCTGACTTTACCGACTGAAGGTACTGTCTATTGGAATAATCAGGATATTCAAACAGTTAAAGCTGATTACTGGAATACTTTAGCTTATGTTGGTCACACGCCTGGTATCACCGCCGATTTAACACCTTTAGAAAATTTGACGCTGGCCAGGGCCTTAGCCGAAAGTGTCACTGCCATTAGTTTGGAAGAGGCATTGGCCAAAGTAGGTTTATTTGGCTTTGAAGAAGTCCCCACGCGCACTCTTTCGGCCGGCCAACAGCGACGAGTGGCTTTAGCCCGATTGCTGATTAATCAAGCGCAATTGTGGATTCTCGATGAACCTTTTACCGCACTAGATAAAGCCGCAATTCAGATGGTAGAGCATTTATTAGATGAACATGCGAAACAAGGCGGATTAGCCGTGATCACTTCACATCATTTGGTGAATTGTCCGTATCTGAGAGAACTAAAATTGAGTACGTAAACCACCCCCAACCCCTCCTTAGTAAGGAGGGGAGAAAGATGGGTGGTCACTCTCCCCTCCTTACCAAGGAGGGGTTGGGGGTGGTTGGGCGTAAGGTGAGTTACTATACCAAATCTCGGCCACCCTCGTTATTTTTATTATCCACTATCTACTAAAAAAATATGCGTCTCCGTGAAATTCCCTATAACTACACCTCCTTCTCGGATCGTGAAATTGTCATTCGCTTTCTGGGTGAAGCACAATGGCAAATTTTGACCGAATTACGTTCCCAACGTCGCACCGGCCGCTCCGCTCGCATGTTATTCGAAGTGCTGGGCGATATGTGGGTCATTCAACGTAATCCCTTCATTCAAGATGATTTATTGAACAATCGTCGCCGTCGCCAATCATTAATTCATGCGTTATATCACCGCTTAGAGCAAATCGAAGCACGGGCGGCCGACAATCAATTAGCATTACAGTTACATAGCGCGGCCAAAGTTGCCGTGCAACAATTTGAGCAAGGGTTAAACCAACAAGCCGCTTTTCGGCAAAAGGTGTTTAAACAACTGGCTAAAGTGACCCGAAAAGATAATATTGGGTTTGATGGTTTATCACGAGTTTCACATGTCACCGATGCCACTGATTGGCGCGTCGAATATCCGTTGGTAGTGATTTTTCCAGATATCGAAGCCGAAATTCCCGCCATTGTAAGTACCTGTATTGACTTAGAATTAACCCTTATTCCCAGAGGTGGTGGGACCGGTTATACCGGTGGTGCCATTCCGCTTTATCCCAACACCGCAGTCATTAATACGGAAAAATTGGAAAATATCAGCGCCATTGAAGAGCGAGTTATCCCCGGACAATCGCAACTGGTACCTACGATTCGCGTGGAAGCGGGAGTAGTGACCAAACGAGTCGCCGAAGCCGCCGCTAAACAGCACCTCGTTTTTGCTGTGGACCCCACTTCTCAAGACTCTTCTACCATTGGTGGCAACATTGCTATGAATGCCGGCGGTAAAAAAGCCGTGTTATGGGGCACCGCCTTGGATAATTTGTTATCCTGGCGTTTGGTCACGCCAGAAGCACAATGGTTAGAAGTGGAACGATTAAATCATAATTTGGGCAAAATTCATCTGGTGGAGGAGGTAGAATTTCGGTTAACCCGTTATCACGCCGATGGTAAAACCCCTTTGGGAGAAGCGACTTTTTTAAAAATTCCCGGTGCCGAGTTAAGAAAACTAGGCTTGGGCAAAGATGTCACCAATAAATTTCTCGGTGGTTTACCGGGCGTGCAAAAAGAAGGGTGTGATGGTTTAATTACCTCCGCCGTGTTTATCCTGCATCATCCGCCCAAATATCTGCGTACCGTGTGTTTAGAATTTTTTGGCGCGAATTTAAAATTGGCGGTGCCGTCGATTGTCGAGATTAAAACTTATTTGGACCAATTACCGGGCATATTATTGGCCGGCATGGAACATTTAGATGAGCGTTATGTACGTGCCGTGAAATACACTACCAAGGCTTCGCGGCAAGAATTGCCTAAAATGGTGTTACTCATTGATATTGCAGGTAATGAGGAGATGACCGTGGCTCGTGCNGCCGAAGCNGTGGTACAATTAGCCAAGGCTCGCCAAGCCGAAGGATTTATTGCCATCACCCCGGAAACTCAGCAATTATTTTGGCAAGACCGTGCTCGCACGGCTGCCATTGCGCCCATACTAACGCTTTTAAAATCAATGAAGATGTGGTAATTCCGTTAGCCCGTTTGGCCGAGTACAATGATGAAATTGAACGCATTAATATTGAACACTCGGTCGCCAACAAGTTACGAATGATTACCGCGCTGTTGGAATATATCGACTCGCCACAATTCCAAAAGGATGCCACCGATTATCAAAGCAGTGCAGAAAACCTAGCACTGTTGCGAGCGAAACAACAAGTAGCGCAACAACATTTATACCAAGTGCAGCAGGTTTGGACCTTATTAATGGCACAATTAGACACGGTGGCCCGCACCTTAATGGAATTGCACTCAGACACCATTGCTTTGAAAGGTGCCGCCGATTGGCAAACGGACCCTCAAGAAACAGTCTTTTCGCTGTTGCAACGTCGTGCTATCCGTATCTCTTATCGTCACTCGGTAGAAACCCCGCTGAAAGAAATCTTCATGGGCGGTCATTTTGCTCTGGTGCGCCAACAACTGGATGCCATTCATGCCAGCATTCGTAGCAGTCGCCTCTTTGTGGCCACTCACATGCACGCCGGCGATGGTAATGTGCATACCAATATTCCAGTGTATTCTAACGATTATCAGATGTTACAAGAGGCGGATCGAATCGTCGAACGATTAATGCACTTTGTGCAACAACTAGGTGGAGTCGTCTCCGGCGAGCATGGAATTGGCATTACCAAATTTCAATTTCTAGCACCAGAAACCATTGCCGCTTTTAGTGCGTATAAACAAAAAATTGACCCCGCGGGACATTTCAATCGTGGCAAACTTCTCCCAGGCTCAGGTTTGCAAAATGCGTATACTCCTTCATTACGTTTATTAGAACAAGAAGCTTTGATTTTGGAAGCCAGTGAGCTTGGGGAGCTTAATACGGCGATTAAAAATTGTTTGCGTTGCGGCAAATGTAAACCCGTCTGCAATACGCATATCCCTCGTGCTAACTTATTCTATTCGCCGCGTAACAAAATTTTAAACACCGGCTTGATTATTGAAGCCTTTTTATATGAAGAGCAAACTCGACGCGGCATCTCGTTACGTCACTTTCATGAAATGAATGACGTGGCCGACCATTGTACCGTCTGTCATAAATGTGTGACCCCGTGCCCAGTCAATATCGATTTTGGCGAGGTCACGGTTAAATTGAGAATGATTTTGCAGAAATATCAAAAACGCACGCCGAATTTAGCCAAAACCGCTGCCTTAGCATTTTTGAATATCACGCATCCCACAGCCATCAAGTTAATACGTAAAACTATGCTCGAATGGGGCTTTGCGGCTCAACGATTAGGGTATTACTTAACGAAACCGATACGGGTGGTCAATGACCACAAACCGCCAGCGAAGACCTTGGGCAAAATGTCTCTACCCAGCCAAATAATTAATTTTGTACAAAGGCCGTTACCTAGTCAGTTACCCAAACAACTCATGCGAGCCTGGTTAGAGGTAGAAGACCCAACGATGGTGCCGGTGCTACGAAATGCCGCCAAAACACACGAGCAGAGTGACACCGTATTTTATTTTCCTGGTTGCGGTGGCGAGCGGCTATTCAGTCAAATCGGATTAGCTACGTTAGCCATGTTATATGACCTGGGCACTGAAATCGTGCTCTCTCCTGGGTATCTTTGTTGTGGCTATCCGCAAATGGCCAATGGTGATTTGGACCAGGGCAAACAAATTTCCATTGCTAATCAAGTGCTCTTTCATCGAGTCGCTAATACTCTGAATTACTTAGATATTAAGACCGTGATTGTATCCTGTGGGACTTGTTTGGACCAATTATTGAACTATCAATTTCAACAAATTTTTCCAGGCTGTCGCTTGTTAGATATTCACGAGTATCTATTGGAAAAGGGTGTCACTTTGACACCGGCTGAAAATGCGGTAAATTTAAAATATTTATACCACGACCCTTGTCATTCTCCGATGAAAAATTACTCACCGGTACAAGTGGCTAGTCAATTGTTAGGACAACCCGTGCGACTGTCAGAGCGTTGTTGTGCGGAAGCCGGTACGTTTGCCACCGCCCGCCCGGACATTGCCACTCAAGTACGTTTTCGTAAGCAAGCGGAATTACAAGCCGGCGTAGCCAGTTATCTAGGACAACCATTTGATGGTCAAGGTCAAGTGAAATTACTCACCGCGTGTCCAGCTTGCGTCCAAGGGCTATCACGTTACCGCGACGAAGTGGGAATTGAGACTGATTATATTGTGGTGGAGATGGCCAAACGTTATCTTGGGGAAGATTGGCAACGAGAGTTTATAGAAAAAGCTAAATGTGGGGGGATTGAAAAAGTGTTGTTGTAATTCACCTGACGCACCACCACCCCCAACCCCTCCTTGGTAAGGAGAGGAGAAAGACCACCAGTCCACTTTCTTGGTAAGGCGTCAACCACCCCCAACCCCTCCTTGGTAAGGCGGGGAGAAAGACCACCAGTCCACTTTCTTGGTAAGGCGTCAACCACCCCCAACCCCTCCTTGGTAAGGCGGGGAGAAAGACCCTCAGTCCACTTTCTTAGTAAGGTGGGGAAAAAGAGAGGGTGGTTAGTTCCCCTCCTTACCAAGGAGGGGTTAGGGGTGGTGGTGCGTAATTCGAAAGTGGTCAAATCTTGGCCCTTAACTCACTCTTGGTATAATGAAAAATGGCACCCCCTTTACCTACCTCCTTTAATCCCTTGAAACCAAGTAATATTGAATTACTAACCAATGAAACCAGCGCTCAACAATTGTTGGAAGCGGTGCCAGTGGGAATCATGGTATTCGATGCTAACGGTAAAATTTTCTACATTAATAAAAAAGCCCAACAGTCCTTAGATCATACTGGTGACCTTCAACAAAGAAGCAGTTCAGAAACTCAGTTATCTCTTTTTATTGAAGATTATTCCTTATATTTGGCGGGTACACAGCAACCTTATCCCACCGCTACTCATCCTTGTAAACGAGTATTGCAAGGAGAAACTGTAACGGCTGATGATATAGAGCTACACTTAGGTGACCGCATTATTCCCTTGGAAGTATGGGCGACTCCCATTGTTGATGAGTATCAACAGGTCAGTTATGCCATCCTGGCATTTCAAGATATTAGCGAGCGAAAACAAGTTCAACGAATGCAACAACGTTATACGGCAGAGTTGGCAGAATTAACCCTGCGCTTGAAAGATTCTTTTCAGGCGACACAACACAGTGAACAGAAATTAGCACAATTTTTAGATGCGTTGCCCGTCGGCGTTGCGGTGTTAGAAGCCGATGGCCGCTCGGCTTATATTAATCGTCGTGCCCAACAATTATTAGGAAAAGATATTGTGACCGAAGTTATCACTGACTCTGACGCCGAGGTGTATCCGGTTTATCTTGCAGGTAGCGATCAACCTTATCCGAGTATGAATCAACCGGCCATTTTAGCTTTACAGGGTCAAACTGCTACGGTCGATGATATGGAGATTCATCAACCAGACAAAATTATTCCGATTGAAGTGTGGGCGACCCCTATTTTCAATGATAAACAAGAAGTTAATTATGCTATTGTCGCATTTCAAGACATTAGTGAACGCAAACGTACACAAGTCATTCAAGACCAGTATACCCAAGACTTAGCGAATTTGAATACTCAATTAGAAGAGCATACTCGGTCATTGGAACAAAAAATGGAGGAGCGGACGGCGGCTTTAGTGGCTCAAACTGAAGAAGCCAATCGAGCCAATCAAAGTAAAACTAGATTTTTGGCGGCGGCCAGTCATGATTTACGTCAACCGTTACATGCGTTACGTCTGTTTATAGACGTATTAGAAAATCGCTTGGCGGAAGATCATGCAGTACAACCGTTGGTGCAAAAAATTCAACAAACCGTAGCGGTGATGGCCAGTCTGTTTGAAGCATTATTGGATATTTCGCGCTTAGATGCCGGCGCGGTCCAACCAGAATTAAAGTCTTTTGACCTTTGGATTTTGTTTAAACATCTATTGGATGGATTTCAGTCCGCCGCTACGCAAAAAGGATTGTCTTTACAGTTTGATCAGTGTGATCAAGTCGTTTATAGTGACCCGGTGTTGCTAGAGCAAATTTTACGGAATTTGATTGAGAATGCGCTTAAATATACTCCTCAAGGTGCAATTAGAGTAAGTGCTCAAACGACGAGGTTGGCGAGCACCGAGGAAAGTCTGGAAATTACTGTCACGGATACCGGTATTGGGATTCCAGAGGACCAACAAGAGGAGGTATTTTTAGAATTTCATCAATTACATAATCCGGAGCGGGACCGCTTGAAAGGATTGGGATTAGGATTATCTATTGTCAAACGCTTAACGCAATTGTTAGGATATTCATTACAACTTACTTCGAAAGAGGGAGAAGGTACCAAGTTTACTCTTACGGTTCCGGTCGGTCAACCTACTGTTGCTACTACTGACCGTGGCGAAACGACTTTGGTGATAGAAGAGGAGTTAATGAGCCAAACGGTCTCGGTGGGGCGAATTTTGGTAATTGATGATGAGCAATTTATTAGAAAGGCTACCAAGATGCAGCTGACGGTTTGGGGGTATGAGGTATTAACGGCGGCCAGCACTGCGCAAGCCATACAAGAAATGGCAAATACGGCTTTTGTGCCACAAGTGATTATTGCGGATTATCATTTGCGAAATAATGAAACTGGGGACCAAGCAATTCAAGCGATTCAAACGTCTTTGGGGAAGATGATTCCTGGAATTATTATTACCGGTGATACGACAGTGGCACCGGTNCAAGTAGCNAAAACTTTAGATTATAAATTACTGCATAANCCAGTAAAACCAGCACATTTGCGCAAGTTGATAAATTATTGCTTGCGCCAACCGGTGCTGAAGCAAGATTAATTCCCTAAACAGTAGGTGTATTCTACGCACCACTGGGAAAACCGCACGCGGCTTAAGTGGTGCGTGGGACGCACCCTACCAGTAGGGCTTAACTTAAGGGCATTGATTGAAGTGCCGGGGGGTGCAGGTGATCGATGTTATTTGATACCTGGAGTGGTCGATTTTTTACTGGTCGTCATCGACTTTTGCAGTTTTCGTTTTAAGCGATACCCCAGTATCATGCCTATCAGTAACACACTGCCAAAAGTTAAGAAGCTATCAAAGGTTTTCATAGTTTCTGGAAAATTCATGCCAAAAATTGTAGCTAAGGCGGTCATTGGTAGGAAAAAACTGGCTAGTAAATTCAGTCGATAACTGGCTTCAGCGATTTCTTCACTATTTTGTGTTTGCTCTTCGGCTTGTTGAGCCAGCATAAAATTTAGGGCGTGTTTCGCTTCGGCATCTAACAATTCCGAGGTACGCTCTAATTGATAGGCTTGGTCTCGTAAGATAATCAATTCTCTTACGGTCTCAAATTGTTCTCGCGCTTGTTGCAAGGTGTGGTGCAGGTTACGAATCGCGCGTAAGAGAGGCGCGAGGGCACGTAAAATGGCGAAAAATTCTTCGGCTCGTTTAGCTTGATCCAATTGATTTTCCAGTTGCTCCACTACGTACCCATATTGATGAAGATGCTGTTGTAAGGCTTTTAAGCCATCAATCTTAGTATTAGCCGCTTTCCATTCGCCTTTAGGGGAGCGCCAAAAAATTTTGGCTTGACGCGCATTAACCTCAGGGCTAGGAGGTGCGTGTAAGATTAACAGTAAATGACCGGCCTCTGTCATCAGACGTTGCCGGCCGGCTTGCTCACCTAAACGGGTGCGAAAAATGGGCGGGACTTCCCATTCTGGGGGTAAAATTTTGTTATCGTTAGTCATAATTACTATAGGGCGTAGATAATATATGCTGGTGTTGGAGTCGCCAACGAAAAAAGTTAGCGAGTCTCAATTATCATACACTAATAGTATTGAAGTTGTAAACTAAAGTTAACGATTTACCTTACGCACCACCACCCCTAGCCCCTCCTGGCTAAGGCGGGGAATATCCCCTGCGAGTTAGGTGGTGCTTACTCCCCTCCCTTACCAAGGAGGGGTTGGGGGTGGTCATGCGTAAGGTGAGTTAACGATTCTTCTGGTGCGTGCCCCAATAAAATATTAAGCCCATTATTCCAAAAATGTAGCCAATTCCACCTAAAATATCGTGTAGGTAAATTTTTTCTTGGTAAGTTTCCAATTGTTCACGTAATGGGCGAATGGCTTGGTCCAATAATTTTTCTAACTCTTGAGGAGAAATCGCAGTTTCAACCGTGGTTGAATTGACTGGAATTGGCGAGGTGACCGCCGTTGATTTTGGGGTCAGCAACTTAGAATGGTTAGGAGGTGCCGGTAAATTATCACTTAATTCCTCCGCCTTGACCGTATAGCTGGCTTGATGGCCATCACCGGTGTCTAAAAGAAAAGTATGGGCCCTTTTTTGGGTGACCGTATAGGTAAATTCGCCTTGAGTATTGGTCAAAATTGTTCCCAATAAATGGCCATCCGTAGTTTGAACTTGAATCGGCATGTTAGTGATTCGACCGCCGCCAGGAAAATAGGCATAACCACTAATAACATCGCCAGCGGCAGTGGCAAATAATTTGACTTTGTGCGCGTAAACGGTGGTGGGCCAGAGAAAAATATAAAATATGACTAACATTAACCAGGAAAACGTTTTAAACATAAGCAGTTTCGGTTTGATTTGAAATTTGGGTAGTGATGCAATCTGGGTGATAAGTTTAGACCTCCGAGGTCTTGAAGACCTCGGAGGTCTGACCGCACTTGATGACAGGTCAGTCCTCTATTATCACCCACATTGCATCACTACCGAAATTTGAAACGGTACGCTAAGTAATTCCGGGCGGACTTGGTGCAGAAAAGTAACAATGGTCGCGGTGATAAAACCTTCGATCAGCATTACCGGCAAATGTGCAATTAAGGTGAGTTGCACCACGGCAAGAAACTGTGAAGTAGTCGCCATTAAGGAGAGTCCAATGAGTACCGTGCTCACGGTAATCGCTACTATTCCCGTGGCGAAACCATAAATAAAAGCAGTCTGCCGGGTGGCCTTGAGAAGGCGGTGATTAAATAGGTAAAAACAGAGAATAGCAGGCATTGCCATATTAAAAGTATTTACGCCTAGTACACTGAGGCCACCAAAACCAAATAGTACGGTTTGCAAAAATAAGGCAATCAGTAAGGCGGGAAAAGCGGCCCAGCCTAACAGGAGTCCACTGAGTCCATTTAATATTAGGTGGACACTGGTCAGGCCCAGAGGGAGGTGAATCAAGGAGGCCACAAACAAAGTTGCGCTTAGGACTGCGACTTGTGGCAGACGTTGATAATCTAGTTGAGTTAAACCTATTTTGACCCCAATGGCGGTGAAAACTGCTCCTGTGAGTAATACCGGAGTGGATAGTATACCGTCAGCAATGTGCATAAAAAT
>BS_KBA_SWE02_21mDRAFT_10001047_pt1 | contig 10487 bp, 19 predicted proteins | sample BalSeasSWE02_21m_FD_9196 | JGI IMG/M metagenome (IMG submission 9196)
CCAATTTTCCGTGATAAGGAAGGTCGTGAGTTAACTGTTCGTCGAATGCCGGCCTTCTTTGAAACATTCCCTGTTATTTTAGTAGATAAAGATGGTATTATCCGTGCTGATATTCCATTCCGTCGTGCTGAATCAAAATATAGTATTGAGCAAGTAGGTGTTACTGTAGATTTCTATGGTGGTAAATTAAATGGTCAAACATTTAAAGATGCACCAACTGTAAAGAAATTTGCTCGTAAAGCGCAATTAGGTGAAGTTTTCGAATTCGATCGTACAAGTTTAGAATCAGACGGTGTATTCCGTAGTAGCCCACGTGGTTGGTACACATATGGTCATGCTAACTTTGCATTATTATTCTTCTTTGGTCATTTATGGCATGGTGGACGTACAATCTTCCGTGATGTATTTACTGGGATTGGTGCAGAAGTTACAGAACAAGTTGAATTTGGTGCATTCCAAAAACTTGGTGACAAATCGACTAAGAAACAAGGTGCTGTATAAATTATAGTCTTTGTTTTTTAAATCTATTTAAAATTAAAAAGGATTAAATAATGGAAGCTTTAGTTTATACATTTTTACTTATTGGTACGTTAATGGTAATTTTCTTTGCAGTATTCTTCAGAGACTCTCCACGAATCGTTGGAAAATAAAACCATATAAATGGTTTTATTTTTTTAATCTTCGTGTTCTTCAAATGGATCACGAAGATTTTTCGATGCGGGTCCAAATGCTGTAAAAATTGAATATGAAGTAATCCCTAAGAGTAAACTTGATACAAAAATTATAAGAATAGTAGCTGTTTCCATGTAATATTTAGATTCTTTATGAATTAACGTTTTAGTATTATATAACGTTACTTAAAAAATATTCTGAAAATCGCAAAATATTTTGTAAACTAAATATCGAATGGAAATAGATACTATCTAGTATTTAGCTTAGTAAATCTTTTAAAAACGTTTTTTTATTCGGACTCGCCAAATCAATTATGCGAAATTAATTTTTCATTGTTTTAGAATAAACAAAGTTCAATTTTTGATCTTTTTTTTCTAGCAGCATAATTTGTACATTAAGTTTAACAATTATGAATTAAAACTTACTTAATAATATTTTAGCTATTTTAATAGTTTTATGTTAAATAAAAGTAGATTAATTCTATTTGTAAAACGTATTTATTAAAACTATAAAAATTTTTATGGCATTAAGAACAAGATTAGGTGAAATTTTACGCCCATTAAATGCTGAATATGGTAAAGTAGCTCCTGGTTGGGGCACGACACCAATTATGGGAGTTGTAATGGCTGCATTTTTAGTATTTTTAGTAATTATATTACAAATATATAATTCATCATTAATTATTGAAAATGTTGATGTAGATTGGGCGAACGGTATTGTATAAATTTAAGATATAGATAAGTAATTTAATCGATTTCAACTAGTAGAAATCGATTAAATTAAAAAACTAGAAATCAATTTTAAAACAGATATATGGATATTATAAGTCTAGGTTGGGCAGGTTTAATGACTATGTTTACTTTTACGTTAGCATTAGTTGTTTGGGCTCGAAATGGTTTTTAATTCTTGCAATTTTGTAAAAACTAACATTTTTTAAATATTATGGCATTAATTCTTAAAATCTTCCCATTTGCAAATTCAGAAATCGTTACTGCTGCAGGAACGTGTATCTTTATGACATTATTTGGTCTTTCATTAGGATTTGCTTTATTAAAAGTTCAGGGTGAATAACAAACATTTAATAATAATATATTACATATTATTATTAAATAATTGTTTATAATTAATAAGTTATTATTAAAAATATAAACCTAACATATCTGGGAAAAATCTATTTATTTCAATAATAAATCCTGCAGTGAACGTCATCCAGATCGTTAAAAGAACAGGAGCTGTTGATAAATATTTTTGAAAATTATTCATAAAATTAATCGTAATTGTAAATTAAATAATAAGAACCTTAACGAGGTGAAACTGTTACTTCATCAGTTGGCGCTACTAAATCACTACTAACAAATTCTTGCCATGCTGAAATAGGCCAAATATAACCTGTCGTCATAATTTTTAATGCTAATGGTACATTAATAATAATTTCGCTTTCCGCTGGATTTTTTGTTGTACTTACAGCTCTTACATATTTACGTCCTACCCAACCAATCCAGCCTGAGATATAAATAAACCCAAACCCTGGTAACATAAATTCTGCAGCATGACTCCAGCGACCATCCGCAATTAAATGTGGTAGTCCATCAGTTCCACATAATAATTCTGAACGACTATATTTATCAAATCGAGCTTCTGTTCGTCCAATTTGTTGTTGTAAAGCTAAAGCAGGTGGTGTACCAGCTTCATAAGTGCTCATTCGTTGCTCTAATTTTTTAACACTAGCTTTTAATCGTTTGTCAAATGCAGGTGATTCACTACATTTTGTTAAACCACCGATCTCAGCTAAAGCTATATTTGGAGTTAATGTGATTAGAACCGCTACAAGTAAAGTTAATATATTAAAACGTTTCATTAAGTAAAGTAAAGAAAATTTAAAAATTTAGTTTTGGTAAAAAATTTCAAATAGATAACATTATTACTATATATAGTAATTCAGTTTTTAATAAAAAACTATTTTTATTAAAACTAGTCATTTATGATTTAACCGACTTGTTTTGCTATTAAATTTTATCTTTACAAAATGCTTTATATTCGATTAATTTAATATAAATTCTAATCTTTAGAGTAGAAAATTGAATTTTAATATTGAAACCTTGGAGTATGTACTTTTTTAAAGTATAATTCTATTATTACATTGTTGTAATAGACGAGTTATCCTTTCTATACTATCATTTTATTACTCAATTTTTTGTTATCTCAAGTTTAATTTATTAATTTAATTATTTATTTAAATCCTCTTTGATTTTCGCAAATAATCTTAATTTATAAATATTTAAACTAATTCAAAGTGAGAAAAATCAGATATGCAAATTTTATTAAAACTTTTTCTTTTATTGATTAATATTGATCAGGAAACCGTTTTAAATTTTTTTGGGATTGAAGATCCAAATATTTATTTAAATACTGGGTTCGAAGGAGCAGTAGTCTCAACAGAAATTTCTATAGAAACACTAAAACTAATTTTTCAAGGATTGTTAGAGCAATATCAATATGGTTTAGGATTAATTGATATTGAAAATATCCTTTTATTTATTACTTTTCTTCGATTTATTATTCTTGCCAACCGATATAATATAAAAACTTCTTTTTATATTTCCTGCATCAGTTTATTTGCAGGTTTTTTATGGTACATTCATCTTAAAGATTTAGTAACGTGGTATGGTGAAATGATCACCTATAATCGGTTAACAAGTCGATATATAGATGATATGATGACTGAGGCTTATATAGAACAGTCAAAAAGTCAAAGTGGTATGTATCTGGAATTTATGAACCAAAACCCACTAAATTTCTTAAAATCATCATTAGTTTATGCTAGCGAGCGTGACGGCTATCGAATTGACCCACTTTCAATGGTTGTTTCTAGTTTACCTCAATCAATGCAACTTCAAGTAACCACATGGTATTATTATTTATATAATAATTTTTTACCTGGAGTCTGGAATGTTGTCGGAAAGCAATTACAGGAAATTGCTCCATTATTAATGTATGTATTAATTGTTAGAATAAATAAAAAATATTGTCCATATTTTATTCGATGGCATTGGACTTATCTAGTAGTTTCAAGTCTTTTTGAAGGTGAAATTATTCGAATTATATATCGTTTATACGTTTATGATACTACAGTTTTAGTTCCAGCTGGAAGATTTGATGAATCAGGACTTCTTCAACCATTTTTTATGGTAATTGTCACAGCACACTATTTTCTTATTTGTTTAGGATTATTACATGCTACTTGTGGGCAATACTTTTATATCCCCTTTCTTACAGAAAATACGGAAGTTCATATTGGTAAACGTCCACAAAATAGTATATATAGTGGTGGTTATACGTCATGGCAAGAAGGCGGTTCAAAACAAGTTCAGATAATGACTAAAGATCGTAAATTCTTAATGTTACCTCGTCTATGGTGGGGTTGGTTTGGCAAAAAAAATAATAGTAATGAGGCAGAGTATCGAAAAAATCAGCAAAATCAATTTAGAAAAAATCGACTGAAAGGGTTAAAAAAACTAATTCGAAAATTGAGAAAATTGATTTTAAACAATTAATTACATTATAGATGTTTTATTAATATTTTAAATAGATGAGAAAACTTTTTAAAAATTTCTTAAATAAAATAACTATTAGATATTTTATTTAAGAAATTTTTTGGTTAGTTTTAAGTTTTATTTATATCGTTAATTTTATAACGATGAACCTAAACCAGAATATGCACCATAAAAGAATAAACTAAGCATAGTGATTACAGCTAACCCACCTACAAGGCCTACAAGCCATAAAGGAATTCTACCAGTATTTGCCATATAAAAAACTCCTAATGTATAAAATTAATTGAAGAAATAACTTGAAAATAATACAGCTAAAACAAAAATTAATAGAAGTCCCCAGAAAAGAGAAGTTCGATTTAATTCTACTGCTTGTTTATTGGGATTTGGACCTGTCATAAAATTTACCTCGTATCTATTTTTAGTAATTTATCGTTGAATGAATTGCATCGCAGTAATTCCACCTAAGAAAAATACTGTAGGAATTGCTAAGCCGTGAATAGCTAACCAACGGAAAGTAAAAATTGGATATGCTACGGGTTGATTAATATTGTTTGTCATTTTGGTTACCTCTAAATAATTATAAACCTTTAGTTAAATCTTCTAATTCTTGTTTTGCACTGAATCGATCATTTACTAATGGTACTTGTTGACGATCTTGAGTAAAATACTCATTTGGACGTGGTGTACCAAATACATCGTAGGCTAAACCTGTACTAATAAATAACCATCCTGATACGAAAAGTGACGGAATTGTAATACTATGAATAATCCAATAACGTACACTTGTAATAATATCCGAAAACGGACGTTCTCCTGTAGATCCACCAGACATAAATGTATATTCTCCTATAAAAAACGATTGTTGCTCATTCTAACACTCAACTAAGAGCGGGCAGGGGGAATCGAACCCCCATCATTAGCTTGGAAGGCTAAGGTTTTACCACTAAACTATGCCCGCATAAAACAATTATAGAATTATGCGGGTATAAAAAGCAATAAATGTATTATAAGTTTTCTAGTTTTAATTCTAAAAATTTAGCTAAATCCGCTGCTTGCTTTTCTAGATTTGAAATTGAATCCGGTTGTTGAACCGGCGTTAAAGGAATTTTACGCTCATCTTTTAAACATAAATAAATACTTCGTTGAGGATTTAACCCCTCTGATATTTTTATTCCAATAGATTGAACACTGGCTAATGGATAAGTTAATAAAACTTCTCTATTTTTTCCTGGAAAACCTTTCCGCACAATTTTAACAAGATTTTCCATTTTATTGTATTCATTATACCCACTTCCAATATCCCATAATATTGTCGTAGCTATATAAATACTAAATGATAAGCTTAATGTCCCGTAAAACATCATCACTAAACCTTGTGGAATAAATACTAATTCGGTTGGATTAGCTATTGGTAAAAGATTAATTTTAAAATAACTTGATAAACCAGCTAATAAAAAACTTAGACCACCAATAGCTAAAAAAATACCCCAAAAGTAATTACTAAAACGTCGGGACCCCATAATATTATCTTGACGAATCTGTTCTGACATTTTTTGAAATTTAATTAAAATCTTAAATTAATTTTATTGATTTTAATCCTAAAAATAATCCTGATGCAACAGCAAAAGAAAATCCTACTAATAAAATGTAATCGATAACAACTGTCATAAAATCTTTTTGTTTTATAAAAATGAAGTTTATAAAAATTTTTCTGTATATTAGTATATATTATATAGTAATCTATATAAAAATTTTGGTTGGTAAAAATTTTCATTAAATTTTTAAATACCTTAGATTATTTAAACAATTCTACTATTAATTTCATTAAATTTTAAATTAAATTTATGGCTAATTTTATTAAACCTTATAATGATGATCCGTTTGTAGGACATTTAGCAACACCAATCACATCATCAGCAGTAACGCGAGCGCTTTTAAAAAATTTACCAGCATACCGTTTTGGTTTAACTCCATTATTACGTGGTTTAGAAATCGGCTTAGCTCATGGTTATTTTTTAATGGGCCCATTTGTTAAATTAGGACCCTTACGTAATTCTGAGATAGCATTGTTTGCAGGTTTTCTTTCAACAATTGGACTAATTCTTATTCTAACGTTAGGTTTAACTATTTATGGTGCAGCAGCCTTTAAACAAGAAAAAGAACCAAGTCAAACAACAGGAAATGAACTTCAAACAAGAAAAGCCTGGGATCAATTTAAAGGTGGATTTTTTGTTGGCGCTTGTGGTAGTGCAGGGTTTGCTTTGATTTGTCTTTCAAGTATCCCACAACTTTTATTGTAAATTTTAAATTTACTTTAATATACTAAAGTGATTAAATTTTAATTAATTTAGTATATTAAATTAGAAATATATTATTCATTATTAAAAATTGTTATGAGTTCATTAAATACAACACCAATTAATTTGCAAGAAGAATACACTAAAACTGAAATCGCAAAAATTTTAAATATTTTAGATGAAGAATTAGTGGGTTTAGCCCCCGTGAAAGCACGAATTCGTGAAATTGCTGCTTTATTATTAATTGATAAATTACGGACTAATTTAGGAATTACTGCCGGTAGCCCAGGTCTGCATATGTCATTTACGGGTAGTCCGGGTACTGGAAAAACTGCAGTAGGATTAAAAATGGCTGATATTTTATATCAATTAGGTTATGTTCAAAAAGGGCACTTATTAACCGTAACTCGAGATGATTTAGTTGGTCAATATATCGGTCATACTGCACCAAAAACAAAAGAAGTTTTGAAAAGAGCTATGGGTGGAGTTTTGTTTATTGATGAAGCATACTACTTATATAAGCAAGATAATGAAAGAGATTATGGATCTGAAGCCATTGAAATTTTATTACAAGTAATGGAAAATCAACGTGATGAATTAGTTGTAATTTTAGCTGGATATAAAGAACCAATGGATAACTTCTACGAGTCAAATCCGGGTCTTTCTTCACGAATTGCTAACCATATCGATTTCCCTGATTATACGGTTAACGAATTATTACAAATTTCAAAATTGATGTTAGAAGATCAACAATATCAATTAACACCAGATGCAGAAGTGGCTTTAACCGAATATATTAAAAGACGAAAACAAAAACCTTTATTTGCAAATGCACGAAGTGTTAAAAATGCATTAGATCGTGCACGAATGCGTCAAGCAAATCGCATTTTTGATAGTCGAGGTCAGGTATTAACGAAAAAAGAACTTGTAAATATTGAAGCACAAGATATCTTACAAAGTACTATTTTTAATTAAAAAATCATATTTATGAGTTTACTCGTTATAGGAGGAACTGGCACACTTGGTCGTCAAATTGTTTTACAGGCATTAACAAAAGGGTATCCAGTTCGATGTTTGGTACGGAATTTTCGCCGGGCCAATTTTTTAAAAGAATGGGGAGCTGAATTAGTTTATGGAGATTTAAGTATCCCTGAAACAATTCCTCCTTGTTTCCAAGGTATTACGGCAGTAATTGATGCCTCAGCAAGCCGACCTTCAGATGTTGATGCTTTAAAAATTGTTGATTGGGATGGGAAGTTAGCTTTAATTGAAGCAGCTAAAGCTGCGGAGATTAAACGATTTATTTTTTGTTCAACTCAAAATCTTGAACAATTTTCAAATATTCCATTAATGGAAATGAAACAAGGAATTGAGCTTGAGTTAAAAAAGTCAAACATTCCATATACTATTTTCCGTTTAACAGGATTTTATCAAGGGTTGATTGAACAATACGCAATTCCAATCTTAGAGAATCTTCCAATTTGGGTTACTAATGAAAATACTTGTGTATCGTATATGGATACCCAAGATATTGCGAAATTTTGTATACGCGCATTACAACTTCCAAAAACAATTAATCAAACTTTCTTTTTGGGGGGTCCAAAAGGTTGGATTTCTTCAGAAATTATCAGTTTATGTGAGCAGTTGGCTGGTCAAACGGCAAAAGTTAATCAGATCCCAGTTTTTATTTTAAAATTAGTTAGTCGCTTTTTTGGTTTCTTTGAATGGGGACAAAATATTAGTGACCGCTTAGCATTTGCAGAAATATTAAATGTTGAAAATAATTTTTCTAAATCAACTTTTGATTTATATGCAACATTTAAAATTGATTCAAGTGAAGTAGTACAATTGGATGATTACTTTTTAGAATATTTCATTCGTTTATTAAAACGGTTAAGAGATATTAATTTTGAAGATGTTCAAAAACAGAAAAATTTAATTATTTAAAATATCAGCTTTAAACTCTAAATTAAATTTAGAGTTTAAAAATACTTTATTGATGTTCTAGATTAAATATTACCAATTAATTTTTTTTAGAATGAATTATACAAGTTTTATTGTCAAAGTTCTTAATAAACCGCAATACACTTTATGTGAGCAGAAAATTCCACTTACTGAAGCGCTTGGGAAATTTTATCCATTCCGTAATAATTCACATACTATTTGTAAACTTTCTTTTTGGGGTCGACCTGCTTATGAAGTACTTAAATATTATAAAACAAATGATTATGTATTAGTTGAAGGATATGTATCACTACGGGAATCGACTTTTGAAAAGTTTGGTATTACAACTGATATTGAAATATCAATTTTTAAAGTTTATCCATTACCATTAAAGATAGAACAGATAAAAAGATAACTTTTTTAATTAAATTATTCAGAATTGTTATATTTTAGTATAATTAATATTATTAAAAACAATTCCTAGGAAAAATTGCATGTTAACTTTAAAAATTTTAGTTTATACAACTGTAATATTTTTTGTTTCGTTATTTATTTTTGGTTTCCTTTCAAGTGATCCATCACGAAACCCAAATCGTAAAGATCTTGAGTAATTAACAATGGGAGTCGATTTTTAAATAATCGATTCCTATTTTCGAAATATTAAACTTGTTAGTACAATAAAAAAAATTTTATTTTGTAAATTTAGAATTATATTTGATCAAATTAGAGTACATGGTTACTTTGAATAAATTAAATAAAACAAATAAATATTAATATAAAATACCCCCAAGGGAATTCGAATCCCTGTCTGCTCCGTGAAAGGGAGCTGTCCTAGGCCTCTAGACGATGGGGGCATATTTGTATTTAAAAATTAACCTAGTTTTTAAAAACTAGAGAGCGGGCAACGCGATTCGAACGCGCGACATCAACCTTGGCAAGGTTGCGCTCTACCACTGAGCTATGCCCGCAGAATAATATCTAGCTATTATATAGTAATCTTTAACAATAGATTACACTTTTATCCTTCTTCTGTCAATAGTTTAATTTATTTATAGAAATTATAGTTTAGACTATAATTTCTATAAATACTAAATTTACGATGAAAGACCGTCTGCGGCAGCAATTATGATTACAAGTAAAACCCAAATTTGGAAGAATCGGTCAAAGTTCGTTTTAGAACCTTCCCATTCACCTGGAGTTGCTAATGCTACAGGAACAGTTACAACTAGACCTAATGAAATTAAAACGAATACAGCTGTTAATAAAGTTATTATCATATATATATTTAAAAATTTTTTATATTGATGATCTAAAGATTGTGATTATTATAAATTACCCTTTTTTAAGGCTAATAATACAATTACTGCTGGACCTGATAGCATAATAGCACCCGTTGCTATTAGCTGACCTATAACTTGCCAATTAATCATTTTTCAAATCCTTAATTTATAAATTTTATTAAAAGTTCAAATAACAAAATAACGTATAATGTTACTTGTCATTTTACTTTAAAATTTATAAAGTAAAAATATTATTTTAAATAATATTTAATTTAATATTTAGATATAAAGTTTTTTATAATAAAGGCTTTAATAATTTTAATATTTTATGTTAAAATTAATCTAGGGTTGCTAACTCAATGGTAGAGTACTCGGCTTTTAACCGATTTGTTCTGGGTTCGAGTCCCAGGTAACCCAATAAATAAATTATTTTTTATTTTAATTACTAAACCTTAATTCAAACAAAATCTAAAAATAACGATAAAAAATTAGTTACTATTAATATATTTTTTATTCAATTTTATAATTGAATAAAAAATATATAAAAATAAAGGTTTAATCAATAGGACGCATTGATAATACCGGCTCATTTGCACGGTTAATACCTTTTTCAAAACCAGCAGCCGCAGCACGAGCACGACCCGAATGCCACCAGTGACCGATTAAGAAGAAGAATCCTAAGAAGAAATGTGAACAACATAACCATGATCGAGGTGATACATAGTTTACTGAGTTAATTT
>BS_KBA_SWE02_21mDRAFT_10001048_pt1 | contig 10480 bp, 5 predicted proteins | sample BalSeasSWE02_21m_FD_9196 | JGI IMG/M metagenome (IMG submission 9196)
CCTTTTTATCTCCATTATATGTTTTGGTGATTAGCATGCCGTCTCTAGTCAATCCATCAAAAGCACCTGCATCAACCATTTCCCATAAAGCAAATTTCGCTTCTCCTTTTAGATTAATCAATCCGAAATGATTTTCTGAACCAACAGGATTTCTAGCATCTTTCCATTGCTCATCAAAGGCTTCAAAATAGAATAATGAAATTTTTTCCATATTTGTCCATTCTCGCATCATTTTATAGAACGAGCCGGCTTTGTATTCATCTGCTGCTCTAGCGCTTTTTTTCCCATAATGTCCGTCTGAAACAGTTGCCCAACCCGATTCACCAATATGAATTGTTTTGGTTGAATCTATACTTTTCACATAGCCTGAAACATCTTGATATTGATTCTTTGCAAATTCCAGTGCGCGTACCATAGCGGCATCAACTTTTTCTAAATCGGTAAAATCTTTTTCAGTTTCTGGAACTACCCAAAATTCAGGATTGTAGTATGAATTGTGCATTGGATACGTATGCATTGAAACATAATCTACCGCTTTTATTAGTTGTTCTAAATCTTTTGTGCGATAACTAGTATCTCCACCTCCCCAAGATGCAAAATCATCTGAGCAAGTAATCCATAAATCAGCAGATAACTCGCCTTTCTTTTTCAATTCTTGAAGATGATTTACCCATTTTAAAATAACATTTGGTTGCACAAAATAACTAGTAGCCCAACGAATCATTGCTTCGTTACCAACGGCAATAATTTTAATAATATCTGGGTATTGATTGGATAATTTAACAGCAGTATCTATTTCAATTGCATTTCTTTCACTTTCCAAATTGTGATCTGGTTCTAATTCTGTCCAAGCATTTTTACAATCTATCCAGGCTCCTAACATTACATACATTTCAAAAGTTGGATCTTCTTTTTTAAGCTCTGTAATTGCTTTTAATAGATTTGGCACCTCATCTAAATGCACATTATAAGTTCTTAAAACTTTAACCTTCATAGCAGCTAAAATTTTCAGATCTCCTTTAATTTGTTCAATCGAAGGAACTACATCGCGCGTATTTTCACGAAAACCGCCATATGAAATTGCTAAATATTCAGGATTACCCAANATATCAGCTGCTGTTTTTTCTGTTTTTTTAGGTTCTTGAGAATATCCAATCATAGAAATTAAAATAAGTAGTATTGAAACTGGTTTAAATATTTTATTCATTTTTAAGTATTTTTAATGTTNATAACTAAGCCCATACCCAAATTCATATAAAGGAGTTATTGATTCATCCCAAAAATTAGGACCAAATTTACCTTCAAAATCTTCAATAGCATTTGGCCATGAATGCGGTAATTTTCCTTTGAAATTAAAATCTCCAAATAAAACTTCTGCAATCCCGTTTCCTTCAGATCCAGGTAACCACGCAGCAATAAAAGCATCAGACTGTTCTATTTGATTTGAAACCACTAAAGGTCTACCTGAAACCAATACAACAATTACTTTTGACCCTTTATTAGCATATTTGCTAACATACTTTTGATGTGCTTTGGTTAGGGTTAACTGATAGGTTCCACTACCATCTCCAACATCTCCAAAAAATTCAGCATATGGCGTTTCTCCCACAACAATTATAAAAACGTCTGCATCAATGTGATTTCCAGTGGCAAACTCATCATAAATTACTGTTCCTTCTGCTATATTTTGAATTCCTTCCAAAATTGTTGTTGCCCCTTTGTAACTCTCATTTCCTCCTTGCCAAGCAATTGTCCAACCTCCCGATTGTAATCCGGTATTATTGGCATGTTCACCAACTACTACTATTTTTTTAGTTGTTTTATCAATAGGTAAAGCCTTGTTTTCATTTTTAAGTAAAACCAACGATTCTCGAACCGCTTGTTTTGCTTTATCTCTATGCGAAGGACTTCCAATCTCTGCTATTAAATTAGCATCTGGAAAAGGATGTTCAAACAAGCCCAATCTATATTTTTGGCGTAAAATTCGTCTTACGGCATCATCAACTCTTTCCAGTGAAACATAACCACTATCAATTCCTTTTTTCAATCCTTGCTGAAATATATCTAAATCGCCATCTACCGCCATAACCATATCTACTCCTGCATTAATAATGTCATTTTCACCAAATCTAGAGTAGCCCTTCCAGTCTGTAAGCACAATTCCATCAAAACCCAAACTATCTTTAAGCACATCAGTAATCATTTCTTTGTGTGAATGCATTGGCTTGTTTGACAAGGTGTTAAATGATACCATTACAGCACCAACACCTTCATTAACAGCATCGCGATAAGGTGGCAACAATCGTTCGTAAACTTCTTGCATACTTATTGAGGTATTTCCACCTTCAACTCCAAAATCTGTAGAACCATCGCCAATAAAGTGTTTCGCCGTAGCCATCACCGTATTGCTTTTTGACAAATCACCTTGATGACCTCTCACCGATGCTTTGGTTAATTCTTGTGTTAGCTCAGTACTTTCAGAAAATGCTTCATAAACTCTTCCCCATTTTTCATTATAGGGAATGGCAATACAAGGTGAAAACACCCAGTTAAAACCTGTAGCCTGAGCTTCAATAGCTGTAATGGCAGCGGCTTCTTCCACTAGCTTAGCATTTCTAGTAGCGCCCATTCCAATGTTATGAGGAAATATAGTGGCGCCGTCAAAAGTGTTTTGCCCATGAACTGCATCAACTCCAAATAATAATGGAATACCTAATCTGGATGATAAAGCTTTTTTTTGCAGAGAAACAAATTTTGCTTGCCAACCTGCAGCATCTTCTCCAGGAGTAGGCCCATTGGTATGAATTACAGATCCAATAAATTTAGTAGCTATTTCGTCATCGGTAATACTATCAAAATGCCTTACCTGTGTCATTTGACCTATTTTTTCTTCCAAGGTCATTAATGCCATTAACGAGTCTACTTTCAATTCAATAATAGCCCCTTTATCAATGACTGGAGGTTGTTTTTTAGCACAACTAAAAACCAGCAAGGCTATAAATACAATTGAAATTAGTTTTCTCACCTTAAAAATTACTTGTTTAAATACACGATAATTTGATTAATTTCACCTGTTCTTTCAAACACTTTTTTACTTGTTTGTGAATCAAGATATAAGCTATCAAATTCAAGAATAGCATCCTTATTAAACACTACTTTCACACCTTGTTTTTCTGATAATTTGTAGATGATTGGAATTTGACAATAGGTAAAACAAAGTGAATCTTTTTCTAATTCAATTTCTTTAACTTCTTTATCAATATTTGTGTATTTAAATACTTTTGGTTCTTTTAAAAATTCGCCTCTTCTTAACAATCTTGGATTGAATGCTAATTTTCCAGCTTCAACAAAAACACCTAATTCACCAAAACGACTTAAAATATCTTCTTTTACTTGTCCAGTCATTCCTGGCTGTTGCGCTCCTTTTCCTCCTGGTGTATGCGAATACGGATCGGTTGGAAATGCACCATACAATTCAGGTGATTTATGTACTCCAATTCCTTCGTTAATTTCGTAATAATGATCTAACAATTTGCCAATGGTAACTTCACTTTCTTTATTTGAAACAGCCATCAAACAGGTTTCCTGAACACTTAATAGCAATTTAGAAACCATGTGCCAGTAAATAGAACCCAAGCCTTCGTAACCAAAGAAAGTACCTGATCTTCCTGTAAAAGATTTATGATCAAAAATTTCTTCAAAAATGGCTAATACAAACTCTGTATCCTTTTCAATTAATGTCTGATATTTTTCTTCTGGTAATTGAGAAAGTGCTGTTTTAAGGCTATTCTCATTATTGAAATTTCCATTAAAATGATAGTTTCCTACAATATCTTTTACAATAATTTGTGTATTTCCATCTTTTAAAAGTTGCTGAAGCAATGCAGATTTTTCAACTTTTTTTGAATTGATGTTGTTTTTATCATTAAATCTAGGAAGTTCTTTGTTTGGGTATAATACATAGCTGTACTGATCTGGTCTAAACAATGCACTAGATTTTAATGCATTTAACAGTTCTAAAGAATTATCTCCAGAGATAAACCCAGAACTTAAAACAGCAACCTGACCTTCTAACATTTCTGGCAGGTAGGAAATTACTATTTCCTGTTTGTTTTTAACAGTCATTAAATTGTATGCATGATACAATTTATCCGCTCTTTTATTCGCTTCAATAGAATGATCTATAAATTGAAGGGTAATTTTAGTGAAATCTAATAAATCTGTTTTTGAAATAGTTCCTTTGTCACTTGAGAATCCGTTTTCGTAAATGGCAGTTCTAAAATTGCTTCCTGCATTTCCAAGCCCATCAAGCACTTTTTTTCTATCCTTGTCTGAAATTTTTCCAGCCAATAAATTTTGGTTTTCATTGAAAGTTGCCACAACTTCATTAAAAAACAATGCCAGTTCTTCTGAAATTTCAACTGATTCTAAAGCTGTATTTGAAACAATTCCTTCAAAGAATTTCAAGAAACGTCTTAAATAATACAAGGTTACCATTGAAACTCCATTTCCAACCAAGGCATTGTTGGCATCATTCCATTCTGGTCTTTGGGTACTCATCCAAATTCCCCCTTCAGGAATAAAGTTTGATACTTTTGCTAATACAGTTGCTAATAATTTCTCAATTAAATTTACTTTATAAATAAAGTAATTTTCATCTCTCAATAAAGCACCATCTGCACCTAATTCTTTCTTTTTTCGGTTTATTTCTTCATCCAATTCCAGATCAAAAACAATGGTGTCTTTCGGATTTTCCAAAATAGCATCATAACTTTTTATTTTGTACGGCACATTTGCATATACAAACAATTCCTGATTGAAGTAGCTTGCTAATTTAGCCGGATAATGCTTTTCAATAAATTCTAAGAATTTCAACAAATAGATTATTTGATGGTCTCCCCAATATCCAATATACGACCAAGGATTGTCTGGTTCAATAGTTTCCCAATCAAAACCATCTTTTGTAACACGATAAGGATTGTAACCATCAAATGTTGTGGCGTTTAAAAACTTATGAATCATACTCTCAATAAACTCAGGATATGAATGTGCTAAAGCTTCCCAGTTTTGAAAAATATCTCTCCAGTTTCCTTCGTAGTCCAATATTTTTGAGCCATCAACTTCACTTCTTGTATTGATAGAAAATTTATTCCAAGGTCTGCTTGGGTCTCCGTGTCGTCGGCTAAATTTCAAAGGCATATACTCAAAGCAAAGTCGTTTGAAATTTTTATCTACATCTTTTTCTGCTAATTCCTTTAAATAACTTAGTGTAAACAATTCAGGAAGTTGCTCTAATATTTCTTCTTTTTTCTTAGATACTTTTTTATTGGCATTTGCCATGTATTTTATAAAATCAAATTTTTCAATTTGATAATTGTTATCAAAAATACCACCACGCATAATGTTAAAAAGCGTGTTTGCAAAATGTCGTGTGTTTCGCTGTTTATCGGCAGTTAATTGCATTGCGTCAGAAGCGCCATTAAGTTCTAACAAATGTTTTGAACCTAATTGAATATCGTCTTGAACCAAAACATCTAAATTTGGTTCATTATTAATTATTTCTTTAATTTGAGCAATTGAAACTATGGACTGATTTACATCGGCTATAATGCTCCAATCTTTTTCAGTTTCAGCTTCAATGGTTAATTCTGCACAAATAAAATAAGCGCCTTTTTCGGCTTTAATATCAATTTCTTGTTGAATTTCTTTTCCTTTTCTAAAATTATCTAATTGTAAAGATGATAACAAATAAGTTGGATTTTCAATTCCAAAAGACCATACAATGTTTGCTTTTAATGCTTCACTAGGCTCTGCTTTATCAACTATAATGGCACTTAAAGCAAAAATTCCCAATCCTGAGTCAGTTTCTAACTCACATTTTTTATATGCATCAACCAAATTACTACTTGCATTTTGCAAATCTGCTGAAACGCCGTAAGGCAATATATTTTGGATTCCGTCTAATACAGTAAGCTGAATAACTTTGTTTGTATTGTTAACCAATGTTGATTTCTTCACAAAACCAAATTTGTCACTTGAATTCCAATGGTACTTAAAAGTAACTCCTAAATCGTGATTAATTTCTTCAAAAATTACTTTGTTTCCATAGTTGTTTTTGTACAAATTTCTGCTTATTTTATAAACACCTTCATATCTTTTTGAAAATGGTTCCCATAAATATGTTTTACCTTCAATATGAACCTGAACAATTGTTTTACTACCTGTGATTTCGGCTGATTCTGTAATTTTATCATCGGTATAATAAGGAAATAGTGCATTTTCACTATTTTTTCTACCTGCTGATAACCCACCATTACTAGACAAAAACATCCAATGGTTAGAGTTACTTACAATACTCATGAAAAAGGGTCTCATTTCGTCAACATTCGAAATTTTGTAATACCCTTCATCTCCTATTGTTACCAATTCTCCTTTTACTTCATTTGCCCCAAAAGAAGTTTCCTTATTGCCTATATACATTGTGTTTTTTTTAGTCATCTTGTATTCAATTTTATCTAAAACCTTGTGAAATTTATGTGTCAGGTTTATGCTTTTTAATTTTAATTTACTTTAAAAGGAATATTTGCTGTTGCAGCGTGTGGCTGACCATCATCTGCATAACCAAATAATCTATAAGCTCCTTTTTCAGCGGAAACTTTAAATTTTAATTCCCCTTCTTTATTGCTTATAACTGTAAATTCAACCGCTTTTGGTCTATTTTCAAAATCCCCACCATCTTTTAAATCGGTGCTTTCTTTCAAAATTTCCCAACGGAAATTTAATTTATCCTTTTCAAAATCATGAATTTTCAAACTTGCCAAATATGCTGTATTTGCTTTTAAAACTATATTTTCATAAGCCGTTTTATTGTTAATTGTAAAAGACAAAATTTGAGGTGTTCTGTTTTCAGGCCAAGTACCATTCCATATATAATGCATTACATCAACAGATTCGGTTTTTTTTCCATCTTCCAAAAATACACCGTACCAAGTTGGTGTACGTTCTTGTTTTTGTCCCCATAAAAATACATACGAACCAACACATTGCAATGAATCTGCTTCAATTGCTGCCTTATATCTTTTTAAATAATTTGCTGCTTTTAGGGTGCTATTTTCTTCAATTGGCACATTCCATTCTGTTTTTGGGACTTCCCAATGTCCGGTCATTTCCAATTGCCCAAATAAATAAAGCTGGGTGGTCTTTTAAAGCGATTACCTCTTGTTTAATTCTGTCCAATTGTCCTTTTACAGCAATTGAATCGTTGTAATCAAAACCATGTCGTTCTCTTGCAACTTCAATACCCATGGTTACCATTAAACCATTTTCAGCTGCTGCATCTAAAACTTCTTTTCCCGATTGTTGACCGTTTTCAGTTCTCCAAGTTCTAAATGAATTACCTCCATGTTTTGCAACTGAGGCTATATTTCCAAATTCTAAACCAGCACCTTTTATATAAAAAGGCTCATTGTTTACATATATTTGAAATTGCCCATCGTGTTTTTTTAATTCAACTTTTACAGGTTTGTTATTGTCAACCATCGTCTCTTCTTTTTTCGTTTGTTTTGAATTGCAACCAACTAAAAACATGATACCGATAACAATTGCAGCGAAGATTTTTAATTTATTTTTAATCATGGTTTAATTTTTTACTAAATCAAATTCAATTTGTTCTAAAGATTTTCCTTTTGTTTCAGGCAATATTCTTAATAAAATAAAGAACCCAAAGAAAGCAATAACACCAAAAATTAAGAAACTCATGGCGTTTCCTAAATTTGATAATTCCCAAGGAAATACCTGTTGCACCACCCAACTTATAAATGAATTTACAAATCCAATAACGCCAATTGCCAAACCTCTGTATTTATTCGGAAATAATTCAGATAGCATTACCCACATTACAGGACCTAATGAAAACGCAAAACACGCAATAAATCCTAAAATTCCAATCAATACCAATGTTGCATTTATGTTGGTTGCTGCTTCTAAAATATTGCCTTCATTTTTTGCATATACCTGATTTCCTAAAGCCGATTTCATATCGTTTTTAAAATCGATATCATTGTCGTATTGTTTATTTGCAAAAGGTGCTAATTTGCTGTTATCAATATCTTCAAACTGTGCAATCTCTTCTGAAGTCAATTGGTAAGTTGCCTGGTTAAATCCGTAAGCACACACCAACAAGCTAACTGCAATTCCAGCTATTCCTATAAGTAGTAAGGGTCTTCTTCCCATTCTGTCTATTAAAAATATGGCAATGATGGTAAAAAACACGGTTGTTAAACTCAATAATATTCCAGATGCAAATGAGGCATCTGTTCCTATTCCTGTTTGTTTAAAAATAGAAGTTGCATAGAAATAAACTGCATTGATACCTGTTATTTGTTGCAATACACCTAACACCAAACCAACAATTAATATAAAACGCAACGATGGTTTTAAAAGTTCCATTATGGAAACTTTTTCTTGTTTCTTGTGTTCATTTACATTTTTTTCGATAGCTTCAATTTCAACTTTTGCCAATTGCTCACCATATAATTGATTTAAAACGACTTTAGCTTCCTGTAATTTTCCTTTTGAACACAACCAACGTGGGCTTTTAGGCACAAAAAACATAAATAAAAAGTACAATATTGCTGGAATAAATTCAACACCCAACATCCATCTCCAAACATTTTCATCGTTTAAAAATGAATTTCCTGAAGTATTTATTTTATTAAAATAATAGTTACTTAAAAATGCTGCAAAAAACCCAAGTACAATATTCAATTGCTGAATGGAAACTAATTTTCCTCTATTTTCTGCAGAAGATATTTCAGCAATATAAGTAGGTGCTAAAATAAGCGCTGCTCCGAATGCCAAACCACCAATCATCCTTGCGATATACAACATTTCATATGAAGATGCATAGGCCGAAGCCAAAGCAGAAATTGCATATAAAAATGCCACTACAATTAGTATTTTTTTTCGGCCAATTACATCGCTCAATCGCCCAGAAATTAACATAGCAATCATTGCAGCAAATGATGGCGAACTTACTACCCAACCTGTTTGTGCGTCGTTTAAATTAAATTCGGGACCTGCATAAGACATCACACCGGAAATAATTCCAGCATCAAATCCAAATAAAAATCCTCCTAAGGAAACTACAAATGCTATAAATACTACTTTTTTTGACATAATTAAAGTTCGTTACTAAAACGCTTAATTTAAAATAATTGATTGGATTGAACGTGCTGGCATTTTTAATGTTGCCGTTTTTTTATCAATAGTTAACATATAATCAATTTCAGTATCGCTTGCGTTTAAAGCAACTACAACAATACTTCCGTCTTTATTTAAAAAAGATGTGGCACTTAAATGATTTGCTGTTGTTCCTGTTGAAATTCTTTTAGCGCCTGGTCTGATAAATTTTGAGAAATGACCAATGTAATAATATGAATTTGTAAAGGTTAAATTTCCTGTTTGGGTATTTCCATGAACAGGTGCAAAACATAAATTACCAACATGATTTGGCCCGCCTGTTTCATCTAACAAAATATTCCAATCGGTCCAAGCAACAGTACCGTTGTTAAAATCGTTGATCATTGCTTTTCCGTAACGCTCGGCTAATTTTGGATCTTCTATTCTACTTAAATCATATTTTTCATTACAACCTTCCGTAAAAATTAAATTTTTATCAGGATATGCGTCATTTACAGCAGCCACATTTTTGTACATTGGCGTACCGTCTTTCCAGTCCTCATACCAATGAAAACCTGTTCCCCAAACATATTTATTTGCTTCTGGATCACTTAAAATAACGTTTGCACGTTCAAATAATAAATCTCTATTATGATCCCAAACAATGATTTTTTTATCGCCTAACCCTTCTTTTTCTAAGGTTGGTCCTAAATAATTTTTTAAAAAATCTCTTTCTTCTTCGGCAGTGTAAATACAAGATTCCCAAGTTTGTTTTGCCATTGGTTCATTTTGAATTGTCAGTCCCCAAATTGGAACACCTTCTTTTTCATATGCTTTTATAAATTTCGCATAATAGTTTGCCCAAGGTTGGTAAAATTCTGGTTTTAATTTTCCGCCTTGTAACATATTATTGTTGGTTTTCATAAATGCTGGCGGACTCCAAGGACTTGCATACATGGTTAGTTTACCACCTGCAGCAGCAATTGCTAATTTTGTAAAAGGAAGTCTATATTGCTTATCATGTTCAATATTGAAAGTTTTTAATTTGCTATCTCCTTCTTCAATATAGGTATAACTAGCCGTTGAAAAATCACAACTATGAATGATAGTTCTTGCTAAAGAATAACCAATTCCTTTATCAATGCTGTAATAAGCTTGCATAAACTTATCTTGATTTTCTTTGGTTAATTTGTAAAATGTTTCTGCGGAAGCATCTGTTAAAGCAGCTCCAATACCAACAAAAGTTTGATGTAACTTAGATGTGTTTACAAAAATTGATGCTTCAGTTTCTAAAGGTTGT
>BS_KBA_SWE02_21mDRAFT_10001049_pt1 | contig 10467 bp, 8 predicted proteins | sample BalSeasSWE02_21m_FD_9196 | JGI IMG/M metagenome (IMG submission 9196)
TAGCTGAACTACTAAGGGACTATCTTAATATTGCTTATGACCCTGATACAAACTTTTACCAGACACATAGCGAAACATACCAGACAAGCGTTCAGCTTTACACAAGTGCCAATGCTACCGTAGGAAGTCCTACAGTAGTTAACGGTTTTATTATTGATGCTTACGGAAGCTTTGAAGAAGGTAGCAACCCTACCACTACCGCAGGGTATATGCAAAGCAATGATATCATTTATAAGTTAGCCGATAGTGATATCAGAATCCCTGTAGATAGAAACAACACCACAAGCGTGGCTTTCTTATACCAAAACAACATCGTATATAGTAGACTAATTGCTTCAAGTGCATCTTACGTTTTTGAATATGTAAGCAACGGTGTAAACGCTTATGATAGCTTTAAGGATAGGGTGGTACAATTAACTGGAAGCTATGAACCTAACGAATGCATTATTGACTTTTTAGATGAATACGAAATATTTGAAGTAGACCAGATAAACATAGCCACCACCGATGGGTTAAGAATCGTTAAGGTAAAAACCATTGAAGAATGTAAATACAAACCTGCTAAGATTAGTTTCATTAATAAGTTCGGTGGGTTACAAGATTTGTGGTTCTTTAGAAAATCCATTAAACAACTTAACGTAACAAAAGAAGAATACAAAAGATTTGAAATTGGGTTAACGGGAACATACGACACTTTAAAACATCCACGAAAAACCTTTAACATTCAAGGTGCTAAAAGCATTACTTTAAATACAGGTTATGTAGATGAAAGCTACAACGAAGTAGTAGAACAGATGATGCAAAGCGAATACGTTTGGATGGAACAAGACACCGTTATTACGCCTATGGTAGTAAACGCTTCAAGCCTTACTTATAAGACTGGTGTTAACGACAAGTTAGTAGACTACACGCTTAGCTTTTCTTATGCTTTTGACAATATCCAAAACATTCGCTAAATGCAGAAAATACAATTATACATACAAGGCACAAGAATGGATATGTTCGATGATGAAAGCGTATCCATTACTGATACTATAAAAAACGTACAAGACATAAGTAAAGTCTTTACCGCTTTTAGTAGAAGCTTTAATTTACCTGCATCAAAAGAAAACAACAAAATATTCAAACACTATTATAACTTTGACATTACAGGTGGATTTGATGCTAGGGTTCGGGTTAGTGCTGAAATACAACTAAACAACATAAGCTACAAATTAGGGTATATTAAGTTGGAAGGTGTAAGCCTTAAAAACAACAAAGCACACACTTATAAAATTACCTTCTACGGTGAAACCATTTCCCTAAAGGATACTTTCGGTGAAGATTTATTATCTTCTTTAAGTTGGTTAAATAACTTCAGTACTAAACCTAGCGGTGACCCTTTGTTATTTGACCCAGACGATATATTCACATACCTAACAACAAACGTAAGTAAAACGGTAAACCTTGTACCGTACACAAACCCAATACAAGTGCCATTATTAACGCACACCCAAAGGTTGTTTTATGATACTACAACAGGTCACGCACACGATGACCAATATAGCGGCAATTTATACTATGAGTCAGGTGCAGCACACCATCACGGTGTTAAGTGGAACGAATTAAAATACGCCATTAAAATATCTTTAATAGTTAAAGCAATTGAAGAAAAATACGGTATTACATTTAGTACTGATTTCTTTAAAAATACAAACACGGCTTATGAACCTTTGTATATGTGGTTGCACAGAAACAAAGGTAAGGTTACAAGTGGTGAACAAATAGCGCAGAATGTTTATCAGGTTAAGGAATGGACAAATTCCACGCAAAGTATTAGTTCAATGACTAATAATAACCTTTTGATAAATAGCGTACCAATTACCTTTTCAACTAAATTAACACTAACACCTGCTGCAACATTTGAATTGGTTAACTACCAATTTATGATTTTAGAAGATGGCGTAGTGGTTTACACAAGTTCTGTTGGTCAAGGCACAAGGGATGTAACAAGGTTTCCCGTTTGGAAAAAAAACACTACCGTAATTATTCAATCACCAGACGAAATAACTTTTTCTAGTGTTAAATGGGAAGTAGTTGGTACTGATAGTGGTGGAACATCTTACACAAATACTTACATAAGTTCAAGTGTTGCTATTGGTACTGAATTTGAATTTATCATTACGCAGCAAATACCAGAAATGAAAGTCATTGACTTCGTTAGCGGTCTTTTTAAGATGTTTAATCTTGTGGCTTATGTAGAAGATGACATTATTGTAGTTAAGCCATTAGATGACTTCTATTCAAGCGGCACAAGCTATGATATTAGCCAATACATTGATGTTGAAAGTAGCGAAGTAAACGCTGCCCTACCATTTAGGGAAGTGATTTATAATTACGAAGGAACAAAAACCTTTTTAGCTGCGTTTCATAATCAGCTTTTTAACCAAGAATGGGGAACAGAAGATTACACAGGTGATTCGCTTTTGAATTTTGCAGGTGAAATTTATAAGGTTCAACTACCTTTTGAACATATTAAGTTTGAAAGACTAAGGAATGTAAACGGCAATAGCTTAACTTCTATTGGATGGGGGTATTGCGTAGATGACAACCAAGAAAGCTACATAGGAAAACCGATTCTTTTTTATATGTTTAGGGATGGTGGTGAAATGTCCTTTGTTAATGCGGTAGATTCTGAAGGTGTGCCAACGGGTCACCAACCGATAAGCAATCATTTTACGCCTGGCAATTCAAACAGAAGCGTACTATTAAACAAACCAACTATTAACTTTTCTTTAGAAATAGACGAATACACGGGGGTGACTTATCCTAATACTTTATTTGCAGACTATCACGAAGAATATATTTCAGAAGTATTTAACCAAAGCAAAAGACTGTCGGTGTTTACCGCTTACCTGCCTTTAAGAATATTAATGAATTACACTTTAGCAGATAGGTTTGTGATTAACAACCAAAGCTATAAAATAAATAGCATCAAGACCAACCTATTAAACGGCAAAAGCAGTTTAGAACTATTAAACGAATAAGATGATAAAGACAATTTTAGAAGGTTTAAAATACGACTTAAAAGGCGAATACATCGACATAGCAAAGGGCAAGTATAAACTAGACGAAAACTTAAGGGAAGCACTAATCACAATAAAAGAAATATGGCACAAGAAGTAACTATAAAAGTTGTAGCGACAACAAAAGAAGCCGAAGAAAATTTAAAAAGATTAAATTCTACTTTAAATGAGCAGAACGAAATTCTTGTTGATTTAGAACGGGAGTTGTACAAAGTTGAAGAAGCGCAGAAAAACACTTCTAAAGTTAACCTTGCGGCACAAAGAAAACTAACCGAACAAGCCAACCATTTAAAAAGCGCAATTAAAGACCAAAGGATTTCTTTAAAAGAATTAAATTCTGAAAGAAGAACAACCAAAACCGCTTTAGATGACTTATCAGATTCTTCGTTAAACCAAAGCGCAATAATTCAAGGTATAGATAAGGTAACTGGCGGCTATGCCACTAAACTTAAAAAGTTATATCTAGGATTGGTTGAAGGCGCAAAAGGCGTTAAAACTTTTACATTAGGTCTTAATGGCATAAAAAAAGCAGTTATAGCTACTGGTATTGGTGCTTTGGTTGTTGCTTTAGCAAGTATTATCGCTTACTGGGATGATATTAAGGGACTGGTTTCTGGTGTTTCATCTGAACAACAAAAATTACTAGCAGACACTAAAGCCACCGCTGCCGCTTCAAAAAACATACTAGATGCAACTTCAGCAAGTGAAAATAGCCTTAAAATACAAGGCAAGACAGAACGTGAAATTCGTGACCTAAAAATACAACAAACTAAAGAAGTTATTTCTGCAACTGAAGCAGTTCTTGAACAACAAATCCAACAAGCCATTGCACAAGAAGCCGCAATGCAAAGAAACAAAGATATTGCACAAAATGTAATACGTTTCTTGTCGATGCCGCTAACCGCTATATTAGCGACCGTTGATATGATGACGGCAGCAATTAGTAAGATACCTGGAATTGATATTGCAACCAATCTTGAAGAAAGTTTTAGCGGTGGTTTAGCAAATATGCTATTTGACCCTGAGGAAACTAAAAAAGAAGGTGAAGCTACTATTGCAGAAACAGAAAAACAACTTGCAGAATTAAGAAACAGAAGGGATGGTTTTAAATTACAAAACCAAGCAGACGNCAACAAGGNNGCAGNNGANNNNAANGCATTAGAACTTAAAAAAGCACAAGAACTNGCNGACCTTAAAAACGAAATTAGGGATGCAGAANCTAANNCNNTAGCTGAACAAAGAANAAAAGAATTAGAAGATTTANAATTGCATTATGATGCGCTAATATTAAAAGCACAAGAACAAAACTTAGCAACAGAAGAATTAGAAAAAAGTAAGAAAGAAAGTTTATTACAATTACAAGCTGATTTTGACCAGCAAGATGTAGACGCAGCAAAGAAAAAAAGTGATGAATTAGATGCTATTGCAGAAAAACAAAAGAATGATGCAATTAAAAAAAAGCAGGCAGAAATTAGTGGTAAAGAAGCACTTGAGCAATCATATATAAATATTGTATCGGGGTTTTCTAATTTATTAGGGCAAATAGCAGGGGAAAACAAACAAATGCAAATTGCTTCTATTATTATAAGCCAAGCAGCAAACATTGCTAAAATTATATCAAATACAACGGCAGCCAACGCAAGGGCATTAATAGAATTAGGACCAGTTGCAGGGGCTGCCGCAGGGGTAAGGCAAACAATTTCGGCAGGTATTGGTATTGCATCATCAGTTGCCGCAGGTGTTAAAGCAATTTCACAAATTAAAGCAGCAGATAAGGGGGGTAGCACCGTTAGTGCTAATGGCGGTTCTATGCCACCTGCAATTACTGCCCCAAGTGCGCCGACGATTACTGCACCAAGTGCGCCACCTTCTTTTAACGTAGTAGGTGCTTCTGATTCAAGCCAACTAGCAGGGGTGATAGCTAACCAATCACAACAACCTATACAAGCGTATGTAGTAAGCAACGATGTGACAACCGCACAAAGCTTAGATAGAAACATTATTGAAAGTGTAGGGATATAAAAAAACAAAATTAACTTTTTAATCGTTTTATAGTTATGAGAATTATCGAACTTATTATAGATGAAGAACAAGAAAACGGCATTGATGCCATTAGTATTGTTGAACATCCTGCCATAGAAGAAAACTTTATAGCTTTAAACCAAAACAAAGAATACAAGTTTGAAGAAGTAAGTAAAGAAAAGCGCATTCTTATGGGTGCGTTATTAGTTCCTAACAAGGTGATATTCCGCAAGGACAAGGATGATGAATACTATATATTTTTTACCAAGCAAACTATCCGTAAAGCTTCAGAACTATTTTTACAGAAAGGCAATCAGCACAATTCTACGTTCGAACATTTGTATAAGCTAGATGGACTTACGTTAGTTGAAAGTTGGATAGTAGAAGACAAGGAAAAAGATAAAAGTGCTATATACGGTTTGAATGTTCCCGTTGGCACTTGGATGGGTAGCGTTAAAGTAAACAACGATGAAATCTGGAATAATTACGTTTTATCGGGTCAGGTTAAAGGGTTTTCGATAGAAGGTTTCTTTGCGGAAAAAGAACGTGAAGAAGAACTTAAAAAAGAAATAGAAGCAGGGCTAAAATTGTTAGAAATCAAAAAAGCATTGTTAGATGGGTAAAGGATGCTACTGTAAAGAAACAAACACCTATCACGTTGATTGTTGCGATGGCAGCTTATGGGCGCAGGGAATAGGTAGAACGCAAACATCTTCTGAAGATGATGATTAAAAGCATAACAAAATGCAAAATAATAATTTAAATCGTTTTATTAATATTAAATAACAAAAGTGTATGAAAACAACAGAAATGTTAAAGCGTATCCAAACGCTTCTAAACACAAGGGTTGAACTTGAAGACCGAAAGTTAGATAATGGTACTGTTATTTCTGCTGATGAATTTGCAGAAGGGCAGCCAGTATTTATCGTTACTGAAGATGAGCGTATTGCTATGCCCGTTGGTGAGTATCAAATGGAAGATGGTTCTATCCTTGTAGTAGAAGAAGAAGGAATGATTGCTGCAATCAAATCAGGCGAAGAAGAAGCACCTGAAGAAGTAGTAGAAGAAGAAGTTGTAGAAGAAAAAATGAGCGGAACGGCTGCACCTAAAAAGGTCGTAAAAAGCAATGTCGTTGAAACACATTTCTCTGACGAACAAAAAAATGAATTGGTAGAAGCGATTCTATCAATTGTTGCACCTTTAATTGAAGAATTGCAAATCAAAGTAAATGAATTAGAAGCTAAAATTTCTTCAGAAGAAGTAGTTGAGCAGAAACTTTCAAAAACTTTCAAGCACACACCAGAAGTAAAGGGTGAACAAAAGAAAACAAGATTAAATAACGCAAATGTAGGGAACACAACCTTACAACGTGTTTTCCAACGAATGGCAAAATAAGTAAAACCAATAAAAAACAAATAAAATGAATAAATTAAACTTAAGAAACATTGTACCAGGTGGAGCAGATACTTCTGTTGCCAACCCAATTACAACTACCTTTGAAGGTTCTTTCGCAGCTGATTATATCGCAGCGGCAATTCTTTCAGGTAACACTTTGTCAAGTGATGTAATTACTATTAAACCAAATGTTAAATACAAGCAAGTAGTTAAGAAATTGGCTTGGGGTTCAATCGTAGGCGATGCCGCTTGTGATTTTGACGCTACCGCTAATGCTATTACACTTTCTGAGCGTGTACTTACCGTTGAACCTTTCCAAGTAAACCTACAACTTTGTAAGCAAGACTATTATACTGACTATATCGGTCAGGAAATGGCTATGAGTGCTTACGCTGACCTTCCAACTTCTTTTGCTGACTTCTTGATTGCACAAGTAGCTGCTAAAGTTGCTGAATCAGTTGAAAATTCACTTTGGAATGGTACTACTGCTACTGTTGGTGAATTTGATGGCTTCGTTACTTTGTTGACTGCCGCAGGTGATGCTAACCCAGTAACTGGAACTGCTTCTACTGCTGGAAACATTATCGAAGAACTAGGAAAAATCGTTGATAATATCCCTTCTGCCGTTTATGGTAAAGAAGACCTTTACATTTACTTGCCACAGAATATGGCTAGAAACTATGTTCGTGCTTTAGGTGGGTTTGCAGTTGCTGCTACTTCTAACAACGGGGTTGCTAATCAAGGTACAACTTGGTATAACGGACAAGGTTTGTCTTTTGATGGTGTTAAGATTTTCGTTGCTAACGGACTTCCTGACAACAAAGCGGTTGCTGCTGAAAAAAGCAATTTGTTCTTCGGCACCGGACTTTTAGAAGACCACAACGAAATACGATTAATTGATACTGCTGCTACTTTAGGTGACCAGAATGTGCGTATGATTATGCGTTTTACTTCAGGTGCGCAAGTAGGTATCACATCTGATTGTGTACTTTATTCATAATAACTGAATTTTAACAAATAGAAAGGGGTGGGCAAAACTGCCTACCCTTTTTTATATAAATCAAAATAACTATGGCGTGTTTATTAACTACAGGGCGTGAATTACCTTGCAAGGATTCGGTAGGTGGCATTAAGACAGTCTATATGGCTGACTATGGTACTTTAGGTACTTTAACCGTAACCGCAGGTCAAGTAACTGCTATTGCAGGTACACCTGACCTATTCCAATTCGATGTAAAAGGAAGTTCAAGCCTTGAACAAGGAATTACAAGTAGCCGCGAAAACGGAACTACTTACTACGAACAAACTTTGAACCTAACACTAACTAAATTAGATGTTGCTACCCAACAAGAAGTTGTCTTATTGGCTAAAGCAAGACCGCACGTTTTCATTGAAGACTACAACGGGAACTTCTTTTTAATTGGTGCTGCTAACGGTGCTGATGTATCAGGTGGAACAATTGTGACTGGTGCGGCTATGGGTGACTTGTCAGGATTTACATTAGTATTTTCTGCACAAGAAACTTTACCTGCTTATTTCGTTACTTCTACGGTTGTAACTTCTAATGCAAGTGCAGTTCAAATTAACCCGTAATTAGGGGTGATTTATTAAAATGGGCTATCTTTAATTAGGTAGCCTTTTTTTTGTTTTATATCTACACAAAATTGAAAATAAAATCGTTTTATAGGTATGAAGATATTATCAACTAGCACTTCTGCACAAAGCATTAAAATTATCCCCCGTGACTATCAGTCTACGATAGATGTTATTTTAAGGGATAATAGCACCAACACAAGTAATACCTATTCGGTGGCTACTTCTACGCTTGGTGACTATATGACTTTTGACTTAACTTTAGCTTTAGTTGAAAATAGATTCTACGATATGACTTGTAAGTTTGGTAGTGATGTAATTTACAAGGATAGGATATTCTGCACAGACCAAGTTATTGCAGACTACACGGTAAACAAAGATGTTTATACTACCGAAAATACATACAACAACGATTACATTATATTATGAGCGTAAAAATAGTACAACTAGCATCTTATACCGCACCAAAGATTGTTGAAAGCAAATCTAAGGAATGGGTATTCTATGGCGAAAATAACAACTACTATCAGCATTTGATAGACTTGTATAATTCTTCACCTACCAATAACGCTGCTATCAATGGTATTAGCCAAATGATATTCGGTAAGGGTTTAGATGCTACCGATTCAAACAAGAAGTTGGAAGAATACGCAATGATGAAAGCTTTGTTTTCTAATGACTGCGTACGAAGGTTGGCTTATGATTTAAAACTAATGGGGCAATGTGCTATGCAAGTAGTGTATGATAAATCCCACAAAAGAATTATTGAAGTAGCGCATTTTCCTATTGAAACTTTAAGAAGTGGAAAAGCTAACGAAGATGGAATAGTAGATAGTTACTTTTATTCTGCCGACTGGGGAACTAAAAGACCAAGCGAACAACCTTTAAGATTTAGTGCTTACGGAACAAGCGACGAAGAAATAGAAATCCTAATGGTAAAACCTTATCGTGCGGGGTATTACTACTATTCGCCTGTCGATTATCAAGGTGGACTTCAGTACGCTGAACTAGAAGAAGAAATATCTAACTACCACCTAAACAACATCAAGAATAGTTTTGCGCCTTCTATGTTGATTAACTTTAACAACGGAATCCCTGACGAAGAAGAACGACAAATCATAGAAAATAGCATTAAGCAGAAGTGGTCAGGAACAAGCAACGCAGGAAAGTTTATTCTAAGCTTTAACGATAACGCAGAATCACAAGCAAGTATTGAAACCGTACAATTAAGTGATGCCCACGCACAATACCAGTTTTTAAGCGACGAAAGTATGCGTAAGATTATGGTAGCGCATAGAATTATTTCACCTATGTTATTAGGTATTAAAGATACCACAGGACTAGGGAATAATGCAGAAGAACTAAAAACCGCTTCTATTCTTTTTGACAATACGGTTATTAGACCGTTTCAGGAACTTTTACTATCTGCCTTTGACAATATACTAGCTTTTAATAATGCTTCCTTAAACCTATACTTTAAGACCTTACAGCCGTTAGAATTTGTTGACTTAGAAAACGCAATGACTAAGGAACAAGTAGAAGAAGAAACAGGGCAGAAGTTAAGTTCAGATTTAAAAGACTTAACAGACGCAGAATTTAAGGCTTTAGAAGAAAACCTTGAAGGTGAAGTTGTAAATGATGAATGGGAACTTGTAGACAAAAGGGAATATTTAGATGACAACGTACCTGTTGAAGAATGGGCAAACAAATTAATTAAGGAAAATAAAACTGGATTACAAAAGTTAGCTGACTTTATTAAATCTAAACCAAGTGAACCAAGTTTCTTAGATAAGGGTTATTATAAGGTTCGTTATGAGTATGCTGAAAAACATTCAAGCCTTAACACAAGAACTTTCTGTCGTAATATGATGTCAAGAACAGATAGTGGTGTGGTTTATCGTAAGGAAGATATTGACCAAGCAAGTTTTCAGGGCGTAAATAATTCTTTCGGACATAAAGGTCAAAATTATTCACTTTTCAAATATAAGGGCGGTGTTTGGTGTGGACATTATTGGAATGAAAACCTTTATAGACTAAAGAAAAAAACAGATGGTAGTTTCTATGAAGACAAGTCTTTAGCCAGTAGCGAAGAAGTGGACAACATACCAAAAAGTTACATTCCTGAAGGTAAAGAATACGAAACTGCTAAGGTAGCACCAAGAAATATGCCAGACCACGGGCATCACCCCAATTACAAAGGATAAGATATGGCAACTGCATTATTTATAAAAAGGGAAGACATTGTAAGGAATAGCATTATTGATGGTAATCTTGATACGGATAAATTTATTCAGTTTATCAAAATCGCACAAGAAATGCATATTCAGAACTTTTTAGGTTCTGCACTTTACGATAAAATTAGTGCTGATATTATAACAAGTACTTTAAGTGG
>BS_KBA_SWE02_21mDRAFT_10001050_pt1 | contig 10462 bp, 8 predicted proteins | sample BalSeasSWE02_21m_FD_9196 | JGI IMG/M metagenome (IMG submission 9196)
TGCCATTCCTTCTCAATGAAATTTTGATTGATATCATTACATGTTTTGCAGTTGATCAGTCCTTGCTGCCATTATAAAATCATTCATGTGCAGACCGCCTATTTTGTGTGTCCACCANGAAACCTCCACGCTGCCCCACTCTGTAAGGATGGCGGGGTGGTGCCCTTCCGACTCTGCCAGCTCACCGACTTTATTCGTAAAGTCTATGGCCGAAACAAAGTCATCAAAAACATATTTTCTAAAGAGGCGCTTTATTCCCTCCACTTCAATTATTTCCCATTGCGGTATTTGCAGGCTGTATTCTTTTATCTCATCTGCGGTGGCGGGCGGGGCTCCGCTTTTACAGGGCTCGCATGTTCTTTTTGTCAGATCACTCATTTTTTAATCCTTTCTATATACAATTAATTTGTACTAAAACCATTTCGGTGTGCAGATATAAAAACAATATTAAATCGTTCTGTCCAGACAACAGCTGAATTCTTTTTATATTATTTCTGTCAATTAAAATTTTTCTTCCTTAAATCTATTCTTTCAACAATCTGTGGTTTATTACAGCCCGAACAGTTCAGAATATTTATCCGACACAAATTTATTCACCCAGTTATAAAATTCTTTTACTTCCTCCCTATTAATTTTTCCATTAACTCTCCAGTTTTTCATTTTCGATTTTGACTCGCTGAATATGTAATTCTCAACCGGCCGTAAGACCTGCAGAATGCCTGTCTCTTCTTTGTTAACCACAGCAGAAACATTTAAATATTTATATCCGGAGCCTCTCTCAATGGGGAAGCATTGCTTCTTCAATTCTAAAGCGTTCTCGCACAGAGGGGCGTTTCCTGTAGAATCGGCAACAAGAATTGAAGGCATATTATCTCCTCCGCCTACCCAAGTTGGTATGGCTACCGAGCAAAGCTGAAACCCGAGTATAGTCCACAATGTTGCAAGGCCGGGAGACTCCCCCTCCTTCACACCATGTACCAATATTGTAGAAACCGAACTGTTGCGCGGTATAAAGTCTTCAAAGTGAACAAATTCTTTTACACTTTCTCCGACTAGATGATCTCTGGTCAGATCAACGCCTGTTAATGAGTGCTTTAAGTTTCTGCTCATGTCCTGAAGAATAAATCTATAACTAAGATCTCCGGCCGCAGCTGCATTATAAAAAAGTTGTTCTGCTGCCAAATATCTAATATACCCGAAACCCTTGTCGTCTTCTCCTGTAAATGAATAGTTAGTTCTGATTATATATCCGAAGGGTGCTATCTTCGGATCGTTCGCGTCGATTTTTTTAAATGTGAAATTATTACATTCATAATATGCGCATCCGCCATGTGCATCTATAACTCCGAAGTTCGCTTCTACCCCAAGAGGCTTCTCCAAGCCCGCAAGCAGTTCCTCAAAATCTTCAAGTGTCTCACAAGTCTGCAGGGCGAGTTTCATTATAATTCCCTCGCGGTCTTTAATTGTTGTAGTATCATCCTCGGGCTTTAAATTGTATGAAGCGGAATTCATAATGGCAAACCCCGAGCTGTTGCATCCTCCCCATACTTCTTCACCGCGGGAATCCACAGAGTTAATCAGGCCGGCATAATTATACTCTCCGTCATCAAAGTACATTAATCTGTTCTGAATAAATTCTGAATCCCTGTGCTTAACCAATAGCGGTCTGCCGTCAGAAGTATATTTCCCCGATACTATTGCGGTTGTACATGGAAAAGTTGTTTGAGAGATAACAAAGAGTAATAATAAAATTCTTGCTGTTGTCATATGCGGCTCCATAGCAGGATAGAAATATTATGTGTCTGCGGTAAAATTATTAAAATGGTTTTTTCCTTCCAATACTTTCAGAGATTTTAAAGATTTTGATCGACCTCACATCAACTAAGTGTTCAAAATAATTAACTTAAAGATAAGTTCTTTAAAATTGATTCATATTTCTTTTATACATAAATTAATTCATATTCATTTTATATTAACTGGAGATCGAAATGGAAATAAAAAAACTGGCTTTTTTAGAAACTTATCTTGGTGAAGATTCATCTATAATGGGGGTTATTCTCGTAACAGACGCCGACACCAAGCCGCTGGAGTTCAGGGTTACTTCTCAAATAAAACCCACAAACTTCCAAAAAATTCTATATGGAAATGTATTAAAGGAACATATATTAGTTGAGCTCGTTGCATTGCCTCTGCTGGGTGCTATCGATGAAGACATTGATATTATATTAGTAAGCGATCCTTTGTTCCTGGGGACCAACAGCAAACAGGGTGTGCGCTGTGTAAGAGTATTTTCAGGCAAAGATCCTTCTCATAAAAAATTAACTAAAGTTGATATGGGCTCTGTTTCTAATGAAGGGCTGCCTCTTTCTCTTGAAATACCTAATAATTACGACGATGAGCTTCCCGGAATAGCCGAAGCCCTGGAGTCGGTTGCCGGCTCGAGAGATTTAACTGAACCGTTCGAAAGACTAAAATTGGGTTGTGAGCAGGTTTATCTCAAGAAGACCACAGAATAATTAATGGGTCTCGGAATAAGAAAATGGATTGCCCGGTCAATATCTAAAATTGAACCGCCAGAAGTTTATCCCCTTCATCGTTGGATGAGGTCCCCGGAGGTTAATAAAAAGACCGTTGAAAAGCTTTATGGAGGCATGGGAGATGTATCTTATATTGAGTTGTTTTTCCCGGAACCTTCTTTTGGCTTTACAGGTAAATTCTTTCGTGGTACATCTGACGAAAATTACACCTTAATTTTATTTCCCAAAGTTAAATCAAGCCCGGCATTTTTTGTTCTTAGAAGAGTTAAGTCAAGCCCGTTCTTTTTTTCCTTTGGAAAAATAAAACTGATGTCAACACAGGTTACTTTTCCGGACGTCGAGTATTATGAAGCTGAGGGGTTCTCCCTTTTCCACGATGGTGAAACGCAAACACTCTCGAAAGAGTTCCTCTTCGCTGAGGAAACGCGATCTCACACCAAAGAGTTATCATCGCCAATTAAATACCAAAAAGTTGACGGTATTCAATTTGAAGTCGATGTCGAGTGTGTAAATTTACTGGACTGGGGGGTGGAGACTGTTTCATTACAGTATTTTATGGATACTCCGCAGATAGAGGATATTTTATCAACATTTATTCCGACAGTTGAAAAAATTGATTTGCTGGACAAAGAATCTTTCTCTTTCAAAAATTTGAAAATTATTTACGATCCGCTTACTTCGTTTGATATAAAAAGGCCTGATGTGGTTTTTGGCGAATATTCCGACCTCGATATTTCTGTAGCTGGCCCGATGTTTTACTATCAGGATTTCAAATTTAAGGCAAGCAAAGGTTATTTGATACAAAGTCCTGCACTTAATACCTCGGAGTTAACTACCCAGAAACAGGAAAACGTAAATATAATTTTTACGGAAGGCAAATATTCTCCCGCTGAGAATTTCCTGGCTGATAGTTTGGCAAACAAAACACTTTTCCGGTTTCTCGAACCTGTCTACGAATTAACGGACGCGCTTAAAGGAGATATACTCGCTCCGTTACCCTTGTTTCAGCAGGAAGGGGCAGAGTTCCTTTTTAATTCAAGTCTTGCTTTCTTTTATGATGACTTCGAACTTGGCAAGGAACATCAGGCTATTTTTGCTCTAAAAATGCTGCTGAGAATAAGAGCAGTTAAGAACTCTCTTATTGTTACGACCAAACACAAAGAATGTATCCGGGATCCCAGAGATTTGACCCTGCTTAAAGGTTTGTGGCAAGGGGGGGCCGCTTCATTACTTAATAATTATTCGTTTGCTTTTTTTGATTCTGCCAAGAACATTAAAAACATAAACAGTTTTAACAATTTCATAAATATTATTACTTATGAAACATTCGAAGAGTGTTTTGCAAGCTCTGCTCTTGTCCCTGAAGACCTTAATGTTTTTGATTGCATAATAATCGACGACATAACTGATGAAGCTCTTGATTTAAAATCATTAAATCATTTAAATAGCAACCTTGTCTGTAATTACTTCTGGTTCCTTTCGGATTTTGACGATCCTTCTTTTATAAAAAGGGTCGCAAATCTGTTTCCAGACAAAGAAATACAGACTTTAGGAAGAAATAAAAATTCTGTGGCGCAGCTTCCTGCCAAAGCATATTATGACTTTGTTATTGAACTCGATTCCGAAAACAGTAAAATTCCTGATGAACTTGTCGCTGAAGCTAAAGACAAGATAGGGGCATTGGTTGACTCTGGAAATGTAATGCGAATCCAGCCGGCCGTCTTTCAGCTGATTCACGATTCGCAGCGTAAAACTAATTTTAATCTAAACAGCCCTGACTATGGAAATAAATCAATATTGCTGAAATATCATATTGACAGAATATTAAACCGCTATGACAGATTATTAATTTATACACAGTTTGAAGATTCCGGAATTCAACAGCTTTCCGAGTTTTTAAAAGCCAATGAAATTGAGTTTGTTAAATTTGATCTTTCCGACAGCGCAAATACCATTGCAGACAAGTTGGCTCATGCAAAATCCTATAACGGCAAGCTTGTTTATTTAACCAACTTAAAACAAAAGGGTTTGTTTTTTAAATTCCCGAATGTATCTCACTTAATTAATTTCGACAACTGGTGGAACCCGATTGCCCGGTATTCGATAGAAGACAACCTGAACAAAGGCAAAGAAAAATCTATTTCGGTTTATAACTACTACTTCAACAATACATTTGAGTACAATTTTCTTGAGAAATTATCCTCGATGGGCCTCAAGGATAAAAATGTTATTAGCTCTTTAACGGCTGATAATTTCTATAATATTATTAGTGAAACGCTCTGGTGTAAGATTTTAGGCATAGAACCCGAGGAGGCCGCTGCTTCGGACAATGATGATTATTCTGTTAAGAGTCTTAAAGACCTGGTTAATTATTCTGAATCATTTCTAAAAAAATTAAATCTTGATTCCATTGAATCACAGGTTGATATATTGAATTATTCATCAACCACTAAGGCTGTATTTAATAAATCAGGTGAGAAAATCAATGTAATAGCAAAGTGCGTTTTTGCCCGAAATTTGAGTTCAAATTACGTAAAAGAAATAATTAAAGATTATCTCAGCGAGAATATCAATAACAGGATCTTTCTTATTGCAAGTGGTACAATTGAGAGTCCGACAACGGCTCTGCCTAATAATTTTAGTTTGATAGATGGTGAAAAGTTAAAATCATATCTCAACACACTGTAAAAAACTGTTAAAAAACCTCATATTAAAAAAAATTATGTTGACAACATGTTAATAACTTGTTTCTTATTTGTTAATAAGCTCCTTTTTCCGGCGAGCCCGGTTTTAAAATTGGTATTATAACTTTTTATACACAAATCTCTGGGTCATTAAGGTTGTTTATTTTACAAAAAGAACTGTATTTGCCGGTTGTCCACATATTAACACCCTTATTATTATTAATTAATTATTAATTAATTACTTATTAATATTAAGTGTGTGGACATTGTAAGTTGTTTTATTTATGGAAAATACAAGCTTTTTTTAATATATTACTTCGATAAAATTTTAAATATTTTCGGAGTAATTAATGGAATTCAAAGTTAATAGTAAAGAGCTCGAAAAATTACTTACTAAAATAATTCCAGCTGTTCCGACACGCACCCCAATGCCGATTTTAGAGAACTTCCTTTTTGAGATTAAAGACGGTTTGCTAACCATTTATGCCACAGATCTTGAAATTTCTCTAAAATCTTCAATTAATATAGTTACTGAAGAAAATATGAATATTGTCGTGCCTGCGAAATTGCTATTTGATGTAGTAAAATCGTTAGGTGATACAGCTGTTAATTTTAATATTTCCGATAATGGAAGAATAATCTTAAAGACCCAGAACGGGCAGTATACATTAAGTTATTTAGATTCGGATGAATATCCGGAAATACCCTCATTCCCAGAAAAAGTTGAAGATGACAATCTTGCAGAAATTTCAATTAATGGATTGGAATTAAAGAGCGCATTTGAAAGAACCTCTTTTGCAATGAGCAAAGAAGAGATGCGGCCCGCAATGATGGGAACTCTTTTTGAATTTACCGAAGACGGATTAAGGTTTGTAGCCACAGACGGACACAGACTTGTAAATTTACTTAATAAAAAAATTCAGTCTGGTATTGATAACCAATATATTGTGCCCGAAAAAGCTATAACTGTTCTTCAAAAAATTCTAGACGAAAAAGATGTAAAACTCTATCTGAGTAAAACACACATCTCTTTTAAATTAAACGACATTGAATTAATAACAAGACTTATAGGGCAAAAGTATCCCGATTATAGAAGTGTGATTCCTCTGGAAAATGAATTTGAAATGAAATTAAAAACAAAAGAAATACAAGACACTATTAAAAGAATGATGCTTTTTTCAACTTCAAGCACAAGGCGTGTAAAATTCTCAATTAAAAAAAATAGTCTTGAAATATCTGCCGAAGATCCGGATATAGGTGCTTCTGGAAAAGAAAACATACAATGTGAATTCAAAGGAGAAGACTTAGATATAGGCTTTAACTCTGCTTATGTACACGACATATTAGGTCATTTAAGTTCAGAAAAAGAAATAGTATTTAAACTGCACTCACCGACTAAAGCTGTAATTATAATACCAAGTGAACCTAATGAAAAAACAGAATTGGTTATGCTTATTATGCCTGTGCGGTTAAATAACTAATATGATTTTACAGGCTTTAACACTAAAGAATTATAGATTACATAAATCGACTAACCTTAAATTTTCCAATAAGCTGAATTATATTCTCGGAGGTAACGGACAGGGGAAAACAACAATACTGGAAGCTATTTATTCCTTGTGTACAACAAAGAATTTTAATCAGGTAAATGACAGTGATGTAGTAAATTTTGAAGAGAAGTTTTTTGAAGTGGAAGGCACATTTAAAGATTTAACAGAGCATAACATTAGATTATTTTTTGATGCTAATGTTAATAAAAAATCTTATTTCATAGACAGCAAACAGATTTATAAAGCTTCATCTGTTATCGGTGAATTCCCACTTGTTGCTCTTACTCCGGCTGATCATTCCATTACACAGGGAACCCCCTCTGAAAGAAGAAGGTTTGTCGATTCCATAATATCACAGGCAAGTCATGCTTATCTTGACATACTTCTGGATTATAAGAAAACTCTTAAACAGAGGTCCAGTTTACTTGCTAAAATTAAAGAATCGAGAGACAATGAATTATTGAAGCAGCTTGATGTGTGGACTGAGACTCTTGTTAAATATGGTGCAGAACTAGTTAAACACAGGTTTGATTTTATAAGAGAATTTAACTCTTATGTTGTTGATGCTTATAGTGAGATAATGGGTAATAAGGAAAAACCCCACATAGTCTACAATTTTTTAGGATCCGACAACAAAGAAAACATAGAAGATAGATTTTACGAAGAACTTCAAAACATAAAAAACGTTGAGATAATTAGAGCTAAAAATCTTGTGGGCCCGCACAGAGACGATTTTGTTTTTTATATAAACGATTATGATCTCCGAAAGTTCGGTTCGCAGGGTCAGCACAAAACTTTTCAGATAGCTCTCAGGTTCGGACAATTTTTTTATATGAAAGACAAACTCAACCGAAAACCAATTTTTCTTATGGACGATATTTTCGGTGAACTGGATACTTTCAGAGCTTATCAGATAAGTAATTATTTAAAAAAGATTGGACAGGCGTTTATTACAATGACTGATTTTTCAAGGCTCGAGAAAATAGACAGAGACGAAGCAGATTTATTAGTTGAAGTTAAACAGGGAAGTGCGGCATATGCCGGATAGATACAAGAGTGTTCCCGATATAATAAAAAATGAAAAGGCATTTGCAGCTGTACGAAAAAAAGCGCTGGAATATGATGTTGCTTCGGAATTTACAGAGGTATTTCCCGAATTAAAAACTATCGTAAAAGCAATTAAGGTTGATAAAGAGATTTTGTTTCTGCATGTGGAAAACTCTGTCTGGAGAAGCGAGCTTAACTTCAAGAGAAACCTGATTGTTGAAAAAATAAACAATCACTTCAAGAACAAAGTAATTAATAATATAAAATTTGTATAAAAAGAGGCGAAGGTGAATAAGTGGTAAACAAGGCATCAGGCAGCTATACTGCCAGTAATATTAATGTTCTAAAAGGACTAGAGGCAGTACGCAAGAGACCGGCAATGTATATTGGAGACACTAGTTCAAGGGGGCTTCATCACCTTGTAAATGAAGTTGTTGACAACAGCATCGACGAGGCTCTTGCGGGGTATAATGATAAAATATTAATAAGTATTAATAAAGACGGAAGCGTAACTGTTGAAGATAAGGGAAGGGGAATTCCTGTTGATATGCACCCTGAAGAAAAACGATCCGCTCTGGAAGTGGTAATGACAGTGCTTCATGCAGGCGGTAAGTTTGACAAGGATTCATATAAAGTTTCGGGAGGCCTTCACGGAGTTGGGGTTTCTGTTGTGAATGCATTGTCGGAATGGTGTAAGGTGGAAGTTTACCGCGACGGGGACATTTATTTTCAGGAATATAAACGAGGTATCCCGAAAGAAAAAGTTAAGGCCATCGGCAAGGCGAAAAACAAAACAGGCACAAAAGTTACTTTTCTGCCGGACAGTGAAATTTTCAGGACAACAAAATTTAACTTTGAAACTCTCTCAGAAAGAATGAGAGAACTCGCCTATCTTAATAAAAACATTACTATAAAAATAAAGGACGAGATAGAGGACGAGGAAGAGGAGTTTCACTTTAAAGGCGGACTTGTCGAGTTCGTTAAATACCTTGACGAAACGAGAGCGGCCTTACACAAGCCAATATATATTGAAGGTGAAAAAGATAATACGCCTCTTGAAATAGCCTTTGAGTATAGCGATACATATTCTGATAATATTCTGACATATGTTAACAACATTAACACGCACGAAGGCGGCACTCATTTGTCCGGCTTTAAAACAGCATTAACAAGAACTCTTAATAATTATGCATACAAAAACAAACTTATCAAAGAGAACTCAAAGGTTACACTAACCGGCGATGACTTCAGGGAGGGACTAACTGCGGTTATATCGATAAAAGTTATGGAACCCCAGTTTGAAGGCCAGACCAAGACGAAACTCGGCAACAGTGAAGTTAAGTCGATCGTTGAAACCATCGTCGGAGAAAAGCTATCCGAATACCTGGAGGAACACCCTCCGGTAGCGAAAAAAATTATAGAAAAATGTTTCAGAGCGGCCGAGGCCAGAGAAGCCGCCAGAAAGGCCAGAGACCTCGTCAGGAGAAAGAATGCCCTCGACTCTATGCATTTACCCGGGAAACTGGCGGATTGCTCTATAACCGATCCCGAGCACTGTGAAATATATATTGTGGAAGGTGACTCTGCAGGAGGATCTGCCAAAATGGGACGCGACAGACGATTCCAGGCCATTCTTCCCCTGAAGGGCAAAATACTTAACGTTGAAAAAGCCAATATCAATAAGATACTTGAGAATAACGAGATCAAAGCGATAATTGCAGCTTTGGGAGCAGGCATTGGTGCGAACTTTGACCCCGAAAAGACACGTTACGGAAAAATAATAATTATGACAGATGCCGATGTGGATGGAAGTCATATTAGAACACTGCTTTTAACTTTTATCTATCGTTATATGAAGAGCTTAATTGCCGAGGGGAAAGTATATATCGCGCAGCCGCCGCTTTATAAGATAAAGAAAGGCAAAGAAGAGATATATGCATTCGATGATTCGGAAAGAGACAAGGTGCTGAAAAGACTTAAGGCTAATGGTAAAAACGATAACGAAGTTACAGAAGATGGACTTCCAAAGGGAGTCATAATTTCCAGGTATAAAGGTCTGGGAGAAATGAATCCCGAACAGCTGTGGGATACAACAATGAATCCCGAAACGCGAACGGTTCTTCAGGTGAATCTCGAAAGCGGCGCCGCTGCAGATAAAATATTTGAAACCCTTATGGGAGATGAAGTTGAGCCGAGAAGAGCATTTATAGAAAAGCATGCCAAGTATGCCAACATAGATGTTTAATGATAATAGAAAATTAATAGAAGAGATATAAAATAATGGCAACAATTTTTGAAAAAATACTACCTGTTTCACTCGAAGACGAAATGAAATCCTCGTACATAGATTATGCAATGTCTGTTATCGTTGCAAGAGCCCTGCCAGACGTGAGGGACGGACTTAAACCGGTGCACAGAAGAATATTATATGGCATGCATGAACTGGGACTTGTTTATAATAAAGCGCCTAAAAAATCAGCAAGGATAGTTGGTGAAGTACTCGGCAAGTATCACCCGCATGGCGACAGCGCCGTTTATGATTCAATGGTTCGAATGGTTCAGGAATTCTCACTCAGGTACCCGCTGGTTAACGGGCAGGGTAATTTTGGATCTGTAGACGGCGACTCTGCAGCGGCCATGCGTT
>BS_KBA_SWE02_21mDRAFT_10001051_pt1 | contig 10459 bp, 3 predicted proteins | sample BalSeasSWE02_21m_FD_9196 | JGI IMG/M metagenome (IMG submission 9196)
GTTCTTTTTTGGGTAGCCGATGTTATTTCAGATTTTACATCTTCGAGGGATTTTTGTGGTTTGTCTTCAATAGCTATTGGGAGATATAATGTGAAAGTGGTGCCTTCATCTTCCTTGCTTTCAATTTGGATTTCACCACCCAAAAGCTCAGCAAAACTTCTGGAGATCGTTAAACCTAAACCCGTACCTCCATATCTCCTACTTGTTGTTCCATCTACTTGTTTAAACGCTTCAAAAATCAAATCGATTTTGTCTTCAGGAATGCCAACGCCTGTATCCTTTACAGCAATAGCAATTGCATTTTCATTATTTAATTTGCTGCTTGATAGATCAACTTCGTTACCTGGTTTAGAAATAGAAACAGTAATTCCTCCCTCTTTGGTAAATTTAATCGCATTCGAAAGGAGATTTTTAATGATTTGATAAGCACGTTGAACATCTGTTTTAATACTTCCTGGAGCCGTATCTTGAATGTTAAATTCTAATTTAAGTTTCTTCTCATCTGTTAAAGGAGAAAAAGTTCGTTGAATGAATTGATCCAGATCATCAAAATGCAAATCCTCAATATAAAGATCAATTTTTCCTGCTTCTACTTTAGATAGATCTAGTATTTCATTGATAAGCTCTAATAAGTCAGAACCAGAAGAGTTAATCGTTTTTGCAAACTCAATTTGTTTATCTGATAGATTTTGATTTTTGTTATCTCCCAATAATTGTGAAAGAACCAATATGCTGTTTAATGGAGTTCTTAATTCGTGCGACATATTTGCCAAAAATTCACTTTTATATTGGCTGGCTTTTTGAAGGTCAATAGCCTTTTGCTCTATTTCAGCTTGTGCTTTTTTAAGGTCTTCGTTTGTCTTACGAATACTGTCACGTTGTATTTCAAGATCGTTGGTTCGTTCTTCTAATTCCTCATTAATAACCTTTAATTCTTCTTGTTGATTTTTTAAACTTTCTTCTGAAATTGTCAGTGCTTTTGTTTGCTCCTCAAGTTCTTCGTTCGCTTGGCGTAATTCTTCTTGTTGAACTGTTAATTCGCTAGCTTGTTCTTGGGTTTGTCTAAGCAGTAATTCGACGCGTTCGCGTGATTGTACCGAATTTACAGCAATAGCAATGCTGTCTAAACAGGTTTTGAAAAATTGAGTGTAAAGTGCTGAGAATTTAGTGGTGGTGCCTAGTAAGATAACCCCCAATAACTCCCCTTCATAAATGAAAGGTGCTACAATAAAATGCGTTGGTTTTTTTGATTCGAATCCTAAGTTTATTTCAGGTAAATTTTCAAATTCCCCATTTACAGTAATTAATTTTCGATCTTTAGCAACCTGCCCAATGATCCCTTCACCAACATTAAATTTCTTGAATATTTTATTCTTGTCAGTGAATGCGTAAGATGATGCTAATTCTAATGTGTCATGTTTTTGTATAGTATAAAATAGCCCAACCTGAGCATCTAAATATTCGCATAAAAATGAAACAACCTCATTTGAAAGTTGTTGAATATCGCTCTGTCCACTCAGAGCACTGTTCAATTGGTTGATTCCACTCTTCAGCCAGTCTTGTTCATTGATTTCTTTAGAAGCACTACGAAGTTTTTGGGTCATGTCTGTAAGAGCAATCCCAAGGGTGTCTTTTTCGCTACGAACTTCAATATTTGTGCTATAATCGCCTTTAGCAATTTTATTGGCTTGTTGAACAACGGACTTGAAACTCTCAACCATTCTATTCATTGATTTTCCAAGCACATCTTTTCCACTTCTAATCTCAACCGATTTTGAATAATCACCAAACGAAGCTGATTGACTTGTCTCAGCATACGAAAGCAACGATTTTACAAGGGAATTAAAGGTAGAAACCATTTCTCCAACTTCATTTTTTGGTGCCCTTATTTCGTAATTCACCAATTCACCCATTGCAACTTGTTTTGCCCAAGCGGATAATTTTTTGATAGGACTAACAAACCATCGGGTTACGAAAATGGATATAAAGAACACCAATATTATGGTTACAATAAAAGCGATCTTAGCTATATCTGATAATTGTTGGGCGTAAGCAAATGCTTCATTTTGTTGGATTTCTTCAATTAGAGCCCAATTTACTCCTAGTTCCTGCAGGTAATATAGGTTTCTATATATGCCCAGAACATACTTCCCTCTATTATTTTTGTAGGTTGATATATGTTCCTCATCAAGCTTATTAACAGACAAATATTGTTCATCATATTGATGGGTGACATAGTCTAGCCAGTTTTGAGATTTTTGATTTATTGATTTTTTATTTAAAACGACATCTTCCGATTCAAATCTTGAATGCGATCGGTAAAGCATATCACTTCCAATAATGTAAGCTTCTCCTGTTTCTCCCAGATCAGCCTTATTCATCAAGATATTATTCAAACTAGTGACATCCATTTTGGTTGCCATAACACCTATAATATCACCATCATCTGTATATACAGGAATTAGTAAAAATGAGTCAAAAAGCTTAGGATTTGCTCTATTATAGGCTATGTCTGAAAAACAAGTAGTTTTTTTTAGGATGGCTTTATTGAAACTTTTGCTCAACAATTCATTTGTATTAACATCTCTCGAAAAGTCAGTTCCCAAAGGAAACTCATTAATCAATGAAAATAAAAGAACGCCCTCATTATTCAAAAAATAAATATTTTTAAAAATTTCTTTTTGATAAAATAGTTTATAATTATCAAGTAAAGTTGTGTACTTGCTAGATAAATCGTAGGGGTTGTTATATGTTTTGTTATTTCTGTTGTATTCTTTTGAAAGTGCTGTAAAAAAGCTTTTTGTATCTGTTTGATTGCTTTCAAACTCCAGAAAATTTACTTTTTGTTCAAAATAATTATTTATGTGTTCAATGCGTAATTGCGAGGTAGTCAATAATGATTTTTCAGCAATAATAGTTAATCCGAGATAAGAATTTAAATAATTGATAAAACTGACCGAAGCCAATGGAATAAATGATATCGCTAAAAACCAAATGAAAAGAGATTTTCCAACCCCAATCACAAAAAATGTTTTAAGAGAATGTTTCCAATTTATTTTATTAATGTCTTGACTCATAAAAATACGCTTAAGAACAATATCGATTAAAAAATTTATTTCTTTATTGAATAAAGATCAATGACTTTGTAGAGTTCCGTAGGATTAATAGGTTTTGTAATATAATAGTCCATGCCTGCAGCCAGACACTTTTCTTTNTCGCCTTTCATTGCATGGGCAGTCATCGCAATAATTGGTGTATGTATTTCAATATTTTCCTCATGTTTACGAATTAAGCGAGTNGTGTCAAGGCCATCTAACTCTGGCATTTGCACGTCCATCAGTACCATGTCGTAGCGGCCTTCTTTATACTTATCAAAAGCTATTCGGCCATTTTCAGCAATGGTTATTATATAGCCTTTGCGCTGCAAGAATTGTGTTATTATTTTTTGGTTAATTGCTTGGTCTTCGGCTACTAAAATGTTTAATTGTTTTCTGTCTTCAACAACAATTTCTTTTTTTTCATCTTCATCTTTTTTGCCAAATTGTTCCGTAGTTTCTAGAACTGCAGCTATGAGAAATCGTAATTCTTTTTGAAGTATAGGTTTTGATAATTGATATTTGAAACTAATGTTTTTAAGNTTACTTCCATCTAACGAATACTGAATAGGAGTCATTATAGCAATCTCAGCTTTTTCTTTTTCTACGAACTTTTTGTTCAGCTCATTCCCCATTTCTAAGCCATTCATTTCTGGCATAAAATAATCAATCAAAATAAGATTAATTTTTTGCNTCGATTGAATACTTTCATCAATTTTTTTCTGAGCTTCTTTGAAGGTTGATGCTGTCTTATATTGGATTTTATAAAATTCTAGAAGTCTACTAATAACTTCTGTACTTTTCTTATTATCATCAACTAATAATACAGTCCCATCAGTCTGAATATTTAAGGGAGTATTCCACAAATTTTGGGTTTGTTCTCCAAGTTTCAATTCAATATCAAAATAAAATTTACTTCCCTTACCTATTTCACTAATGACATTAATCTCGCCTCCCATTTTTGCAACCAGTTTCTTTGAAATCGAAAGGCCTAGTCCTGTACCACCGTGTTTACGCGTTGTAGATGAATCTACTTGACTGAAGGAAGTAAATAAGTCACCAATTTTATCTTCTGGAATTCCGATGCCAGTGTCCTCAACAGAAAACTCAAGCGTAATAAAACTTTCGGTTGTTTTTTTCTGTTTTACTGAAATTACTACATTTCCTTTGTCTGTAAATTTTATGGCGTTACCTACTAAATTGATTAATATTTGTCGAATTCTGATTGGATCACCCATCAATATATCAGGAATATCAGGATCAATATCACAAACAAATTCAAGCTTGTCTTGAAATATTTTAACGGATAGTAAGCGTACAACTTTTTTAAAGATGTCACGCAAACTGAATTCAATTTGCTCCAGAACCAATTTGTCAGCTTCGATTTTAGAAATATCAAGAATTTCGTTAATGATATCTAATAATGACTCTCCGGATAATTTGATGTCTTGTATACGTTCAAGTTGTAATATTGAAAGGTCTTTATCCATCAATACCAAGTCTGCCATCCCAATAATTCCATTTAATGGGGTTCTGATTTCATGGCTCATATTTGCAAGAAACGAACTCTTGGCAAGCGTAGCTTCTTCAGCTACTCTTTTAGCATAATCTAGTTCTTGAATAGTTTTTTCAAGCTTTTTTGTAGTCTGTTCGAGAGAGTGTTTTTGCTTGAAAAATTCAATGTATGCTTTAATTTTACTTTGGAGAATTTCTAAATCGAGTGGTTTGTAAAGATAGTCAACCGCTCCAGCTTCATAGCCTTTAAACACATGTTGGCGTTGTTTGCTGATGGCTGTTACAAATATGATCGGGATGTTTCGTGTACGTTCGTTACTGCGCATTAATTCGGCAGTTTCAAAGCCATCCATCTCAGGCATTTGAACATCCAATAAAACCATTGCAAAATTGTATTCAAGCATTAGTCCCAAAGCCTCATTACCCGAACGAGCTTTTACAATATTTAATTCTGGATTTTCAAGTATACTTTCGAGGGTTAATAGGTTTTCCTCGCGATCGTCAACAATTAGAATGTTGAATTTTTCTTTTATATCCATAACAATTTGTTTGGGTAAATTTGATTATTTTTCTCGTATATCTTCACGCTATGCAAAATACAAATTTCCTTTAATTAATGTATAATAAAATTAATATTTAACCAACAGCTCGCTGTTATAAACTTTACTATTTAATCAAGTTTATTTATTGCAAATCGATTTGTAATTGCAATATGAGCAAAGCTTGTCGTCTTTGGTTTGTTTAAATATGGTATTCGAATCGAAAATTTCTTCAGTGAGATTTATTAAAGATGCTTCGAAATTACTGTAATTAGCTTGATTCATGGTATTTCCATCTGGTGTTTTCAATTCAATGAATCCTTCTGAAAGTTTTTTGAGTGAGTAAATGCCTGGATAAATTGATTCTTCGGAGGAAGTGTTTTTTTGATACAACCAAGCGTAAAATGCGAGTTGAAAACTCTTGTCTGTTTTTGCGTCCGTAAAAATTGACTCCCATTCTTTGAAAGAAAGATCACTGCTTTTTACATTCCCCGTTTTATAATCAATGATGCGAATATTGTTATTGAACTGGTCAATTCGGTCAATAATTCCTTTGAATTTTATTTGTTCAATTCCTTTCGGGAAATTGTATTGTTCAACGTTTAGGCATACTTCAAAGCTCTCCTCGAGCGATTTAATAAAAATAATAGTGCCCTCTTTTATTAGTTTTATCTCATGTTTTATATAGTTTTCAATAAAGCGTTTTGCAACCTTTGCAGTTAATAAATTTTTACCCGTTTTTATATTACCTCCTTCATAAAACTTCAGAAAACTCAATTGTAATAGATGATCGAGAGTTTTAAGTTTCTCTTCTAAGTAATGGATACCTACATTTTGCATTGCAAGGGGTTCATATATTTCTTGAAGAACATCATGAATGATTTTTCCGAGGGTTGCAGCATCAATATTTTCTTGTTTTTCGTCTGGTTCTCCAAGTTTGGCAATTTCCTTAAAATAAAACTGCAAAGAACATCTTTTGTAAGTGTTTAAACTGCTTGGTGAAAATCCTTTGAGTGCTTTTTCCTTTAATAAGCCAATAATAGTTTCTGTTTTCTCAATAAGAATTTCTTGCGAATTATCAGGGATCAAAGGCGAACTAACAATTTTTTCTGTAATGCATATATTTGGATTATTAGCAAATTCCTCTTGTAATTGATATAAAAACCTGCTTTTATCTCCACCAGCAATGGGATCAGCTTCGGTATTGTAAATCAGATGAATATTTTTCGCTCGTTGGATTAGTCTGAAAAAATGATACGCAAAAACAGCGTTTTTTTCGCGATATGTAGGGAGTTTAAATTCGTGACGAATGTCAAAAGGTATAAATGAATTTTGTTTGCCAGATCCGGGTAAAATATTTTCATTCACTGAGCATAAAATCAAGTTCTCAAAATCCAGGGTTCTCGTTTCTAGCATCCCCATGAGTTGTAGACCCTGTAAGGGTTCACCGTATAATGAGAGTTTTTCAGTTTTACTTAGTTGATTGAAGAAAGAGGAAAGTGATTTTATGTTTTTTAATGCTCCATATTTTGATTGATAATTAGAAATTTTGGTGAATATAATGGAAAACTGATAAACGTATTCAAGTTCGATTTTTAATTCTAAATCTTTCTTAATTTGTTTTTTAATGATGGCATCGCGTAAATGTTCTAAAATTTTTCCAATGCTTTTAAATGCCTGATTAAGGTCTCTTGTCCAATCTGAAAATACTAGCTCAAAAAATGCAGGATTCATTCTCGAAATATTCAATAACGATTGAATGCCTTTATTTGAATGAAAAACCTGATTTGATTTTGCAATTTTGTTTGTCAGACTTCTATATTCTGAATGTGTGATTCCTGAAATCTCTTCACACACATCCAATAGAACAGAATGGTTTATTATTTTTAATATGTCGGAATAATAGAATGAATTTCCACTCTTATTTTGCATTTTTTGGTATAAAAAAGATTTTTGATGTAAATCAAGAATCGATTTTATAAAATCATAAACAGGTGTCGCATTCAGCGGAATACCCATGGTTGCATTCAAATCCTTAATCTCAGGGAGCGAATTTAAGATTGGGAAAAGTAGGTTTTCGTCAGCCAAAACAATCGCTGAATGGTGTTTTGAAGCTAAGATTTCTGGGTTATCATCCAATATTTGACCGCAAAGTTTGGCCTGTCCTATTTGCTTTGGTACTCCGTAAATCTGTATGTTTTTTTTCTGCGTTTGTAAATTATCGCCAATCCAATTGAAGGTGCCTTCTTTATACTTCTTAATGTATTTGCGAATAAAAAAGCCAGCTTCATGGAAAATTCCTGATTCTAATTGTTGGAGGTAAGAATTATCTGCATCCCATAGGACGTCGGCTTTTCCCGCTAATTCAAGTTCAAATATTATTTTTTCCTCGCTGGTAGTTAAGGCGTTGAAGCCGGCAAAAATAATCTTAGGATATTCTAATTCATGAATGATATCTTGGATGTTGTCTGAAACATAACGATAAGCTTTTCCATGATAAGCCGAATTTTGATTTTCGAGTTTTTTGTTAATGCGTTCGTAATAAATATATAAAGATTGAAAAAATGTAACATATTGTTTTTGAAAATCGGTTGGTTCTTCCTGAGCTGGATTCCAGTTTGCTATACTTTTTATATCCGTTAGATAATTAAAGAGTGATTTAGCCGGCGTTAAATGTTGATCAATTTCGTTGAAGTCATGCAGTAAAACCTGAGCCCATTTTGTAAATTCTTCAAATTCCTGACTTTTTTCTTTTTCAATTGTTTTATGAATTTCGTAAAGCTCAAATAAAAATGAGGTGTTGTCGATAATGTTTAAACCCGAGAGTTTAAAAATAAAATCTTCAATGGAGTATATCTGAGGACTCCAACTGATTTTTTTTAATTTCCGTGAAAGATGTTTTCGTAGAAATAAACTAGCTCTTCTGTTTGGAAGTACAATGCATATATCAGCAATACTTTTTTCGTATTTTGCGAGGATGTGATTGGCCGTTTTTTCTAAAAAAGTCTCCATCCTAATTATTATTCAATTGTTCGAGTTGTTCAATCTTTCCAACATCCATCCAGTCGGAACTTGTATCGTTAAATCCTAAAATGTTATTTGTTTTTGCAAGTTTTAAGTACAAATCAATTATAGGGAAACAATCATTTGTGGGCATTAATTCGAATATTTTTGGATCAATAATATGAATTCCACTAAAAGTGAGAGATGTCAAATGCTTTCTTTGATTCACAATAATCTCTTTTTTTGTTTCAATATTNTTCCAGCCACAAAGCTTATTTTCTTGGTCGAAAAGCAAATAACGTTTNGTATCTCTATTTCGAACAACCAAGGTTGCTAAAGGTTTATGTNNTTTGTGANAGTCAATGACTTCTTTTAAATTGATGCTGCAAATTATATCAACGTTGTATACTAAAAAAGGATTCGTGTCAAAAAAATGGGATGCATGCTTAAGCCCTCCGCCAGTATCTAATAGTTTTTCTCTTTCGTCAGAAATATGGATAGGGATTCCAAAAGATTTTGATTTCAAAAAAGTGAGTATCTGATCAGGAAAGTGATGCACATTGATAATGATTTCATTTATCCCTGTATGTATTAGTTTCTCAATGGCATGCTCCAATAATGCTTTCCCACGAACTTTGACCAATGCTTTTGGGATACTCGTTGTTATGGGATGCAATCTTGTTCCCAAGCCTGCGGCAAAAATCATCGCTTTCATTCGGTTTACGTCTTTATTGGTTTGCAAAGATGTTTTTCTTTTTCTGCCACAGAGCCACAGACCTTGCATTCGTGTTTAGGATATTTTACTTTTTTGGTATTTATCTCATCTTTTATTTTACACATTTTTTTGCTCATCGCTCATCATTTTTAATTTCCAGTTTTCTTTTTGAGTATGGGTTAGTTCTATCTTGATCTTGTATTTATTTCTAAGATGTTGGGCTATAGATTCAGCAAAAAATACCGATCGGTGCTGTCCGCCTGTACACCCAAAATTAATATTCAAATTTGTAAATCCTCTATCGATATAATTATCAATAGAGCTATCAATGAGTTGAGTCACATGATCGAGGAATGAAAATATCTCAGCATGCTTTTTTAAATAATCTATTACTGGCTTATCCATTCCATTCAACTGTTGGTATTCTATATGTCTGCCAGGATTTGGTAAGGCTCGGCAATCAAAAACAAAACCTTCGCCATGCCCGCTAGTGTCTTTAGGAATACCAGCTTTGTAGGCAAAGCTTTTAATGTTAACTATTAATTTTGATTCTTTTTTAATCTCTTGATTCTCTTTTGTTAACTCTCGAATACATAGATTTAATTCAGGTAAATCTTTTAAAAAATCAAAAGAAGGAAGTGAGTCTTTTAAGCTTTTAATTGCTAAAGGAATACTCTCAATAAAATGACTTCTTTTTTCAATCAATCCTCTAAATCCATAAGCTCCCATCACTTGAATAAGGCGTATAAAAACATAAGGATAGAAATGAATCATGAAGCGTTCTTTGGAAATATCAGAATATTTCGAAAGTTCAGTCAGATAATGTTCAATTAATTCATCCTTTGTTGAATTGGGGACTTGTGCTTTAACCTGATACAAAATCGAAGCTAAATCGTATTGCAGTGCTCCTTTTCGTCCTCCTTGATAATCGATGAAATAGGGTTTTCTGTTATGAATCATGATATTTCGAGCTTGAAAATCGCGATACATAAAATAGTCTTGATTGGCTTCTGAAAGAAGATCAATTAGTTTAGAGAAATCATCCTCTAACTTTTGTTCATCAAAAAGAACATTTTTGGGTTTTAGGAAATAATATTTAAAATAATTCAAATCCCATAAAATGGATTGGCGATCCATCGTTGAACGCGGATAACAATAACTCAGATCCATTTTTTCTTTTGAGATGAATTGAAATTTAAGTAATTCACTCAATGATTTTTTATAATAATCAATAGTGATTTCGGAAATTGAATCAGATGCTTCTTTCATTCTTAATTCAAATAATGATTGATCGCCTAAGTCTTCTAATAAATAAGTGGTGATATCCTTTCCAATTGCATAAACTTCAGGGACGTTTAATCCCGACTTAAAGAATGTTTTTGTAAATTCAATAAAGGCTAGGTTTTCCTTAATGTCTGCATTATAAACGCCTATAGCCTTTTTGCCTGTTCCTGATATTCGGAAATATTTTCGATTTGAGCCGGCACTATTAATCGGAGCAAAAGAAATAGCTTTTTCTTTTGACCAAACCTTAAATAATTCTTCCAATGTTTTTTTTAAATCTGCAGCCATCATCTCATACAAATATATTC
>BS_KBA_SWE02_21mDRAFT_10001052_pt1 | contig 10452 bp, 13 predicted proteins | sample BalSeasSWE02_21m_FD_9196 | JGI IMG/M metagenome (IMG submission 9196)
AGGTGGTGATCCCGGCATTACTACAACTTACGATATAGATCACTTTTTGATAACTGGGGATTAATGGATAGAAAGCTTAAGGTTATTTGGATAAAAAAATTAATCCATACAAATTAGGGAAGAATTCCCTTTAAATTTGATGCATTAGAATAACGGTTAAATGCTGCTCCTTTTAAGAAATTATTGAGTTTGCCTTGACTAATATGAAGTTGAATTAAATTTATTAGAATAATAGGTAATCCACAAAAATATTTATGGAGATTAATCATTTTTCCAAATAGGCAAATACCGGAAAATGATCGCTGAAACCCCCTTGATGATACTTTCCTAGAAAAGTACGTTTTGGAGATCCTTTTCTTTTACCAGATTGTTCTTGTAAAAAGTGATCATCAAAAATCGCAATATCTTTAAAAGTTATTCTATTGGAAAATTCCTCTAAAAAAAGGTTACTAAAAATTATTTGATCGAATAAATACCACTTTCCTAAATGATTTAAAGAGCCTTTTTTACTTTCTTGTAAAGATAGCATAGGATTAAAAAAATCTTTGGAAACCAAATAGTTGCTAATACTATTGCTGTTTGGTTGATCGTTAAAATCACCCATAATTATTATTTTTGGATTTGGATTTTCTTGATAGATATCTTTAATAACATCTTGTACTAATTTTGCCGCTTTAATTCGTTTAGTTTCTGATGTTTTTTTACCTGAATTTCGGGAAGGCCAATGGTTGATTATAACATAAACCTGCTCTTTAAAAAGCATCCCTGAAATTAATAACACATCACGAGTATAATCTCTAATATCGTCGTTATCTGTTATGTACAAGGTGTAGGTGTCAGAATAAATTAATTCAAAATGTTCTTTTTGGTACAAAAAGGCAACACCTATTCCTCTTTCATCTGGGGAATTGTAATGTACAAAATCGTAATTGTACGGTTGTAATTTTTCAGAGTTGATTAAATCTTCCAAACATAATTTATTCTCTATTTCCGCAACACCTAAAAAAATAGGAGGAAGAGCAGATTTTTTATGACCTATTTTTGAAATAGCATTACTTAAATTTTGAATTTTTCTAAGGTATCGGTCTCGATTCCATTCGAAAATTCCATCTGGAGTAAAATCTTTATCTAAAGTATATTCATTGTGTTCTGAATCAAAAAGATTTTCTAAATTGTAAAATGCTACCGAAAAGAGATTGGACATAAGATATTATTTGAATATTCGAAAATAAAAAATTTTAAGCACAACTGTAATAAAAAAATGCGGTGTAAATTTGCACTATGATTGAAGAAAGAAAATCTGCAATAGAAGACGTTGTTCTAATCGGAGTGATTACTGGGCAACAAGATGAAGTGAAGTCTAAAGAATATTTGGATGAACTTGAATTTTTAACGTTTACAGCGGGTGGAACCGTAAAGAAACGCTTTACTCAAAAAATGGAAGTTCCCAATCCAAAAACCTTTATTGGTACAGGAAAATTGGATGAGGTTAAAAGGTATATCGACGAACACCATATTAAAACCACTATTTTTGATGATGAATTAAGTCCGGGACAACTACGAAATATTGAAAAGATATTGGAATGTAAAATTTTGGATAGAACGAATTTAATTCTGGATATTTTCGCACAAAGAGCACAAACATCATATGCTAAAACGCAAGTTGAATTGGCCCAGTGCCAATATTTATTGCCCCGTCTTACAAGAATGTGGACACATTTAGAGCGACAAAAAGGGGGAATTGGTATGAGAGGTCCTGGTGAAACAGAAATTGAAACTGATAGAAGAATTATTCGAGATAAAATATTCTTGTTGAAGGATAAATTAAAGTCCATTGATAAACAAATGGCCGTTCAGCGTAAGAATCGAGGAAAAATGGTTCGGGTAGCTTTGGTAGGTTATACCAACGTTGGTAAATCAACCATAATGAATGTAATTAGTAAAAGTGATGTGTTCGCTGAAAACAAATTGTTTGCAACGTTGGATACAACGGTTCGAAAAGTGGTAATAAAAAACATTCCTTTTTTACTTACAGATACGGTTGGATTTATTCGAAAGCTTCCAACTCAATTGGTTGAATCGTTTAAATCGACGTTGGATGAAGTTCGTGAAGCCGATTTGTTATTGCATGTGGTTGATATTTCTCATCACAATTTTGAAGATCATATCGAAGCTGTAAATGGTATTTTAGATGAAATCACACCTAAAGGCGAAAAGTTTTCGAAACCTACTTTAATGGTTTTTAATAAAATTGATTTGTATGGACACGAAACCATTGATGAGGACGACTTGGTCACCGAAAAAACAAAAGCTCATGCAACTTTAGATGAATTGAAAAATTCTTGGATGTCGAAAATGAATAATGATTGCATGTTTATTTCAGCATTAAATAAAGAAAATATAGAAGAATTTAAAGTAAAAGTGTTTGAAGCGGTAAAGAAAATACATATTACTCGATTTCCGTACAATGACTTTTTATATGATGAATACGAAGAGGATTAATTTTCCTCTTCTTTTTTATTTTCGATTTCTAGAATTCCCAATCTTTTGGCTCGATCTTCCCACATTTTTCTGGCATATAATTGTAAATCTTCTATTCCTTCATCACTTTCATCTAAAATTTCTAAACCTAGTAGAGTTTCAATAATATCTTCTTGGGTTACAATTCCGCTAACTGATCCATATTCGTCTACCACAAGTGCGATATGTTCTTGTTGCTTGATAAGATTTTCAAAAAGAGTTCTAATCGGAACATTTCTTTCGATTACTAATAATTTACGTGAAATACTTTTTAAAAGTTGGCCTCCCTTTTTTAGAATGATAGCTTCAAAAAGATCATCTTTTAAGAAATAACTTTTAATATCGTCTGATTTATTGGAATAGATAGGAATTCGAGAAAATTTCAACTTAGGATTTTGACTGTAAAAGTCTTGGATGCTCATATCTTCTGAAGCTATTTTCATTACAACTCTTGGCGTCATAATATCTTTTACTCGAACATTTTTAAAGTTGAGAATATTTTTAATAACGGTTCTTTCAGATTTTTGAACTACACCTTTTTCATGAGCGATATCCGCTAAAGCGTTAAAATCTTCTATACTCACTTTACCTTCATCGGGGTTTTTACCTACAATTTTGGTCGTAAGTTCTAAAAACCATAAAATTCCAGTAATACGCAAAGGAAACATTAAAGCTGAAATCGTGGTAGTCCCAAAGTGCGCTAATTGTTTCCAATAACTAGCACCGATGGTTTTTGGAATTATTTCAGAAACAATCAAAATTAAAACAGTCATAATTGCAGATACGATTCCGACAGCATTATTACCAGAACCGAATGTTTTTTCGGCTTGAACACCAACCAAAATAGCACCAACCGTATGTGCAATTGTATTAATAGTTAAAATTGCGATTAGTGGTTGGTTAACGTTATCTTTTAAACTCTTTAATTTTTCAGCATAAGCTTTACCTTCATTTTTTTTAATGGTAATAAAAGTTGGTGTTACGCTTAATATAACAGCCTCTAAAATAGAACACAAAAAGGAAAAAGCAATGGATACGATGCCGTAAATTAAGAGTAATGTCATGGTAAATTCCTATTATTGGCTAATTTATAAATTATATATCAAATGGGAGTAAATTGGTTTAAAAACAAAAGGCTTCCATAATTTTGAAAGCCTTTTAAATATTTGTGAATTTTTTATCTTATTCGATATTGTAACTCAAACCAAATAACCAATACGATTGTAACTTATTGTCAGCACCGCTAAGTGTTGCATTTGGATCTGTTGTTAAAGAATAATTATACGCTTCTTGTTTGTTTTTTCTTAAACCAAAATCAAATCCTAAGCCAAGGTTTTTCCAAACATTATAACTAAGTCCATTAGTCCATGTATAATTTGAATAGTCAGAATCTTCATAACTTTGAAAAATAGATAGGTTTGACTTAATATTCAAACCACCAATTTTTTTGGCATAATCAACGACAATCTTAGCACCTAAAGAAGATTCGTAAATATTATCACCACTACTAAAAACAAAGTTATAGTTTAATGGGTGTATTACAATTACCAAATCGGTTATTGGCGTCCATGTCCCACCAACCCCAAGATCAAGAAATCCAGGGTCATTAAAATTTTGGGCAATAGTTGAGCGATATTCTCCTAATGCCGAAATTGCAAATTTTTCAGTTAATTTATACCCGTATAAAGAAGAAAGACTAAAAACGTCAGTGGCAACTTCATATTTATCAGTATCTGAAACATCATCTTTATCATCAAACTTAACCCAACTAAGGTTAATATTTGTAGCATTTTTCCAGAAAAACTTTTCTTGGATAAGATCAGCATAGGCATTAATGTTAAAACCAAAGTTTCCAACGGAAGAATTAGGAGAACTTTTAGAATACCAATTGTTGAAGCCCGAAACACTTCCACCAATAGTACCAAAAGCACTAAATCTCCAGCCCGGAATAGCATCGATTTCACTTTGAATAGCATCTACTCTTTTTTGAATAGCACCAATCGAATCCTTTTTTGAAGCTTGTTCAGCTTTTAAGTCTTCTTTTGTTTGAGCATTTGTTGCTAGTATTCCCACTAGAAACAAGAAGCCAAATAATAAATTTTTCATTAGTCGATTTTTTAAAATTTGAGGGAGCAAATTTACAAATTTTTCAATAAAAAGACAGATTATTTGTTGCTTTTATATAAAGGGACACTAGAGCATGCCTCTCCATACATAACCGATTTAGCAATTGGAAGAAGTTTGTTAATCAATTGAGTATAAGCAGTTTGAGGTATTGGTTTGTTTGAACAACCTTTGATAATACAGGGTTTGTCTTTAATTTCTTCAACAGATAATTTTTCGATTATTTCTTGAAAAATTAAGCTTTCTAAAAGGTTTAAATCACCAACAACAATTTTCTTTGCATATGGTGTTAAAGAAACCGAAATCAATAAATAAGCCCAGGAAGGAATGATGGCATCACTAGAGCATGTCAAAGCAATATATTTGTCTTTTAAGGTCGCCCAATCGTAATTTTTTATTGATTCTCGAAAATCAATTTCTTTTAAAATTTGCTCAGCGAAAAGCCAATCTTTAATATCAAATAAAACTCGTTCTCCTTTTGGGTAAAAATCTTCTAAATCGATCGTAACCAGTTTACTATTAGTAACTCTATTGATAATTTCTTTTGACATTTCTTACAGTTGGTTATAAAAAACCAAGTTCTAATTTAGCTTCTTCGCTCATTAAATCTTGTGTCCATGTTGGGTCAAAAGTAATTTCTACTTCCGCTCCACGAACCTCTTCTATTGTTTTGATTTTTTCTTCTACTTCAACAGGAAGAGTTTCAGCAACCGGACAATTAGGCGAAGTAAGTGTCATTAAAACTTTCACGTCCATATCATCATTTACAAAAACATCGTAAATCAAGCCCAATTCATATATGTCAACAGGAATTTCAGGATCGTAAATGCTTTTTAATACTTCTACAATTTTATCTCCTAATGCCTCTTTATCTACTCTATCCATTTTGTTTCTTTAAAATCATTCTAAATAAGGACAAAGATACTGTAAAGAAAATTCAAAGCAAAATAAGTCGATATTAATTGTATTTTGTTTGAAACGCCAGTGCATACAGCTTTAATTGTTTAACCATAGAAGTCAATCCGTTGGCACGAGTTGGAGATAAATGTTCTTTTAATCCTATTTCATCAATAAAATAAGGTTCTGAGTTAAGAATATCTTTCGGACTTTGATTGCTGTAAACTCTTAATAATAAAGCAATTATTCCTTTTGTTAAAATAGCGTCACTATCCGAAGTAAAATCTATTTTACCATCATTATATTCTGCCTGTAACCATACTTTTGATTGACATCCGCGAATTAAATTATCACTAGTCTTAAATTCATCATCTATTATTGGTAGTGATTTACCCATCTCAATAATATATTCGTAGCGTTGCATCCAGTCATCGAACATGGCGAACTCATCAATAATTTCTTCTTGTATTTCTTTAATAATCATTTTTTAGACTTATTTTTGCAAAAATACGTAAATACTCCGTACATGGGAAAACTTTTAATTGTTGGAACTGTTGCTTTTGATGCTATTGAAACACCATTCGGTAAAACGGATAAAATATTAGGAGGGGCGGCAACTTATATTGGATTATCTGCAGCTCAATTTGGACTTGACACGGGTATTATTTCTGTTGTTGGGGGTGATTTTCCGAAAGATTATCTTGAAATGTTCAACGAAAAAAATATTGATACTACCGGAATTGAGATTATTGAAAATGGCAAAACTTTTTTTTGGAGCGGAAAATATCATAACGATTTAAATACCCGAGATACATTGGTAACTGATTTAAATGTATTGGCAAATTTTAACCCTATTGTACCCAAAAAATATACAAATTGCGATTTTTTAATGCTAGGAAATTTGCACCCTTCGGTTCAAATGGCAGTAATTGAACAAATTCCAGTTCGACCAAAATTAGTTGTTTTAGACACCATGAATTTTTGGATGGATAATACTTGGAATGAGTTGATGAAAGTTATTAAAAAAATTGACGTCATAACTATAAATGATGAAGAAGCAAGGCAATTGAGTGGAGAATATTCTTTGGTAAAAGCGGCTCAAAAAATTCATGAGATGGGGCCGAAATACGTGGTTATAAAAAAAGGGGAACATGGAGCATTACTTTTTAATGGAGACAATGTGTTTTTTGCCCCGGCCTTACCATTGGAAGAAGTCTTTGATCCAACTGGAGCCGGAGATACCTTTGCTGGAGGTTTTATAGGATATTTAGCGAGTACACATGATATCTCTTTTGAAAATATGAAAAGAGCCGTAATTTATGGTTCGAATTTTGCTTCGTTTTGTGTTGAAAAATTCGGTACAGAAAGGATGATGAATTTAAACCATAAAGAAGTTCAAAATCGATTACAACAATTTAAAGAATTAACACAATTTGAAATTGAACTTAGTTAATACCAGCTAAGATTAACAAAATAAAACCAAAATGAGTGATGATATAAAACACGAATGCGGAATTGCTTTAGTTAGATTATTAAAACCCCTTCAGTATTATAAAGATAAATACGGAACATCATTTTATGGTATTAATAAAATGTATTTATTAATGGAAAAGCAGCACAATCGAGGGCAAGATGGTGCAGGGTTTGCGAGTATTAAGTTTGACGTCAAACCAGGAACGCGTTATATAAGTAGAATTCGGTCCAATGATCAACAACCGATTCAAGATGTTTTTGCCAAGATTAACGAACGGTTGAACAGTGTAATGCTTGAGAATCCTGAAAAATCAAATGATGTGCAATGGCAATTAGAAAATATGCCATATGTAGGTAATCTATTCCTAGGGCATGTTCGTTATGGTACATTTGGATTGAATGGAATAGAGAGTGTACACCCATTTTTACGGCAGAACAACTGGAAACATAAAAATTTAATAGTTGCCGGAAATTTCAATATGACCAATTCTCAAGAACTTTTAGAGGAATTGATTAGCTTAGGTCAGCATCCAAAAGAAAATACAGATACTGTTACGGTAATGGAAAAAATCGGACACTTTTTAGATGATGAAGTGTTAGATTTATATTACAAATTTAAGCAAAAAGGGATTAGTAAAAAAGATGCTTCTCCATTGATTGGTAAGGAATTAGACATAAAAAAAATATTGAGTAGAGCGTCTAAAAATTGGGATGGAGGATATGCAATGGCAGGATTAATTGGACATGGTGATGCTTTCGTTTTCAGAGATCCAGCAGGGATTCGACCAGCTTTTTATTATCAAGATGATGAGGTTGTAGTAGTTGCTTCGGAACGACCTGTAATTCAAACAGTATTTAATGTTGAATTAAATGAAGTTAAAGAAATTGATAGAGGTCATGCTTTAGTAATCAAAAAAGACGGATCCGTTCGTATGGAATCGGTATTGGATCAACTTCCAAATAAGGCTTGTTCTTTTGAGCGGATATATTTTTCTAGAGGTAGTGACGCCTCAATCTATAAAGAAAGAAAAAACTTAGGAAAATTAATTTTTCCAAAAGTGTTGCAAAGTATTGAGAATGATATAAATAACACGGTTTTTTCTTATATTCCAAATACAGCTGAAACTTCCTTTTTTGGGATGACGGAAGCTGCAGAAGATTATTTAAATAAGCATAAACTTGAAACGATTCTCAATGGGAAAAGAAATATATCTTCGGAGAGACTATCGGAAATATTATCAGAAAGACCACGAATAGAAAAAATTGCCATTAAGGATGCAAAATTAAGAACGTTTATTGCAGATGATTCTAGTCGAGATGATTTGGTAGCACACGTTTATGATGTTACATACGGAGTTGTAAAACCAACTGATAATTTGGTGATTATTGATGATAGTATCGTTAGAGGAACAACCTTGAAAAAAAGTATTATTAAAATATTGGACAGACTAAATCCTAAAAAAATTGTGGTCGTTTCCTCTGCTCCTCAAATTAGATATCCAGATTGTTACGGTATTGACATGGCTAGATTGGATGAGTTCATAGCGTTTAAAGCAACCTTAGAATTATTAAAAGACAAAAATCTATATCATTTAATTGAAGAGGTTTATAAAAAATGCATTGAAAGTGCGAATGAGGAAAATCCTGAAAATTATGTAAAAGAAATTTACGCACCTTTTACTAGTGAGGAAATTTCTGATAAAATCGCAGAACTTTTAAAAACGGAAGATATTCATGCAGAAGTTAAAATTATATTTCAATCCATAGAAAACTTACATAAAGCTTGTCCAGATCATTTGGGAGATTGGTATTTTACCGGAAATTATCCTACCATAGGAGGAATGAAAACAGTGAATAGAGCTTTTATAAATTTCTATGAAGGAAAAAAACAAAGAGCCTATTAGGCAGAATATTTTTTATTAAATTTATGTATATGAAACTTTTACAAAGATCAGGGATTTTCTTTTTAACCTTAATGGTGTTTTCAATTATTAGCCAATGTAAAACACAAGAAAGAGTCGTAAAAGACCCATTTTCAATTACTGAAAATACTTATTTTTATTGGGTTGGGGGTAAAAAAGGAACTAGCGGAACAACTATTAAAATTGTTGGTACTACTGAAAGTACCAATTTACAATTCACGAAAATATATTTTCAAAATTATGAATATAATGTTATTCCTCAAATTGGAAATATGGGGTTTATATTGATAGGAAATCGCAGTTCTTTAATAAAAGAAAATATTACCGTACATAGTGATCCAAAACAAGAATATGGAAATCAACCGATTAATGCGAACAAAAATATTCCTTTTGATTTAGAACAAAATGAAGCGCTCCTCGTTTATACTATCAACGGTAAAGATTTTTATCACAAAGTGAAAGATGTTAAGCAATTAGAAACAGTAACGTACCCTTAGTTTAAATACTTATACTTAAACCAACGGAGCCATTGTTTCCAATTTGTGCAAAAACACCAATTTTTTCAGTGAAGAAGTATCTAATCCCAAGATAGCCAGTTATACCTATATCATTACTTGATAAATACCCTAGTTCAATACCTGGATAAATATCTAGTTTACACGGTAAATCAAGTAATTCACCAAAATGAATACTTGCTCTTGTGTAAAGAAAATAATCATTTTCATCATTACTTAAATAAAAAGAGGCTCCAGCTCCAATGGAAAGTAAGTTTCCCAACCCATAATCAAAATTAGCTTTGATTCCATTACCATATCCATAAATGTCATAACCAACATCCATTTTCATATCACCATTTCCCTCATAGGACTGCGCTAAAATAGGTATTGTAAAAACGAAGAGAATCAAAGTAAAAAATAAATTTTTCATAGCAATTATTTTTTATAAAATATACTCTTAACTATAACGAAAATGTCATTTTTTTAGTATCTCAATATGCTGTAATTTACTTTAATCTTGTCTTTGATTCTCTAGATATGAAAATCACACAAATGTTAAAAAAAAATTATTGTTTTAATTTTTTTTTAACATTTGTTGTAGCGATTCTATGGATAAGTTTCAAACCTATGCACTCAAGAATGTAATTAAGAGTAATTTAATCCAAAGAATTGTAGCAGTGACAAAATATTTTAACATTTTTTTTTGTTTTAAAATTTCTATTGGCACGAATATTGACCTATTTGATGATGATGATAAATGAGTTCTTTAAGTTTTAAATGTTAAAGATTTTATAAACAAAAATATTTAACAAGAGATTATGAAATTTTGAATTATAAGAGGTTATTTTTGAAGGTAATTATGGGTATGCAATGAAGATGAAAGACATAATTTAAAGAATGGTTTACAGAATAAAGATATACTTCGAAAGAAGTGAAAAATAACATCATAGTGCATTTGACTGTCGATTGAAAGACAAAAAATGTTTCTAAAAATATTGAAGAAAAGGTTTGGTTAGTTG
>BS_KBA_SWE02_21mDRAFT_10001053_pt1 | contig 10443 bp, 4 predicted proteins | sample BalSeasSWE02_21m_FD_9196 | JGI IMG/M metagenome (IMG submission 9196)
TGGAGTGCAATAAGAATTATTGCGCCTGGCGGCGCGTAGCGGCGCAATAATTCTTATTGCACTCCAGAGGGAATAGTACAGGTTCAAAGGGATTTTACTATACCAGAAAATTTCTGCTTCAGTACTTATCTGGGACACACCCGACCAATCTAAAAACAACGAGGAACTTTACTCATGAATGTGTATTACGACAAAGATGCTGATTTATCCATCATCAAAAGTAAAAAAGTCGCCATTATTGGCTACGGCTCTCAAGGCCATGCCCATGCTAATAATCTAAAAGACTCTGGCATCGAGGTCGTAGTTGGACTGCGTTTAGGCTCAAGCTCCGCCAAAAAAGCCGAAGCCGCCGGTTTGAAAACGAAATCCATCGAAGAAGCCGCCGCGTTTGGTGATGTCGTCATGATTTTGACCCCAGACCAACATCAAGCCAAACTCTATCGCGACAATCTGGCACCCCACCTCAAACCAGGCGCGGCCCTAGCCTTTGCCCACGGTTTCAATATTCACTTTGGACAAATCGAACCACGGGCCGATTTAGATGTCATTATGATTGCCCCCAAAGGACCAGGACATCTCGTCCGCTCCATGTATACCCAAGGCGCCGGTGTCCCCTGCTTAATCGCGATACACCAAAATGCCACCGGCCAAGCGCGAGAACTCGCCCTCTCCTACGCCTCGGCCAATGGTGGCGGTCGCGCTGGCATTATTGAAACCTCTTTCCGCGAAGAGACTGAAACTGACCTCTTTGGTGAACAATGTGTCTTATGTGGCGGCGTAACTTCATTAGCACAAGCCGGTTTTGAAACACTGGTAGAAGCCGGTTACGCACCGGAGATGGCCTATTTTGAATGTCTGCATGAACTAAAACTGATCGTCGATTTGATGTATGAAGGTGGCATTGCCAACATGCGCTATTCCATCTCCAACACCGCGGAATATGGAGACCTAACCCGAGGTCCCCGCATCATCACCGGGCAAACTAAAGCCGAAATGCGCCAGATTCTCAAGGAGATTCAAAACGGTGAATTTGCGCGTGAATTTATCATGGAAAATCAAACCGGCGAAGCCACCTTTAAAGCCAAACGGCGACTAGCACGGGAACATCAAATTGAAGTAGTGGGAGAAAAATTACGTAGTATGATGCCTTGGATTAAAGCGAATAAATTGGTAGATAAAAGTAAAAATTAACCAACGATACTCCCAGATTTGATATACCTCGATTTGACAACTTTTTTAAAGTTGTCAAATCTAAAAAGAGATGACAATTATGGCAGAAGCAGAAACCGACCCGACGACTAATAATAAGCCAAAGCGCCGCCGGGGCATTTATCTATTACCCAATTTATTTACCACCGCGGCTTTATTTTCTGGTTTTTATGCGATTGTCGCCGCCACCAATAATCGCTTTGAAGCGGCAGCCATCGCCATTTTTGTCGCCATGGTCTTAGATGGATTAGATGGCAGAGTTGCCCGTTTAACTAAAACTCAAAGTGCTTTTGGTGCCGAATACGACAGTTTAGCCGATCTTATCTCCTTTGGACTGGCACCAGCTTTAGTGATGTATGAATGGTCACTGGTTAGTTTAGGTAAACCAGGATGGTTAGCCGCCTTTTTTTACACCGCCACCGCCGCCTTACGACTAGCACGATTTAACACCCAAGTCGGCAAAGTGAATAAAGCCTACTTTCAAGGACTACCTAGCCCGGCGGCAGCCGCAGTGATGGCTGGATTCGTGTGGGTAGGTACCGGCTATCAACTTACCGGCACCAATATCAGCATTGCGATTGTCACCTGGATTATCACCATTCTCATCGGTTTTTTGATGGTCAGCACCTTACGGTATCGTAGCTTTAAAGATTTAGACTTGCGTGGAAGAGTACGTTTTGTCACCGTCTTGATTATAGTGGTCATCTTCATGTTCATCTCGTTAGACCCGTCCCAAGTATTATTTTTTGGATTCTCCATCTATGCGATTTCGGGACCCCTGAGCACTTTAATTCAAAAACGCAAACGTCGACTAGCGCGTTTAAGTACGGGAGGAGTCACCACCGACACCTCACCTCCTGATGTACCACCTACTCCTAAGTCCTAACTTAATAGCATAGTCGGTTACCCATCCACCCAGTTTAGATTCTATTCTCACCTCTGTAGCACTCACTTTTGCCGGGATTTTCCAAGTTCCAAACTTGGAAAATCTAGGGACCTGGCACTTTTTAGATTTGACAACTTTAAAAAAGTTGTCAAATCTTAGCTTAAGGACCTGGCACTTTTTAGATTTGACAACTTTAAAAAAGTTGTCAAATCTTGGCTCCTTCGAAATTTGGCAAATTTAAGGACCTGGCACTGGTATTGCTTAATATTTAATAATGCTCAAACTTTAATGATAAACTGTTTTTACGCACTTTTAACTCAACCCTATACCTCCCTAGTAAGGAGAAATTCGGAGTCCAAGACAGGTCTTGGACTCCACAGAATTGGGAACGAGAAATATTTAGAGGCCAAATAATTAATCACTCAGTTTTATGACAATAAAAAACTTAATTCATTTTATTTATAATTTATCGGGCCAATTTTCATTACGCACTATTCTTGTGGTGCCTTCGGTGCTGTTAATTTTGATGGCGGTAGGTTTAACTGGCTCTTTAGCTTTGCGTAATGGTCAAAACGCAGTCAATGAAGTCACTACTCAATTGCGCGAAGAAATTACGGCCAGAATTCAACAACATTTACTAACCTACTTAGAAACGCCTCATTTAGTCAACCGGGTCAACCATGATGCCATCAATCTGGGTTTTTTAAATCTGCACGATGTCAACTTACTAGAGCAACATTTCTGGCGCCAGTTACAAACTTTTCAGGTGATTAGTGGAATCTATTTAGGCACCATCGAAGGTGGCATCATTGCGGTGGCGCGCTATGATAAAGATAAAATTACCATTCAATTAACCAAAGGATTGATTAAAGGAGATTATTATACCTATTCTACCGATTCTCAAGGTAATCGCACCACCTTGTTGGAGGTGGCACCGGATTATGATGCCACCAAACGTCCCTGGTATCGAGCGGCCACGCAGGCGGGAAAACGGGTATGGAGTGAAATTTATACCTTCACTTATCCGGCCGGTAGTTTGGGAATCACTGCCAATCAGCCAGTTTACGACAAGGCCGGTCAATTACAAGGAGTCTTAGCCGCGGATTTTATGTTAATCAAAATCAGCGAATTTTTACAAAGTTTAAAAATTGGCCGGGCCGGTCAAACCTTTATTATGGAGCGCTCTGGCTTAATGGTTGCCTCTTCCACCACGGAACCTCCTTTTACCAGAGACCCACAAAGTAAAGCCGATAAACGTTTACAAGCCAGCGATAGTCGTACTCCACTCATTCGCGCCAGTAGCCGATATTTATTGGAGCAATTTGGGAATTTAACTCGCATTAACCACAGTCAACAATTAAATTTTCAACTGGATGGAAATAATTTTTTACAAGTCACCCCGTTGCAAGATAATTATGGCTTAGATTGGCTGATTGTCGTCGTCGTACCAGAAAAAGATTTTATGCAGAAAATCAATGATAATACTCGTTTAACCATCGTACTGTCAATCGTGGTGGCCATGGTCATGGCATTATTAATGGGAATCCTGATTTCACAATGGGTGGTACATCCGATTTTACGTCTCAATACCGCGGCCAAAACTTTAGCCAAAGGGGAATGGAATCAATCCATTCAATTAAAACGTGCCGATGAGTTAGGACAACTGGCCGACTCCTTTACCCAGATGTCTCAACAATTGCAAGAATCATTTCTCACCTTAGAGCAAGCCTACACCATTGCCGAATCCGCACGTCAAACCGCGGAAGCCGCCAGTCTAGCCAAAAGTACCTTTTTGGCCAATATGAGCCATGAATTACGGACCCCCTTGAATGCGATTATTGGTTATAGTAATCTCATCGAAGAGGAAACTTTAGACTTGGGTTGCACCGAAATTATTCCATCTCTGCAAAAAATTCAACAATCGGGCCAATTACTGTTGGCACTCATTAGCGATGTTTTAGACATTTCCAAAATTGAATCCGACAAGATGGAATTAAATTTGAGCGAATTTGAAATTACGCTCCTTATCAATGAAGTAGAGATTATGATGCAACCATTATTGGTTAGCAGTCATCAAAATAATTGTCTAATAGTGGAATGTCCAACTACCGTAGGTACGCTCTATACTGATTTTAATAAAATACGACAAATCTTAAAAATTTTACTGAATAATGCGAACAAATTTACACACCATGGTACTATTCGACTAACGGTGAAACGCACTGAAGCCGGCATTTATTTTGAAATTGCTGATACCGGTATCGGCATTGCGACCCAACATCTGATTGATATTTTCAAACCGTTTCAGCAAGCCGACAATTCGAGTACGCGCCGTTATGGTGGCACCGGCTTAGGGTTAACTATTTGTGAACATTTTTGCCAACTCATGGGCGGCAATATTACCGTTAAAAGTGAGCTAGGAAAAGGTAGTTTATTTACAGTATATTGCCCTTCGAAAAGAGCCTCTACCTGACAACCACCCCCAACACCCCCAACACCCCCAACCAGGAGCGAAGCTTTGTTACACCCCCAACCAGGAATACCAAGCGAAGCTTTGTTACAAAGCTTTGCTTGGTACTCCTGGTTGGTCCCTTAATTATAAACTCAATTTTACCAAGAGTCATAATCATATGCTAGGACTACCAGATTATACCATTATTGAAAAGATTTACCAAGGAGATAAAACTGTGGTCTATCGCGGTTATCGTGAGGAGGACACTTTGCCAGTGATTATCAAGACCTTGTTAAGCCCTTATCCGGAACCCAAAAAAATTGCGCAATTTCACCATGAATATGAAATGACCAAAGATTTAAATTTAACCGGCATTATCAAACCTTATGAATTGCGAAAATATAAAAATACCTGGGCACTCATTTTAGAAGACATTCATGGCACTTCTTTAAAAAATTTACTGGCCGTCCAGCAATTAGACTTGGTGACTTTTCTGCAAATTGCGCTACCCCTGGCCGACACTTTAAGTGAATTACATCGTCATAATATTATTCATAAAGATATTAAGCCAGCGAATATTATCGTGAATCTTCACACCCATCAAGTCCGATTAACCGATTTTAGTATTTCTTCTAAGCTCTCTTTAGAAACACCAGCGATTAATCAACCTAACTTGTTAGAAGGGACCTTAACCTATATGTCACCGGAACAAACCGGTCGCATGAATCGCCCGTTAGATTACCGCACTGATTTCTACTCGTTAGGTATCGTCTTTTATGAAATGTTGGTTGGACATCCACCGTTTCAAAGTGTTAATGCCATTGAATTGGTACATGCGCATCTAGCGAAACGTCCGCTACCACCGCATAAAATTAATCGCCAACTGCCACGGGCAATTTCTCATATTATTATGAAATTAATTGCCAAAAGTCCAGAAACCCGCTATCAAAATGCCAGAGGACTGAAAGCGGACTTGCTAACCTGTTGGCACCAATTACAAACGACCGGTAAAATTGAAGAATTTATCTGTGGTCGACAAGACCGGTCGGATAAATTTCAACTGTCAGCGAAAATCTATGGACGAGATAATGAATTAGGTAAACTACTACAAACCTTTGAGCGAGTTAAACACGGGGCCACGGAATTGTTATTAGTGACAGGTCCCGCTGGCATAGGTAAATCGGCGTTGATTCAGCAAAATTACAAACCTATTGCGCAAGGTTATGGTTATTTTATCGCCGGTAAATTTGACTACTCGCAACGTCATCTCCCCTACCATGCCATTATTCAGGCCGCTCGTGATTTATTAACTCAAATCTTAACTGAATCCGAAGAGCGTATTCGCTATTGGCAAGCATTATTGAATAATACTTTAGGCGACTCCGTACCATTATTGCTCGAAGTCTTACCCGAATTAGAAATTTTACTTGGAGCCCCCCCGGCGACAACTTGGTCCTCGCTCTTGGAAATACAATATCGCTTTACTCTCGCGCTCCAACAATTCATTCAAACTTTTGCGCAACCTGATCATCCGCTAGTGATTTTCTTAGACGATATGCAATGGGCCGATGCCACTTCATTAAACTTGATAGCAAGTTTACTCACCGAAACTATTCGTGCGCCTTTATTTATCATTGGGACTTATCAAGATGAAGAAGTAACCGCCACCCATCCTCTTACTCACACGCTCTTAAAAATTCAAGAATCGCAGTTTTATCCTACTAAAATTCGCTTGCCACCCCTCAGTTTAATTAGTATCAACCAACTCCTCATCGATACGATACACTGTGAAACTACGGACTCGTTAGCACTGGCAAATTTAATTTTACGCAAAACCGACGGCAATCCCTTTTTCGTCACTGAATTTTTGAAAACTCTCTACCATAACCAGTTACTACGTTTTGATACCCAACAATTGACTTGGGTCTGGGATTTAGAGCAAATTCAACAATGTATTATCACGGATAACGTGGTAGATTTGCTGATTAATCAACTGCAAGAATTTCCTGCAATGACTCGTCTGGTGCTAACCCGAGCGGCTTGTATTGGTATAGAATTTGACCTGTTAACTTTAGCCACCATTTCTGATTACTCTCCTTTTGCCACCGCCAAAGCCCTGGTTAGCACCTTGGAAAGTAATGTCTGTCTGCCGTTAGGAGATGGCTATAGATATACCCTGGTCGAAGAATTTTTTACCGTGTTGACTCAGCAAAGTGAAACGGAGAAACGAGTCTTTCTATCCAAATGCCGCTATCGTTTTTCCCATTCACGAATCCAACAGGCGGCTTATTCTCTACTCAGCGCAACCGAGCGACCAGTGATTCATTATCGACTAGGTAATTTATTATTAGAAACTTATTCGCTGGCAGATTCCGTAGAAGAACGATTGTTTGAGATTACCAACCATTTAAATCAAGGAGTGTCACTCGTCCAATTTTTTCTGGAAAAAGTGCAACTGGCCAGCTTAAATCTGCGAGCGGGGCGCAAAGCCAAACTGACGATGGCTTATGGTGCCGCCACCAAATACCTCAACACTGGTTTGAGCTTACTCAATGAAAATAGTTGGCGAGAGTATTATGCACTGACCTTAGCGTTAACCGTGGAATTGTTAGAAATTGCTTATTTTAATCGGGACTTGACCACTGCGGCACCATTGGCCAATACCACCTTACAACATGCGCAGTCGGTGTTAGACACGGTTAAAATCTATGAACTCAAAATTAATTTTTATGTGGCGCAAACTCAACTGCTCACCGCTATCGACTTAGCTTTAGAGATTTTGACCAAATTAAAAATTACTTGGTGCGAGATTCCTCCAACCTTCACCTTGGAAGAATTAAGTCAACTACCGCCGCTAAACCACCCAGTGGCCACCGCCGCTTTACGCATTTTCGTGGCCATCGCACCTGCCATTTACATTGCTAAACCAGAAATATTTGCCACGCTAGTCTTCACCATGTTGAAATTAAGCCTCACCCATGGTAACGCCCCAGAATCGGCTTTTGCCTATGCCAGTTATGGTTTGATTTTATGTGGCACTTCAAACGATATAGAAAAAGGTTATCAACTCGGTCAATTGGCATTAGTTTTAGTGGAGCAGTTTAAAGCTAATTCACTGAAACCTAAAATTTACGAAATCGTCAATGCGCATATTCAATTGTGGAAGAAACATGTCAAGACCACCTTGGAACCATTACAAGACACCATTGAACTCAGTCGCAATCAGGGTGATTTTGAATTTGCCGCCTATACTACTATTGCCTACACTATTCACCTGTTTTTCATTGGCGAGCCATTAAATGTGGTGGCCAAACAATATCATAAATACTTGGAGTTGATGACCTCGCTTAAACAATCTTTTGCTCCTCCTTTTATTAATATATGGCAACAATTGGTAGCCAACTTAATGTCAGTTGAATTGGCAAACTCGCCTACCCTGCTCAAAGGAGAATATTTAGAGGAAGCACAGATATTACCGTGGTTAGTAGAAACTCACAATCATTCTTCGCTATTTGCGTTTCACTTGGTCAAGTGCATGTTAAATTATTGGTTTAATGACTTTGAAGCCGCCATCGCCCAGGCTCAATTAGCCAGACCATACGAAATGGCGGTCACCGGTTTATTATTGGTAGCCGAATTAAATTTCTACGAATCACTCGCCCGTCTCGCGCACGCGCAGTCACTAGCCACCGGCGACACCACGGCTTTAATGGAACCAGTCAAACACTATAATCAACCTCAAATGCAACACTGGGCCAGTCAGTCGCCCATGAATTATCAACATAAATATCATCTAGTCGCGGCGGAATTAGCGCGGTTACAAGGACACGTTACCGACGCAATGAGCCTCTATGAGCAAGCCATTGAAGGTGCGCAGAAAGAAGGCTATCTACAGGAAATGGCCTTAGCCAATGAACGCGCCGCCGAATTTTATTTGGCCTTAGGACAAACCAAAATTGCTAAAATGTATTTAACCGAAGCCCATTCCGCTTATCTAACCTGGGGTGCTCACGCCAAAGTCAAAGAGCTACAACAACGTTACCCCTTTTTGGTAGTCAGTGCCCTGGCTTATGATGCTCATTTGCCGCTACATACCTTGACGGCGACCGTCACCGCGACCACTTTAACCATGGACAATCCACTGGACTTGACCACCATGATTAAAGTCAATCAAGCCATTTCTAGCGAAATTGTCTTAGACCAGTTGATTCAACAGTTAATGCACATTGTCCTGGAAAACCTGGGGGCCGCAGAAGGTTGGCTACTCCTCACGAAAACGACTTCAGGCCCGCCTACCAGCACCTCAAATCCCAGTTTGACCCCTCTATTTCTGGAAGCCTACGCCACCACGGAACAAGTCCAACTCTTAAATTCGCTCCCCTTGGACTCCACAACCCCGCCGGAGCATACCTTATCGAACTCCATCGTCAAATATGTAGCCCGCACTCAATCTCCCCTGGTCATTCACAACGCCAGTCACAACCATTTATTTAGCAACGACCCTTATATTATTCAAAAGCAACCCAAATCCGTGTTATGTACCCCAATTATCAATAAAAATCAATTGATTGGTATCATTTACCTGGAAAATAATTTAACCGCTGGCGCGTTTACTCAAGACCGTTTGACCATATTAAAATTGCTTTCCACCCAAATGGCAATTTCACTGGAAAATGCCCGATTCTATGCACAATTAGAACAAGCACGGTTAACCGCCGAGCAAGCACGAGTAGCCGCCGAGCAAGCGCGTCAAACGGCCGAAACCGCCAGCCGCGCCAAAAGCACATTTTTAGCCAAAATGAGCCATGAGCTACGCACGCCCTTGAACGCCATTTTAGGTTATAGTGACCTGTTGCGGGAGGAAGCCGAAGAAGCTAATTATAATAGTATTTTACCCGATTTAGCACGGATTCAAATTGCTGGTCACAATTTATTGGGAATTATCAGTGACATCTTAGATATTTCTAAAATTGAAGCTGACAAATTAGACCTGAATTTGTCCGAATTTGTCGTCACCGAATTAATTGAAGAAGTCGTGACCACGATTCAACCTTTGCTCTCTTTGGAAAATAATCGATTAATCGTTCAACCCATAAATAACCTAGGTACCTGTTATGCCGACCGTCAAAAAGTGGCGCAAATTTTATTAAATTTATTGAACAATGCCACCAAATTTACTCATCAAGGTACGATTACGTTCACCATTTATCGTCAAACCATTATCGCCAGTCATTCCGATTGGTTATTTTTCCAAATTGTCGACACCGGTATTGGGATTCCTCAAGCGCAGATGAGTGACATTTTCGAGGCTTTTTGCCAGGCAGATAATTCCAGCACTCGCCGTTACGAAGGTGCCGGTTTAGGCTTAACTATCAGTGAACATTTTGCGCGAGCCCTGGGCGGCAATATTTCATTGACTTCTGAATTAGGCCAAGGGTCGATTTTTACGGTGCAACTACCCGCTAAAGTGAATGGATGACCAACGTCATAACGATGTTAGATTTGACAACTTTTTTAAAGTTGTCAAATCTTCAATGCCAAACCTCACAACTCCACGAGAGTTATCACTTTTTTCCAATACCTCAACACTCTTGTCGTATTGACAATCGAATCAAGTTGTATTAAACTTAATGCTGTACCCTGTGTGCAACACCTCTCTGAGTGCGTGAAACAGTCGACACGATATTGCTACCGACTAAGAGCAGAAACGTTGAAGTTAAGAGCAAACCTGTTGGAGTAGAGGCTTTAGCCGGTGGGCCGGCCGCGACGACATGTTGAAGTAGAGGCTTTAGCCGGTGAGCCGGCCGCGACGACATGTTGGAGTAGAGGCTTTAGCCGGTGGGCCGGCCGCGACGACATGTTGGAGTAGAGGCTTTAGCCGGTGGGCCGGCCGCGA
>BS_KBA_SWE02_21mDRAFT_10001054_pt1 | contig 10443 bp, 7 predicted proteins | sample BalSeasSWE02_21m_FD_9196 | JGI IMG/M metagenome (IMG submission 9196)
CTTTATAAGTTGAAGGCAAAATGCTCTTTTCTATAATTGGAACTAAATGACCTGAAGTGTTTTCCGACCAAGTCAAAACTTCTTTCCAAGGCCAAATTTTATTTAAAGAGCCAAAAATAAACCCCGTTAAAAGAGCTAGAGTGACATTATGGTAATTTTTAAACAACCATTTTAATACATGGCTGAAACTCAATATTCCAAAAAGTGCCCCAAAAGCGAACAATGCTACTTTTTTTAGATCAAAATCATGTATAGCATCACTTAAAGTTTTATAAGCGCCAAGTATAACCAAAATAAAAGAGCCTGAAATACCAGGTAAAATCATGGCACAAATTGCCAGAGCTCCTGCAAAAAACAAAAACAAGGGGTGTTCGTTACTACCCATTAAAGGCATAGTTGTTATATAATATGCAGCTGAAGTACCTAAAGCCAAACCTATTAAAACAGTTAAATTCCAAGTTTTGATTTGCTTTCCAACAAAATAAATGCTAGCTACAATCAACCCAAAAAAGAAAGACCAGATGAGTATAGGGTGATTTTCAATGAGATATTTTGCCAATCTCATAAACGATACGTAACTGATGATTATACCAGAAAGCAGTGCCAATATAAAACTTCCATTGCATTGTTTCCAGAATCCCGAAAAGCCTTCATTTTTTAATGTTTTGATCAATGAAAAATTGATGTTGCTAATTGTATTGATCAACTCTTCATAAATCCCGGAAATAAAAGCTATGGTTCCACCAGAAACACCTGGAACCGCATCAGCAGCTCCCATGGCAATTCCTTTAAGTGAAATAACTATGTAATCTGTTAAGTTTCTTGTCATTTTTAAAGTTAAAAATAAGAAACGTAAAAGTATGGAAATTTAGTTTATAGATTTTTTTGTATCCGAAATAAACTTCTTAATGAAAGATTTTTTTATGATTTTAGGAAAAAGCTCATCTAAAATGAACTGATATTCTATATTTAAAAGCAATCCGTTTTTTAAATGATATTGACCTTTTTCACTTTCTAACAAGGTAAAATATAATCCTGCCAATCTAAATTCAATTTCTGCTGTTTCAGGATAAAATTCTGCTGCTTGAATTAAATTTAATATTCCGGCATCATATTCTCCTAAACGAATTAATATATCAGCTCTGGATAACCAGGTTGCTAATTCATAATTGCCAAGATCAAGTGTTTTTTTGTAGCCCCGTTCAGCTTCTTCCAAAAAATTTAAGCGGTGATTGATTTGCGCGTACAATTTCCAATAAATCACATTGTCACAGTCAATATTTATGGCTTTGTTAATGTAATAGAGTGCTTTTTGGTAGTTACGTTTTTTGTTATAAAATTTGGTTATGGCAATCCATCCTTTATCTAAAAGTGGGTCTTCATGTACGGTTTTGTAAAAGTATTGTACTGCCAAATCATCTTTCCCCATTTTTTCATAACAATGGCCAATACGCAATAAAGCAAATGAAGTGGGTTCATCCAATGCCAAAGTGATTTTATAGTTTTCAACGGCATCATTATACTGTCTTTGTTTTTCTAGAACTTTACCTTTTTCCAGATAAGCACCTACAAAATTTTCATCAGATATTATGGCAAAATCAAAAGCAGCCAATGCTTTTTTGTATTCTTTAATGGAGAAATATTGTTTTCCCAATTGATGCCAAGCAACTTCTGAATAGGGGTTTTTGTCCAAATATTGGTTTAAAAAAGTGATGGCTTCTTGGTTTTGGTCTAAAAAGTCAAAACAATAAATAACGTTATAAAGTGCTGAATAATCATCATTATCCAATTCCAAACATTTTATGAAGTATTTCCTTGCGTTTTCAAATTGATCTAAAAAGAGATATTCCATGCCAATTAATGCATATAAATCGGCATCATCTTCGTCATTATCGGTTAAATCCAAAGCAATTAAAAGCGTATGTATGGCTTTTTGATGTTCATCTCTTTTTGATAGCACACTCGCTTTTTGGATATAGATTTCTTCATTTGAAGGCTCAATTTCATATAGTTCGTCCAAAAGTTTATCAGCTTCCTCCAATTTATCTTCCAGAATATAGATCTCTGTTTTAAAAAGTTTAAGATTCACAGACGTTGGGTGCTGTTCCAATCCCATCTTGATTGCTTTTTTTGCCAAAGCTATTTTACCGTTTTCTAAATAGTGGTGGATGATGTTTTCAAATTCATTTGAATCGAAGAATAAAACATGATTTGTTTTAAGCATTGATTCAAATTTTGTTAGCGAAAGATTGTTGTTGTCGTCTTGTTGACTAAACTCCATAAGCAGATGTAATAGTTCGTTGTTTTAAAATTAGTGTTATCATTAAAAAAATGGCGTTTTTGGAGTTAATGTTTTCAACAAAGTAATTAACAGTTAGAGTTTTATTACAATTAGATTAGTATTAAATTTTGAATATCAATTAATTAGATTGCTGTTTTTTTTAATATATTTTCTACGAAATGGTGTCTAAAACTTGAGTTATGATCTGGCATCCTTTAATAATTTCTTCATTTGAAATGGTCAAAGGAGGCGTAATTCGTATGGCTTTGGGTTCAAAAAGCAGCCAAAATAGGATGAGACCTTCATCCTGACATTTTAGTATCACCTGGTTTGTAATGTCTGCTGAAGGGGTCAAAGCGGCCAACATCAATCCTCTTCCTCTAATATCTTTTATAAGAGGATGAATCAAATGTTTTCGAATCAATTGTTCTTTTTCAATTGTTTCCTTTATTAAATCACTTTCCGTAATTTCTTTTACAGTTGCAAGAGCAGCTGCAGCAATTACTGGATGCCCACCAAAAGTTGTAATGTGTCCCAATTTTGGATTGTCTTTTAAAGTATCCATCATGGCTTTTGAAGCTGTAAAAGCACCAATCGGCATTCCACCACCAAGTCCTTTACCGGTTACTAAAATATCTGGTGTACAATTATAGTGTTCAAAGGCGAAAAGTTTTCCTGTACGACCAAACCCGGGTTGGATTTCATCTAAAATTAATAGTGCTCCAACTTTATCACATTGTTTTCTGACTTTAGTTAAAAATCCATCCTTAGGTTCTACAAATCCAGCGCTGCCTTGTATGGTCTCTAAAACCACTGCAGCAGTTTTAGTTGTGATTTTAGAAATATCTTCTTCATTATTGAATTCTATAAACCTAATATCAGGAATCAATGGACGGAACGGTTTTTTGCGTTCTTCAAAGCCCATAATGCTTAACGACCCCATTGTATTGCCATGATAAGCATGGTGAGCTGAAATGATTTCACTTCGTCCTGTAAACCGTCTTGCCAATTTAATGGATCCTTCAATAGCCTCGGTTCCTGAATTGGTTAAATAGGTTGTTTCTAAAGGTTTTGGTAAATGTTTTGACAATAATTTAGAAAGTTCTACGGCTGGTTGTTGTGCATATTCACCATAAACCATGACGTGCATATAAGTATCAAGTTGCTTTTTTATGGCTTCAACAACTTTGGGATGTCTATGTCCTAAGCTGCAAGCTGAAACTCCTGCAACAAAATCCAAATAGGCATTATGTTTTTTGTCATAGATAAAAGAACCCTCTGCATAAGAGACCTCCATAGCCAAAGGATGAGTAGTAGTTTGTGCTTGGTATTTATAGAAATCTTCAATCATCAATTGTCCTTTTTTGGAGATTTGATTATTTTTTTAGCAGAAATTGGGTCAATTAGAGAATCTTTTTTTAGACTATTCCTTTTAAATGGTTTAGGAAGCTGTCTTGCCGCTTTATTTTCTTTTATTTCTTCTTGTTCATCTTCCTCACCAGTAGTTTTAACTTCGGCTTCATCAATGCGTTTCAATAATGCATCATCAAAAAATTCTTCTTGAGGAACATAATCATCTAATCCTTTTATTTTTGGAAGTATTAAAGGAGGGTCATCTTTAAAAAGATCTTCAACGCTTTTGGGACGTTCTTCTTCACGCCAATCAAATCCCTTAAACTTACTTATATTATCTGGAAATTTGGATTGAGGTGATAAGGTTCCGTCTATTTGCTGAAGCAATCTGATTTCTTCAATAGTGTTATCTATAATTTTAATATTGATCTGTCCAGACATGGATTTATCTATACCAATCAATTCATTTTCTTCATTTCGTGAATAATATATTTTTTCGGCGTTTTTAATAATATCCACATTATACAATTTGTTGTCTTCAAACAAGCCAATGAGTGTTTGCCCTTTAATTTGGTTAAAACCATTAGAATCTCCAATAGTGTCTTTACTTATCAAAAAGGCATTATTAAACACTTTAAGCGAATCGAGTTGCTCTTTTTCGACATTTGAAATCAAATGAATGGTATCGCCAGTCATTTGGTTACCTATATTCCATAACACTGGATTTCGCTTAGTTGCAAAAACGTCGGTTGAAGAAAAACGGGATAAATTGATCAATTGTGTCAAACCTGTTTTCTGGTCGGCATGAATGGAATCGGCTTTACCACTCAAATCACTTTTATAAATTTTGGCATTGTAATGAGCTCTTGTGATGCGATGTTCGGGTGGTCCAGTTACCTTTAACGTGTCACTATGGATGTAAAGTGAATCATTTTCTTGAACTGTGATTGCCAAAGCACGCTTGGTAATAAATACGGAATCTTTTGCTCTGAACACTTCAGCATAATGGCCTTTAACGACACTATGGTTTAAAGTATCGGTAACTTTGATATTATTGGTTGCCGAAGCAAAACTTTTGCTCCTGTCAAAATATAAACTGTCGCCTTCAACAATGCGATTTTCATAATCTATACGTGACTTTTTTATAAAATGGCCTATATCATTTTTGGTGTCATAAAAACCACGTTCACTGTAAATCTTGCTGGTTTCTCCAACAATTGTTGAAGGGCCAAACAAATAGGCGTAACCAGATTCAGTAAAAAAATCAAGACGTTCTGTGTTTAAAGTATATTCTGGGTTCACCAAAACCACATTGGTGACAAATTGATATTTTTTGGAATCCATGTAATACCTTCCAATTTGACTTGTTATGGTGCCTGAAGTATCTCTTACCACTTTTCCTTTCGATTTGTAATATGCTTGCTGTTTGACTCTATCGAAGTAAAGGGTATCGGTAGTTAAAGTAGATTGAGGTTCTACCAAGACCACATCGCCACTTGCAAATGCCAATTGTGTTTTTCCACTATATTCCACATATTTGGCGTTCATGTTTATGGTGTCGCCCTGTTTCATCACAACATTACTAAAAGCTTCAATAAAGTCTTCGTTTTGATAATAAATGGCACGATCGCACCACATTTCAGCGCCTTCATGGATCACATGGATTTGCTGTGTGTTGTCTCGGTTAAATGTGGTAATGTCTTTACCTAGAAGACTATCTTTAATAGTAAATCCCGCGTACTCAATTATTATTTTCTTTTTTTGCTGTGCAAAAACGCCAATGCTTAAAAAATAGCATAAGAAAAGGGTTAATATGAATTTGAATACGGTCAAGATATTTTATTTGGTTTCAAAAATAACTATTATCTGAGGGCTTTGGTATGACTTAACTAATTTTTTAACAGAAAAGACCTGCAAAATTAGTATTTGGCAGGTCTGTTTTAGAATTTATTGAGATAGACTATCTAATTATGGTTTGAGTTCTATCTGGTCCTACTGAAACGATTGTAATAGGGATTTCCAGTTCTTTTTCTAAAAATGCTATATAATCATTTAAGGCTTTTGGTATTTTTGAGGCTTCTGTTAAACCAGTAAGGTCTTCATTCCAGCCTTTAAGTTCTGTGTATATTGGAGTAACATTTTGTTCTTCAATATTATAAGGCAAATGTTCAATAACCTGACCTTTGTAATTATATGCCGTACACACTTTTATGGTTTTAAAACCCGAAAGCACATCGCCTTTCATCATAATAAGCTGAGTAACACCATTTATTTGACAAGCATATCGTAAAGCAACAAGATCTAGCCAACCACAACGTCTTGGTCGACCTGTAGTCGCGCCAAATTCGTTTCCTACACGACCCATTGTTTCACCAATGTCATCAAAAAGTTCAGTAGGGAAGGGGCCTGAACCCACACGAGTGGTATAGGCTTTAAAGATTCCAAAAACTTCACCTATTTTACTTGGAGCAATGCCCAATCCTGTGCAAGCTCCAGCCGCAGTGGTATTGGATGACGTTACATACGGATACGTTCCAAAATCAATGTCCAATAATGAACCTTGGGCACCTTCGGCCAAAATGGATTGCCCTGATTTTTGTGCTTGGTGCAAATATTCTTCTGAATCTATAAAAGGTAATTTTTTAAGCGTTTCAATTGCTGAAAAGAATTCAATTTCCAACTCTGCAAGATCATATTGAATATCTACATTATAGAATGCAATCATGGCTTCATGTTTGTCAGCCAAAGCCCGATATTTGTCTTTCCAATCGGCCAATTCAATATCGCCAACTCTAATGCCATTTCGCCCGGTTTTATCCATATATGTTGGCCCAATTCCTTTTAAGGTTGAACCAATTTTGGCTTTTCCTTTTGAAGCTTCACTAGCTGCATCCAAGAGGCGATGCGTTGGTAAAATTATGTGGGCTTTACGAGAAATTAAAAGTGATTTTGAGTAATCTACCCCTTGTTCTTTAAGTTTGTCCAATTCCTTTTTAAAAATCACAGGATCGATTACCACACCGTTTCCTACTACATTTACTGTATTATTATGAAAAATCCCTGATGGAATGGTATGAAGCACGTGCTTTTTGCCGTTAAATACCAAGGTGTGTCCCGCATTTGGACCACCTTGAAAGCGTGCAATGATATTGTATTTGGAGGTTAATACATCAACAATTTTTCCTTTGCCTTCGTCACCCCATTGTAGTCCAAGTAGTAAATCTACTGCCATTGTAATAAGTTAGTTTGGTTGTTTGTTTTTTGTTCCGTAAAAGTAAAGTGAATGTTTTGAAATTGAAATATCAAAAACCTCTTCAATGGTTTTTTGTATGGCCTGAATTCGGGGATCACAAAACTCAATAACTTCACCACTATCGGTTAAAATCACATGGTCGTGTTGTTTGTCAAAATAAGATTTCTCGTAATACGATTGATTTTGGCCAAATTGGTGTTTGCGAACCAAACCACATTCCAGTAGAATTTCAATTGTGTTATAAAGTGTGGCACGGCTTACCCGATATTTTTTGTTCTTCATTTTAATATATAATGATTCAATATCAAAATGATCGGTACTATTATATATTTCTTGTAGAATAGCATACCGTTCAGGTGTTTTTCTATGCCCTTTTTCTTCAAGAAAAGTGGTAAAGACATTTTTTACGATGTCTTGATTGCTATGTGCTGTTTTTACACTCATTACTTAAGTTACAAATTTACGTAAATTTTAAACTCTGGTAACCTTCTCAATACCATTAATTTTTTTAAGATTATCAATAAGTTTTTTCAGCATTGCATTGTTCTTGACAATGACTTTTATTTTTCCAGTAAACACGCCACTATCCGATTCAAAACTGATGCTTTTCATGTTTACATGCATATTTGATGAAATTAGCTGGGTAATGTTGTTTACAATTCCAAGATTGTCAATTCCTGAAAGGGAGATTTGAGCCGAAAATTCTTGCTGAGATGAGTCTACCCATTTTGCCTGTAAAATTCTATAGGCGTAATTGGATTGCAAACTTAATGCATTGGGACAATTTTTTTTGTGAACCTTTATGCCATCGTTTATGCTAAGGAAGCCAAATACCTGATCACCTGGAATTGGATTACAGCAACTGGAAAGTTTATATTCCAATTTATCTTCTTCTTTACCAAAAACGAGCATATCGTATTTGGATGTGATTTCATCTTTATCTAAATCTTCTTTGGTTAGGTTTTGCTTTCTACTAATTTTATTCTTTAAGTAGCTCATAAAGACATTGCTTCTGGAAGCTGCAAAGTTTTTTAACATGGTATTGTCAATGGTGCCAATGCCTACGCGATAAAACAGATCTAAACTGGTACTTAGTTTAAAATAGACCACCATATCGTTGATGGACTTTTCATCTAAATTAATTTTAAGTTGTTTCAGTTTGCGCCTTAAAATTTCCTTACCTTCATCTGCAAGACCTTTTTTCTCATCTTTAAGTGAAGATTTTATTTTACTTCTTGCCCTTGAAGTAGTGGCATAATCCAACCAGTTAACATTTGGTTTTGCATTTTCAGAAGTCAATATTTCAACTTGATCACCACTCTGTAGTTCATGGCTTAAAGGCACCAGTTTTCCATTAACTTTTGCGCCCCTTGTTTTCATGCCAATTTCGGTATGCACACTAAATGCAAAATCTAATGGAGTTGCACCTTTTGGTAACGATTTTAATTCTCCTTTTGGAGAAAACACATAAATTTCCTTTGAATATAAATTGAGCTTAAATTGTTCAACAAAATCTACGGCATTGGTTTCATTGTTTTCCAATGCTTCCTGAAGTTTGTCTATCCAATTATCCAAAGCATCTTCGGCATGTTGTTGTTTGTATTTGTAATGAGCTGCATAGCCTTTTTCAGCAATCTCGTTCATTCGCTCACTTCTAATTTGCACTTCTACCCATCGTCCTTTTGGACCCATAACAGTGATGTGAAGCGCTTCGTAACCTGTAGATTTTGGGGATGAAATCCAATCTCGCAATCGCGTAGGGTTGGGGTTGAAATGATCGGTAACTATGGAATATATTTTCCAGGCCAAGAATTTTTCATTGGCAAGATCCGATTTATAGATGATCCTAACAGCAAATTTATCGTAAACTTCATCAAATTGAACGCCTTGCTTTAGCATTTTTCTGCGGATGGAATAAATGGATTTTGGTCGGCCTTTGATTTCATAATGTAATCCTTCGGCATCCAAGGAGTCGACAATTACTTTCGAAAATGCTTTAATATAGATATCCTGTTCTTGCTTGCTTTCTTTTATTTTATTAAAAATGTCAAAGTAAACTTCGGGTTCGGTATATTTTAGGCCTAAATCTTCAAGTTCGGTTTTAATGTTATAAAGTCCAATACGATGTGCCAAAGGGGCATAGATGTACAAGGTCTCCGATGCAATTTTTTCCTGCTTATCACGGCGCATGGCATCCATGGTTTGCATATTGTGAAGGCGATCGGCAATTTTGATGATGATCACACGAACATCGTCATTGAGCGTGAGCAGCATTTTACGAAAATTCTCTGCCTGTGTAGAGACGTCCATTTCTTTTTTAAGGGACGAAATTTTGGTCAGCCCATCAACAATACGTGCCACGGTTTTACCAAACAAGCGTTCAATATCGTGAAGTGTATAATGGAGATTGTCTTCAACGACGTCGTGAAGCAGTGCCGCAGCAATGGAGGTAGCGTCCAAACCAATTTCGGAAGCGACAATAGTTGCTACTGCCAAAGGGTGAAAAATATAAGCCTCACCAGATTTTCTNCGCTGATCCTTATGGGCATCAAGAGATACTTCAAACGCATGGCGGATCAATTTTTTGTCGTCGGTAGTAAGTGTTTGGTAACTTACTTTTAGGAGCTTTTTGTAGGCCTTGGCAATCTCGGCATTCTCTTTTTCTATCTCAATAGCTGTCATGAAACTAATGTAAGGTAAACAAAATTAATGCGCAACTGTTGATTTGTAAAATTGATTATGAAAATTTTAGGTAAATTTTTGAAGGTCGTTCTCCATGGTGTTATATAAATTTTTCAATCTATTTTTAGACTATCAAATGGAATTTTTGTTTGAGTATCCCAAAATGCTGAAACATTTACAATTTTCCACCCTTCACTGTCTTTTTCCATTAATCTTATTTCTTGGCTTGTTCGGTAATTTGTTTTTTCCTTATCTGCATTGTATTGTGTCCAAATCAAATAGGCCGTTTTCTCATTGAAAAATTTCACTAAAGGCTTTTCCTTTTTTACTACCGGATGGATTATATTTGTCCCGTTCTTGTAGTATTTTTCAATCCAATCTTTACCTTGTGAATTTATTTTTTTCCAGCCTACTGCGGCATCTGCTGTGCCATTACTGTTATTCCATGCTTGTATGGCATAGTTTTCATGACTCCAATGCTTTGACCAACATTCATAATTGCCATCAAAAAAACATTTGGTTTCCCCTTCAATCACTTTTAGAATGGCTTCTGTTTCTACTGCTTCATCGAATAGAGCAATCTCTTTATTTGGTTCTTTCTTGTCAGATAAAGGTTGGCATGCAAAAGCAAATATCAGTGAGACAAACAACAGTGAAATTAAAATTTGATTTTTCATATTTAAATTTTGTTTTTTATTTCATTCAATGTTATGATATACAATGTTTCAATACTTCGGCTTCGCTCAGTACAAGTTAATTATATCAGACGTTAAACGAAGTTCGACTATTTTTTTTGATAAAGTCAATACTATAACGGCTATTCTTGATACAAAATGGCCATAGAAACTGCAGGTACATTAACCGAACTTTTAAC
>BS_KBA_SWE02_21mDRAFT_10001055_pt1 | contig 10441 bp, 7 predicted proteins | sample BalSeasSWE02_21m_FD_9196 | JGI IMG/M metagenome (IMG submission 9196)
CCATTAAGTTAAGGTAGGGTGCGTCCTACGCACCATTTTAAAAACCGCCTCGTTCCTAAATGGTGCGTGGGACGCACCCTACCCATCGGGCTTAACTTAATGGCAGTGCGGCTAAAGCTTCTACTCCAACATTGACGCTCGGCGTGGGGGCGAGAAGAAACTCATTTAATATCGCCATTGGCTGGTAGGGACTATCTAACGTTGTTATTTTACTCACCTTTCAGGACTACCCATCATTGAAACTTAAACTGGCTAAATGCCTGTTGTAAGTGCATTGCTTGTTGTGCGAGTTTGCGGGTATTTTGTGCGGCTTCTTCTACCAAGGCACCATTTTGCTGGGTCATTTCATCCATTTGTGTAATTGCTTTATTGACTTGTTGAATCCCTTGAGCTTGTTCTTGCGAAGCTGCCGAAATTTCGGCCATGATGTCAGTGACTTTGGTAATGGACTTTACCATCTCGTACATGGTTTCACCGGCTTGGTCAACCAATTGAGTCCCGGTTTCCACATTAGTAAGGGAGTCATGAATCAAGGTGCTAATTTCTTTGGCGGCGCTGGCCGAGCGTTGGGCTAAAGTTCGAACTTCGGCGGCCACCACGGTAAAACCTCGTCCTTGCTCGCCGGCGCGGGCTGCTTCCACCGCCGCGTTTAAGGCTAAAATGTTCGTTTGAAACGCAATGCCGTTGATAACTTCAATAATCATGGAAATTTTTTGCGCCGATTGGTTAATTTGCTGCATATTGTTAACGACTTGCTTAACGACTTCCCCACTCTGTTTTGCCACCGCGGCGGCGGCCAAAGCTAATTGGTTGGCTTGCAACGCATTGTACGCATTTTGTTGTACCGTTGCCGTCATTTGTTGCATAGCCGCCGCGGTTTGTTCCAGCGCTGCGGTTTGTTGTTCAGTGCGTTCAGATAAAGCGGCATTACCTTCCTCCAATTCGACGGCGGCTGTATTGACTGCATCGGCAATTTGTTTGAGTTGCGAGAGCATATTCACGAGTTTGACGACGGTCTCATTAGCATGATTCTTGATGCGTTCAAATTCGCCGGCATATTGAGTTTGAATGGGTTGAGTTAAGTCGCCATTTTTCATATTTTCCAGCAATTGCGATACATCTTGGTTAAAATTCCGTTGAATCTCAATGAGAGAATTGACTCCTTGGCTTAGTTCTTGACTAAAGCCTTGTTTATTCGAAAGGTCAATTAAATTATCTAAATTTCCACGACTGGCGTGTTCTACCACTCTTTGGATTTCATGAATAATGCCTTGGAGCGTGGTCACGGTGAGTTGAATCGATTGGGCGACTTCTGCATAGACGCCTTTATAATTTTCTGATTGCTGTTGTTCCAAACGACCTTCGGCCAGGGCGGTCATCATCTGAGTAATATTGCCCATGACTTGGGCGGTAGTGCTTATTAATTGATTAGTAGCCTCACCAACCGTTTTCATAAAACCGCTGAGGTGAGTAGTGTCCACTGCTTGAGTTAATTCGCCATCTTTTGCCGCTTCCACGGTATGATGCAACTCTTCAATCATTCGTTGCATGGTCAAGGATAACTCTTGCACGGCACATTGCATTAAGCTGATTTCATTCTGGCAACGATGTTTGGGTATTTCCACGATATGTGCCATCAGTTTCCCCAGCGCCAATTCTTTAATGATGTGTACTAATTGGTGAAGTGGCGTGGTGAGGCTTTGGGTTATCCACAGCGAGATGAGTATAATAATTATCACACCGGACAAGCCAATAGTGGCAATCAGCCATCCTAACGTAATAATTGAGGAGAACGCTTCTTGCTGATCAATTTCAGTAATTACGGCCCAGACCGTGTTACCGACTTTAATGGGGGCGTAAGTAGATAACACTGCATGACCGCGATAATCGATAATTGTTTGCTGTCCACTCTGACCTTGTAAAGCAGCTCTGACACTGAGAGTATCAATGAGGTTTTGAGTAGGATGCGCAAAGGAAGATTCAACGGAATAGCGTTGGTCCAAAACCGAGTCTGAACGTAGGCGTTTATCGGCCCCGACCAAATAGGCTTCGCCAGTGTTTCCCAGACCCGCACGTTCTTGCATAATTTGATTCATGAGTCGATGATGTAGTTGTAATACGACGATTAGTTCAATCTGGCCCTGTTGGTCAAGTAGCGGTTGTGCGATAAAGGATGAAGGAATGTTATTGCTGGGGGCATAAGGCGCATAGTCACTCATGGCAAAAGTTTTGGTGAGTAGGAGCGTTTTGAGGAGTTGGCCTAAATTTGATGCTGCATAAGGACCGGTAAGGATATTAGTGTGATAATCGGCTTCGTGTTTGACGGAATAGAAGACTTGTCCTTGTGGATGAATCAGCAAGAGGTCGTAATAGTCGAAGCTAGTGATGTATTTTTTGAAAAAATCCTCGGATTGATCATTTAACTGGTTACCAAGTATCTCTTCTAAGGTAATCGTGGTGATAATAGCCCAGTGGAGGTTGGGGATATTTAGCGGTGCCGACACCGTTAATTTTGGGTTGCCAACTTGGTCTAGTTTGATGGTGATACTGGTTTCGCCAGCGAGGGCCTGTTTAATTTCTGGTTCTTCAGATTTGACAACTTTTTTAAAGTTGTCAAATCTTTCCGCGGAGTTAGGGGCAACGGTGGTGTTGGAATTCATGCGGTCACTACGATAACTGATCTGTTCTTTTAGTTGTCCGACTAGGTAAGTTTCACCGGTTTGTCCCATTCCCTCATCTGATTGAACGAGACGATTGAGGGTGTCAGGGGATAAGCGAAAAGCGAGCACACCAGTAGTTTCACCAAATCGTGTGATGGGAGCGGCAATAAATCCTGCTGGTTGATTATTGGTGGGAGGGTAGGGAACAAAATCCTTTAGCGTCGCGGCCTGTAATCCCGCTTGAACCGCGGTGGGCAGGGAGGTATCTTTCAATTCGTTGGAAAATATATTTTTACCCAGGTCACTGCTTTTAGCTGCGGTATAAACAAGGTAGCCATCTTTCGAAATCAACAGTAGGTCGGCATAATTTTTTTCAGTTTGGTATTGAGTAAATTCTTTACCAAAACGTTCTTCGACTTGTAACCATGCGGTGTGACCCACTTGATGGTCTTCGGTTTTGAAAGCGCCTTCGAATTGGTCCAGCGCTTGGGCTACGGAATCACTTTGCGCCATGGATTTAATGTCATTAAAAATATTGGAAAAATAGCTTTCTATCTGCGTTTTTTGGTGGAATTGGATGGACTGTAACTTTTGCTCGGCTTGTTGTTTTAACATAGCTAGGGTATCTAAGAAAATTTCTGAATGGGCTTGTTGCTCGTGAAAAAACTCTTCGAGTTGAGCACTTTTGATTTCTCGCACCGTTTGCAGATGGTTAAACACTTGTTCAGACAAAGTTTGCCGACTTTCAGTTAAAGCCAAGGTGCCAAGGATGGCAAATGGGATAATGCCAATGGTAAGAAATGAGACTAATAATTTGATGCGGATTTTGACGTTGGTAAACATGATATTCCTCCTAAGTAAGATTTGACAACTTTTTTAAAGTTGTCAAATCTAAAATTGATTTGATGTTTTATTTGTTCTCTCAGATTTGGGTAGTCCCTACCAACTAATGGAGATAATTAAAAAGTGGCAAGGTTTCCTAAACTTTCGAGGTTTAGGAAACCTAGATTTTACCAAGGTTTCCTAAACCTTGAAGGTTTAGGAAACCTTGACTTTGCCTTTGGTAACCCATTGATTTTTAATACCTCCATTGGTTGGTAGGGACTACCCAGATTTGACAACTTTTTTTAAAGTTGTCAAATCTAAAAACAAATCTAAAAAACTTTATTTCGTTATAATTTAATCGGTTGCCAGGGTTTAATGGTTAACTTGAGTTCTTGGTAAGTTTTCCAATGATGCCGCTGTAGTTGGTCGGGGCGAGTTTCTTTAGGAAAACCTGGTAGTTGAGTAGAGGTCCAGCGACCTTGGGTGGTTAATTCGCGGTTGGCTAATTGCCAAAATTGGTCGTTTATCCACTCGGTGACGAATTGGTCTGGGTTTTCACTAAGTTCAGTTTTCAGCAATTTTTGTTCGCGCCACATTCTGGCACAACCTTGTAGGTGTTGAGTGACGGCTTTGGTGATTCGTCCATCCCAGACCATCATATCTAAGGTGGTGCGAATAACCATGGGGGGTATTTCCGAAATATCGGTCCAGATATGATAAGCAGCTAATTCGGGGTCACGGGTTAGCATTTCACGGCATTCTTCTTCGGCTTGGAGATAGGCGATAATAATATCTGGTCTTTCACGCAACCAATCTTGAATCGCTAACGTAGTGCCGACGACGCGAAAATTGTGGGCACTGGCTTCTGGAAAGTAGTGGTGACAAGTGCAAGGCAGGTCTTGGCCGGTGACCCAGCGCTTGGCAATGCCGCGTTGTTCGAGCCAGGTAGGATAAGGTTCCCACAAGGCCCCGGCCCAGATTGATTGATTGCGTAAAGCGGTCATCTGGTGTTCAATCGACTGATTTTTTAACTCTAATTCGACTTTATTTTGGGCGGCCCAAGTCAAAATTTGACGATGCGAGAAGGAGCCAAAAGGGGTAGCGACGGGTCGTTTAGATAAATCTTGGGCGGTGTTAACTTTACCGGTTTCCAATAAGGGGAGAGCCACGGCGATGCTACCCACTTCTCCCAGGTCATAGCCGGTGATTGAGACCAAGTTACATTTTACCATTTCTCCTGCTACTAGGCCTGGGGTTTCGGCCATGTAACCAAACTGATTTTTTCCAGTGTACATGTTATTGTTGATCAGTGGTCCTGACAGTGCGCGGAACCAGACCACTTGGCTACCCTTCGGTAAATATTTTTGCCAAATTTTGGCTTGTTTATTGACTACTGAGGTCCAATACGGGGTGCAATAAGGTTGATAACCGATGGTTAGGGTCACGGGATCGCCTAGTTTACCAAATTTTCCAGTGGGTTTGCCATATTTAGCGGCAATGGCTAAGGCTTCATCAGAGAGTGCGGATTCTGATTGAGCGTAGACTCGACCACTGATTGGGGTGGGTACCATTCCTAGTAAGGTTGGTGACAACAAACTAGCCGTGGCGTGTTTTAAAAAGGCACGACGGGTAGTTTGGATGGTGGTTAAAATATCTGGCTTCATAGAATTACTCCGATTTGAGCTGTTTGGTAGCAATTTTACCAGGTAGAGAGAGTGTTAAGAGGTATTCTCTACTTTACTTACTTTGATGAAATTGAAGACGTGAGTTTTCCACTAAAGGTAGTGGTGAAGGCCAGGCTGTGGAAAACAGTAGAATCTGGAACAGGAGGTTGTGGTTGAGACGGGTAGACCAATAAAAACGTTTTTCCAGTCGACACGATTGTTAGCTTCTGCACTCACCGTGTTATAGTTTATCATAATTTATCAATGTCTATAATCAAACCTTCCCGTGCAATATGACATTCCATGGTGGAGTCGCGTTCATGAATGAGTTTAATGGCAACCCGGTGTAAATCTTCAATTTTGGAGTCGTTATAATTGGGGTCCACATGGAAGAGGTAGAGATGTTTAGCGTTGGCGGCCATAGCGAAATTAGCGGTGTCTAAGTAACAGGAGTGGCCCCAACCTCGTTTTTTGGCGTAATCTTCTGGAGTATATTGGGCATCGTGAATGAACAGATGGGCATTTTTTACCAGTTCAATAGCGGCTTCTCGTTCTTCTTCTTGCATGCCTTTGACTAAAGCTAATTCAGTGGCATTAAATTCATGTTCTCGGGCGGCGATGGCTTTATCAATAAATGCGAGTTCATTATCGGAAGCATAGATGATTACTTTATCGTGTACTTGAATCCGATACCCAAAAGTGGAGCCTGGATGGTGAACGTTAAAAGTTTGAATATTAAAAGGTCCGTATTCAATTTGGTTGTTATTGGTCATCAGGTAGTTAATTTCAGCCAACCACATTTCTACTTCGACGGGAAAATAAGGGTCAATCATCTGGCCTGAAATCCGTCGCTCAATTTCTTGGCGGCTATTGCCAGGGCCAAAGAGGTTGACTTTCCAGCCGGGAACAAAGGCTGGAACAAAAAAAGGTAATCCTGAGATGTGGTCCCAATGGTAGTGAGTAATGATAATGGTAATTTCTTTGAGGTCTGGCTGTGTCATGAGGGAGTTGCCTAGCGGGATAATGCCTGTACCGCCGTCACAGACGAGAATGTGGTTATCGACGCGCAATTCGATGCAGGAGGTGTTGCCACCTACACGTAAGTGGCTACCGTAAGGGGCGGGATAGGAGCCACGAACTCCCCAGAATCGGAGGTAGTTAAATGTATTCATTGGTTGGTGGTGGTGATAATGGCGTTAGGATTTGCAGAAAGCTAGGGATAACACCCCTCGAAGGGGTGTTATTCCTTATCTTCAGAAGCTAGGGATAACACCCCTCGGAGGGGTATTATCCCTTACCTCCAGCTTTAACTTAATGGGAGAGGGGTGAAGGCGACCGAATTCATTCCGGATAAACATGCCAATCACCGGCTTTGAGAATCCCGTAAAACATGCCTTCTGGTATTTGGGGGTAGTTATCGTAGTGATAGAGCAGACATCTTTTTTGAATGTCAGGTGCCATGTGATTGATGAGGTCAGAGATATGTGGATGTACGCCGGAGGGGAAAGGAGATGTTTCACAGTCCATGTAAATCCGATTGGCTTTGCGATAGTGCATTTCCAATTGCGGTGGTATCATGTACTGAATGTCGGTGGGCATGAGGACGGTATAGCCATTGGTATGCTGTAGGCTGATACCATAGCTAGGCATTTCTTCAGAGCTAGAAAAGACGTGCATGGCAAAAATGGGTTTGACTTTCCAAGCCTCGTCGCCATCTTGAAAGGAGTGAGTGAGGGTAGTGCCATCTTCTTGTTTGCCGACGAGATGTATATCGAAATAGGTTTCTAAACAGACATCTGGTACTCCTTGGACCGTATCCAGTCCTGGGCCTACGGCTCGTCTTAAAGGTTCTAAAACTTTTTTATGAATAAATAAATCGGGTTTAGTATTACCTGGGGGATTACTCCACGTTCTTTCTTCGTGAAACAGTTTATTGGCAATAAACTCGTCTCCTAGCCATTCTTTTTTAGCTTTGGTATAAAAAGGATTGAATAGGGTGGTTAGTGCCATGTACTCCACTCCTCCAATATGGTCGTTATGAGGATGAGAAACGTAAACGCCATCGATTTGACTGGAGGTCAATCCTATCGCTTTCAAAGCATGTCTAATATCTCCTCCAATGTCCAGTAATAGCCGGTAAGGAGTTTTTCCGTCGCGTTTATTGGGCATGTCGAATTCAAGTAGAAAATTAGAGTGCCATTTTGGTAGGTAGGTTAGTTTAACTAAGTCGTTGATTTTAGAACGTATATTTTCATTGGTGAGTGCTTTACTCGCCGGTGAGTTTAGTAATTCCACAATCAACTGATACACCTTTTCTTCTGAGATGACTCTTTCATATTCCCCTATTGAGAATGCGGCGTTGACTCCTATTGCTGTTATTTTCATCGTGAAAAGCTCGTTAATGTCTGCTTAAACTACGGTATGCCTAATTTATTTTAAATTTTATCTCGGTGAAGAGCGTTGGCGGTAAAACGGTTATAGGTATCTTTGAGCATGATTTATACCAATCTTCCTTAATGCGGATCATCTTCATTGGTGGTAGTGAGATGATGATTTTTTTAGTATGATTTTTAACATAGTTTGGGTCGCTAATTTGATTCAAGGTTTATTAACAGAAGGATTGACGTTAATATATCGCGTGACTATGTCGCGAATTTCTTTAAAACGTAAGGGTTTAATAAGAAATTCAAGTGCGCCTAGTTGTTTGGCAATAGAGCGGTCTTGGGCATAATCTTTTGAAGTAACCATAATGACTCGTGTGTTTTTTTGATGCGACAGTTCACGTAACCGGCGTAGAAAGGTAAGGCCGTCCATCCCGGGCATAATAATGTCTAAAAATAGTAAATCAGGTTGATGTTGTTGTAAATAAGGCATCGCTTCCGCAGGCGTTTTAAAGCCGATAAATTTGATGGAGAGTGGCTCAAGGCTAAACCGGTAGAGGGAAATCGAGGTGGCGCTGTCATCTACAACTACAACGGTTGGCTCTCTGTCTGTCATTGAAGTTAAACCCATCATCTTGTTTATAATGAATTTAGATCTGACCATTTTAAAAAAGTTATCAAATCTCGAATTTATGGTTAAATATTTAGGTGTAAAGTTAAGCGCGTTTCCGCTACGATAATGTGGAGCCCCGAGAGGGAATCGAACCCCCATTAAGTGATTACAAATCACTGGTTTTGCCATTAAACTATCGGGGCTAATTTTGGTTAACTTACTGTGCCATTATGTTGTAGTGTGGATAATATCTTATTTTATGTTATTTGGATAGTGTTGGCAAGTAGGTTTTATTGACAACTGACTACTTCAAGCGGTTGATTGCGAAATAGTTGCTTTATTTCTTCTATATTCTTTTTATTCGTATTTTCGGCCATTTTTATAGTATTCCAATAAGTAGTACGTTTATTTTTGCCATAGCGAGGCTCAGTTTTAACTTCAAACCCTTTCGCTTTTAGGTTTTGAATGAGACGTTGCACATTATCTTGATTTTTAAACACTCCTATTAAAATAGCATTTTTTAACTCTCCCTTTGCGATTATTTGTGGCTCGGCAATACCTAGTTGTGATTTTAGTGGTGTTAGTCGCAAGAGTTGTTGTTGTGCCTGTAGCCGATTAGCTAGGGGTGGCACATAAACTTGTATCCCGGTCACTTCATCGGTTTGCTGGGAGTGTAATTCGGTTTTTATTTGTCCATTTATTTTTTGAATACGTTCAATAGTTTGTTTAGCTTCAGTACGGTCCAGATAGGGGCCTGCTTGAAAACATTGCCATGATGGAGTTGACTTGGCAATCTCCGGGTTTGGCTTTTTAATAGGTATCGGTGCCGACTGGTTATCAGCCACAAAATTGGCTGGTGCCACCGTAGGTTGAGAGGATCCCTCTCTGATTTCGGTCTTCTTCAATACGTGGTCTTCGACCTTCTTGGTGGGTAGTGGCAAATTGGTGAGAGCAGATTTGGCAACTTCTTGAAAGTTGTCAACTCTTTGTTCTTTTTCCAATGGCAAATCACTGGGTTCAGATTTGACAACTTGTTGAAAATTGTCAGCTTTTTCATTGAGTAGGACCAGTTGTGGTAAATTCGAGACAGTCCGTAAATGAGGAGATGGCTCACCGATGGGCGCCGGTTGCCAGGGTAGCCACGGCAATAGTTGCTGTTGCCAATTCAATAACACTATATTTGCTAACATTAACAATAAAGCCAGACTTCTCATAATTCTGTAGTTATAGTACCTTTATTATGGTTAACTAAATTTAGATTTGAATTTAGATTTGACAATTTTAAAAAAGTTGTCAAATCTGTTCAACTATTCTAAACAGCCCTTGTAATACTAAGTCTGGTATGTATACATTCTGTTTAGAAAAGTAAGGTAATAACTCAGGTACATTACCGCCGGTCACGATAAGAGTTAACTTTTGCCCCGGTTTCTCTATGCAATTCATGATATATTCGATCCAACCCACCACAGCATATAAAGTGCCTAATATAATACCCGATTGAGTATCATAAGCCAAGTGTTGTTTTTCAACCACGTTAAATTTTTCAATTCCATTAATCTTATCAATCCCATTAATCTGAGTCGCTTTTAATAAAGATTCGTGCATAGTTTTCATCCCTGGCATAATTAAACCTCCCAAGTGTAAACCAGTTTCTGCTATTACATCTAGCGTAACCGCTGTACCGCAATCCACTATACATAGATTTCCCTTGATTAAATGATAAGCCGCCAGGATAGCCAGCCAACGGTCGACTCCTAACTGTTTTGGATTAATGTAGCCATTAGTTACTCCGCAAGCGGTAGGCATAGTTTCCACGACAGTCAATTTCACTCCCCATTGCTTCTCTACCCAAGTATGCATCATTTCTAATTGTTGCGGTCCTGCCACATTAGACAGCCAGATTCCATATTCAGGACATGGTAAATTTTGCCAATATTGTGAAAGACAGGCTTGAATATTATCTTTTTGGTAAAATACCCTCTGTTGTGGCCCCAATTCATTTTGCGTTAGAGTTGCCCATTTAAGACAAGTATTGCCCAAATCTACTAATAATTTCATGTCTATTTTTTGACTGGCAGTGGTGTACGACGCTTCGCTTATACACCCTACCGCTACTATGTCTATTTTTTTGACTGGTGGCAGACTCGATAATTTTTTGAAAATTGTCAAATCTAAATCTTTGGGCTGGTGACAGATTTGATATAGTAAAATCCCTTTGAACCTGTACTATTCCCTCTGGAGTGCAATAAGAATTATTGCGCCTGGCGGCGCGTAGCGGCGCAATAATTCTTATTGCAC
>BS_KBA_SWE02_21mDRAFT_10001056_pt1 | contig 10440 bp, 9 predicted proteins | sample BalSeasSWE02_21m_FD_9196 | JGI IMG/M metagenome (IMG submission 9196)
AGACGTTTTGCACCTATTGGACAAGGATTTTTAATTGAACCAGACGCTACTCTCGCAGGATACAATGGATCTATTACCATTAAAAATTCTCATAGAAGGTATTTTAAGGAAGGTAATTATTCAGATTTTAGGAGACCCGAAAACAACCCCTTAATTTCAGATTCTTCCGGTAATAATGGAAATAGATCAACTGATGAAAGATCTCACATACGCTTAAATGCCAGCTTTGGAACGTCTCACATTCGACAATTGGTAATTGCATTTTCTGAAGAAAGCACCGTTGGCTTTGATCGAGGTATGGACGCAACAAGCCCCATGGACGCGAGCTCAGAAGCATACCTAACTATTGGGGATGCAAATCAAGGCACTAGAATGAATTTAGTAATAGAAACACTTCCATTTGAACTGGGTAGAATGAAAGTGGCAATTGCTTTTGAACTTGATCGGCAAATGACGATTTATATAAATAAAGTTGAGGAAATTAACGTGCCTTACGACAGAGCGTATCTTTGGGACAGTCAAACGGATCGTTACCAATCAATCACTGACATGCCAACCAATGGGCAGAACAGCGGGGCATCAGTGTTACTCAGGGCTGGGACCTATGAAGAACGCTTTTTTATAGTCTTTATATCCGATCGGGCTACTGAACCAGGTGATGATGAGAGAATAATAGCTACTGCTGCTTCGGAGAATTTACTTCAAAATCTAAACTTCTTTCAAAACAATCCAGAACAGCAATTAGAAGTTGGTAATCCAGAGCAATACGACATTAAATCGGCTAACCTTTTCGATATGTCAGGTAAATTAGTATATAGTCAATCTAACTTAGGAAATAGCACACGATTTACGTTTCCTACAGGAAATTTAAGTGATGGTATCTATATTGTTATGTTGAACACAGTTGATAATTTAAGTGTAAACTATAAAATCACTGTTTACAATAAATAAACCACATCATGAATATAATAAAATAAGGGTCCCAGTTGGGACCCTTATTTTATTATATTCAGTTTATATTACTTTTCAAACTCTTGTAAAGTCTTAATAATTATGGAAACGCAGTCTAATAACTGCTCTTGATTCATTATCAATGGAGGCGCAAATCGAATAATATTGCCATGAGTAGGTTTTGCTAACAATCCATTATCTCTTAACTTCAAGCAAATATTCCAGGCTGTATCACTTTCTTCAGTATCATTAATTACGATTGCATTCAATAAACCTTTACCTCTAACTAATGAAACCAAGTTACTCACCTCAATATATTTATTNAGCTCACTTCTAAAAAGATTTCCAAGCCGCTCTGCATTCTCTGCTAACCTCTCATCTCTCACTACCTCCAAGGCCGCCATTGCCACAGCTGCTGCAACTGGATTACCGCCAAAAGTAGATCCGTGATTACCAGGTTTAATAACTTCCATTATTGCATCACTTGCTAATATGGCAGAGATCGGATAAGCACCACCACTTAATGCTTTTCCTAAAATTAAAACATCTGGCTTTACATTTTCGTGATCAACTGCCAAAAGTTTTCCTGTACGTCCAATTCCAGTCTGTACTTCATCTGCCATAAAAAGTACATTGTGTTTTACACATAAGGCTTTTGCCTCTCTTAAGTATCCCTCAAAAGGCACATAAACTCCAGCCTCTCCTTGAATGGGTTCAACCAGAAAACCAGCAACATTTTTATTGGAAGTCAAAACATCCTCTAAAGCCTTTATATTATTATACTCTATTTTAATAAAACCATCTGTATAGGGTCCAAAATTTTTACGAGCGACGGGATCGTTTGAAAAGGAAATAATGGTGGTAGTTCTTCCGTGAAAATTATTCTCACAAACAATAATTTCGGCTTTATTGGGGTCAATTCCTTTTTTTTCGTAGGCCCATTTTCTACAGAGCTTTAATGCAGTTTCAACAGCTTCAGCGCCGGTATTCATAGGCAATAGCTTATCAAAACCAAAGAATTCACAAGCAAATTTCTCATACTCTCCTAACATATCATTATGAAATGCACGAGATGTTAACGCTAAGGTTTCCGATTGTCTTTTTAAAGCATCCACGATTTTTGGATGACAATGACCTTGGTTAACAGCAGAATAAGCCGATAAAAAGTCGTAATATCTCTTTCCATCTAAATCCCAGACAAAAACTCCTTTTCCTCTTGTAAGCACAACAGGTAATGGATGGTAATTGTGGGCCCCATATTTATTCTCTAGATCGATCGCATGCTGCGATAAAGTCTTCTCTGTAACTGACATAATATAAAATTATTAAAATGAAAAAATATAAAATTCCTTCAATACCTTTATTTTTCCGGTGCTCGAAAATTCAGCGGAGGAGAGAAATCATCCTTGGGTTCAAAATTACTAAATATTTGTTAGTTTTTAATGCCATTTTATTTTAAAAAATAAGCCTATGTTTTTAATATTAAGTGTTTTCCTATTCTTATTTTTGCGCTTATGGTCAGAAAAAACACCACTCGACTAGTACTTGAAAATCTCGAAGTCATCGACGCAGGTGCGAAGGGGAAATCTATTGCTAAAGCTGCCGATGGTAAGGTCGTATTTATAGACAATGCAGTCCCAGGTGACATTGCAACTATTCATACTTCAAAGAAGCGAAAAGCATATTATGAAGGAACTGCTATTTCTTTTTCTAAATATTCGGACAAACGTGTGGAACCCTATTGTGAGCACTTTGGAACTTGTGGAGGCTGCAAATGGCAGTTTATGGGCTACGAGCACCAATTATACTATAAACAAAAAGAAGTTGAAAACAACTTGAGGCGCATTGGGAAAATTGACTTACCAGAACTATCACCTATTCTAGGTTCACAAAATCAATACTTTTATCGCAATAAAATGGAATTCTCTTTTAGTGATAATAAATGGCTCACTCTCGATCAAATAAAAAGCGACCTTGTTATCGAAAATAGAAATGCATTGGGATTTCATATTCCAGGGATGTGGGATAAAATTTTAGATTTAGAGAAATGTTATTTACAGCAGGATCCAAGTAATGCTATTCGTGATTTCATAAAAATAGAGGCTCAAGCGTTGGAAATACCCTTTTTTAATACTAGAAAACAAGAAGGGATTTTAAGAACATTAATGATTCGCACCGCCAGTACAGGAGATGTTATGGTTTTGCTTCAGTTTTTTCAAGAAGATGAAGACAAAAGAAAATCATTACTCGACGCTGTAGCCTTAAAATTTCCAGAAATAACTTCCCTGTTGTATGTAATCAATTCAAAAGGAAATGATACTCTTTACGATCAAGAAATAATCTGTTATTCTGGTTCTGAATATATTTTTGAAGAAATGGAAGGGCTTCGGTTTAAAATTAACGCCAAGTCTTTCTATCAAACAAATTCTGAACAAGCCTATAACTTATATAAAATTGCGAGAGAGTTCGCCGGACTTAAAGGTAATGAACTAGTATATGATCTTTATACTGGAACTGGAACTATCGCTCAGTTTATTGCGAAAAATGCGGGCAAAGTAATTGGTATTGAATCTGTTCCTGAGGCAATTGAGGCTGCAAAGGAAAATGCAAAACTAAATGAAATAGCCAACGTTATTTTTTTTGTAGGAGATATGAAAAAAGTATTCAACAATACATTTACAGCGATACACGGTCTGCCCGATATTATAATTACGGACCCTCCAAGAGATGGTATGCACGGGGATGTTATAGCTCAATTGCTCAGAATAGCAGCAGCCAAGATTGTATATGTTAGTTGCAACAGTGCTACTCAAGCTCGGGATTTGGCTTTATTAGATGAAAAATATAAAGTAACGAAAGTGCAAGCAGTAGATATGTTTCCACAAACACATCATGTAGAAAATGTTGTACTTTTGGAAAAACGTTAATTACTCAAATTTCTTTTGAACTGATATTAATGAATAAAAAAATAATTACAATACTTTCCTTGCTCCTATTACTTAACGGCTGCACAAAGGATGATATTTGCCCTGAAGGAACAGCGAGTACTCCTTTGCTTATTATAAGATTTAATGATGTTGAAAACCCCTTGGACCTAAAATCGGTATCGAAATTAACTATTGAAACTGATTATGATCCAAGTGTGACTTTATACACTGATGTTACCACCGATTCTATTGCAATTCCTTTACAAACAGGATCCAACAATACTCGATATAGGTTTATAATGAATAAAGGCTTAGTAGATGAAATCACAGACATTTACTCTTTTGATTACGAAAGAAACGACATATATATAAATCGGGCTTGTGGATTCAAAACTACTTATACCGAATTTACTGCGGAAGAGGTTGATTCAGGTCCGGTCGATTGGATTATTTACCTAATTATTTTAGATCCCATTATAGAAGATGAAACCAAAGCACACATTACTATTCTTCATTAGTCTACTGTGCTCGCCATCTTTACTATTGGCACAAGAGCAAACAAGTTTGGTGACCGACTCTATGTCGACCGCGACGAAATATGGTTTGAGATTAGGATTCGACCTTGCAAAACCAATTAGATCCTTGGTTGAAGATGGATATAGTGGCTTTGAAGTAATGGGTGATTTTAGAGTCTATAAAAAATTCTATGTGGCAGCAGAAGTTGGTAACGAAACGAAAGAACGAATTGAAGCTAACTTAAATTCAACTACATCTGGAAGCTTTTTAAAACTAGGTGCAGATTATAATGCATATAACAATTGGTTTGGATTAAATAATGCTATTTATTTTGGTCTCCGCTATGGCTTCTCAACCTTTAAGCAAGAATTAATTTCCTATGAAATCTTTGCCACAGATCATACGTTTCCGCCCACAACTATTTATAATTCTGAAGAGTTTTCAGGCCTCTCGGCACATTGGGCTGAATTAATTTTTGGCGTAAAAACTGAGGTCTTAACAAATCTATATCTTACTTTAAATTTTCAATTAAAGAGAAAACTAACAGAAGATAAACCTGAAAATTTCGATAATCTTTTTATCCCAGGTTTTAACAGAACTTATGATTTTAGTGAATTTGGAGCGGGTTTTGGGTATGGAGTTTCTTATTTAATACCCATTTTCAAAAAATAAAATCAAGTCATTGTTTCTTTGCCTTCTTGCTGCCAGCGTACATTTCATATCGAACAAAACTGCTTTCCAACTTACCGTTGAACAAGCGTATTTTTCTTGAAGGGCGCAATCCTACATTTTTTAACGCATCCATATTAGCAGTTATCATCCAAGCTTGTGTTCCTGGATAATTATGTTTTAAGGTGGTCCCTATATCACCATAAAATTTTTCAATATCATTAACTGAAATTCTCTCATCATAAGGAGGATTAAAAACCAAAAACATGGGGCGATCACTTTCCTTCTTGCTTTCAAAAAAATCCTGTTGCTCCAAAGTAATAAACTCATCAAGATTTGCGCTTTTTATGTTTGCCCTTGCTGCCTGCAACGCCTCCTTATCAGTGTCGAAGCCATATAATTTAAAATGGAAGTCTCGTACTTTCTTAAGAGCTGCAGTCTCAATAAGTTCGTATAAATCTACATCAAAATCTGGCCAAGTTTCAAAACCAAATTCCTCTCTATTTAGATTTGGTGGAATTCTACAAGCAATCATTGCGGCCTCCGTCAATATAGTTCCACTTCCGCACATAGGATCCATAAAATCACATTGCCCATTCCAGCCAGAAAGCATTATCATTCCGGCGGCCAGTACTTCGTTAATTGGAGCAATGGTATTTGCTACCTTATATCCTCTTTTATGTAAGGATTCGCCTGAGCTATCTAATGATATGGTACAAATATTTCTATCTATATGAACATTCACTCTCAAGGTAGGATGATCCAAGTCTACATCAGGTCTTCTGCCCTCTTTATCACGAAATCGATCTACAATGGCATCTTTAGTTTTTAAAGCGATATACTGTGAATGTGTGAAATAATCTGAAAAAACTGTTGCATTTATGGCTAACGTACCATCCACATCCATATAGTCTTCCCACTTAATATCATATACCTTTTTATATAAGTCTTCTTCTTTGAATACATTAAAAGAACTAATAGGTTTCAGTATTTTAATCGCAGTACGGCAACACAAATTTGCTTTATACATAAAGCCTAGATCTCCTTCAAAAGAAACATTTCGAGTGCCTACTTCAATTTCTGAAGCTCCTAGCTGCCGTAATTCACCCGCCAACAATTCTTCCATCCCGAATAAGGTTTTGGCGACCATTTTAAAATTATTTCCCATACATTCACTCTAAAAGTCCTGCAAAAATACAGTATTTTAGCACTGCAAAAGATTGTAAATGCAAAAAGAAACAGATAATTGGTACTCCTCTTGGTTCGACACTCCTTATTATCATATCCTTTATAAGGATAGAGATGATGATGAAGCCGAATTATTCATGGACTCCCTAACGTCATTTTTGAAACTTTCTAAGAAGTCGGAAATCCTCGATTTGGCTTGTGGTAAAGGGCGTCATGCAATTTATCTTAATGAATTGGGTTATGACGTTACTGGGATAGATCTATCTCCTTCGAGTATTGATTTTGCGCAGCAATTTGAAAACGACCGCCTTCGTTTTGCAGTTCATGATATGTGTCTGCCCTATCCAAAAAAATTCGATGCCGTATTTAACTTATTTACTAGTTTTGGTTATTTTGAAAAGGAAGAAGACAATTTTCGTACTATAAAATCTATACAGAACGAATTGAAACTCAATGGATACGGCGTTATTGATTTTTTAAATGTTGATTTTGTTAAAAAAAACATCGTAGCTTCAGAAATGAAAAGTATAGATGGAATTAATTTTTCTATAGATCGTTATATCAAAGACGGTTATATAATCAAGGATATTCAATTTACACATGAGAAGCAAGATTATTTTTATACGGAACGTGTAAAGGCGATTTCGTTAGCAGACTTCAATGCCTATTTTAAAAAAGCTGGTGTAAAATTACTCCATTGTTTCGGTGACTATCACCTTAATGATTTTAACGAAGAAACTTCTGAACGATTAATACTAATAATTCATTAATGACGTATTTATTCCTTTTTGCTGCTGTAGCTGCTGGCTATTTAACTGCTTTACTTCTTAAAACCAAAGAAATGAAGCAAATGTCTATATACTTGGCGTTTAGCGGTGCCTTTTTACTAGCCGTTACTGTTTTCGAGCTTTTACCAGAAGTCTTCGCAAACCCCTCAAAAAGGACTGGCATATACATAATGGCAGGGATTATGCTTCAAATCTGTTTGGAGTTCTTTTCTAAAGGAGCTGAGCATGGGCATATACATTTGCATTTAAAAGACAAGCGCTTTCCGTGGTTATTATTTTTAAGCCTTTCCATTCATGCGTTTTTGGAAGGCTTCCCTATTTCCGAAGATAATAATCTCTTAATTGGTGTTGTAGTTCATAAAGTCCCAATTTCGATCATCTTATCCTTCTTCTTTATAAAAGCAAATTATAGTAAAACAAATACACTATTATTCTTGCTCTTTTTTGCGTTTATGTCACCTTTAGGCAATCTTATTGCAAATTCTTATCCAAGTTTAGACAAATATAGAACAGAGATAAACGCATTAGTAATTGGTATTTTTTTACATGTATCTACTACTATTATCTTTGAAAGTAGTAAAGACCACAAATTTAATCTTGCTAAATTTATAGCAATTATTTTAGCCATTATTATTGCATATCTACTTTAAGTTAGCTAACTAGGTTAATTTAAGAAAGTTCTATGCAAAAATTGGATTCTATTAATTTCGAATACCACTAAACTCAATTGCCCATATTGATTTGAATCTAAAATGAACTTCACGAAAGACCTTGCGAAGATTATGATCATTCAAAAATGACTTTTATTAACCATTTGCATTCAATGTCAAAAAAAATCAATAATCTTGTCTCCTTAAACCAAATTTCAAGAGAGCTATCTAAACTTATTACTTATGGCGTTACAAATTATTGGAGCAGGATTTCCAAGGACGGGCACAACTACATTGAAGAAATCATTAGAAACACTTGGGTTTGAAAAAGCATATCATTTCAAGGACTTAATAGCGAATCCTAGCAAATTAGTTCATTGGGAAGAGATTGAAAATGAAGGTCAAACAAACTTCGAACAACTCTTTGAAGGCTACAAAGCGTCAGTGGATTTTCCTGGATATCCTTACTATAAAATACTAATGAATACCTATCCCGATGCGAAAGTTATTTTAACGATTCGAGATTTTGAAGGTTGGTATGAAAGTAACTTCAATACTATTTGGAAAGTTGAGCCTACGAATGATTGTTTAAAATTCATGCATAACACGTATTTAGTAAAACAATTTAACAACAAATTTTGTTCAAAAGATATAGCTGAAGAAATGTTTCATAGCCATAATAATGAAGTGATCAAGTTTGTTCCAAAAGACCGACTTCTTATTTATGAGGTAAAAGATGGTTGGGAACCACTTTGTTCCTTTCTTAAATTAACTGTTCCGAAAGAACCATTCCCGCATCTCAATAAAAAAGAAAATTTCTCGGAAATGTTGGATAAAATGCTTGGTAAATCTTAAATGAGATAGCTTTACTTAATACTTAAGTTCAAATCGTTCCGACCTATATAAAATATCTAACTGCCCCCATTCGAATGTTTTGTTACCGTTTAATGTTTTAAAGAACAACGTTGCTTCAAAAACCTCATTCTTTTCTGGGTAATCTAGCTCTACAATTTTTGCATTGTGATAAATGAATCCAGAGGTTACTAGTAAGTTTTTTGAGTTAGGTAGGTAGTCCACGTCACTAATCAACATGGAAAAAAACTCATTACCTCTTTCCTTACCATATTGCCAGACCTGTTGAACGGTTAAATTTTCTTTATCTACTTTATATTCAACAGCTCTTGAATAATTCACTTTTGGAGTAAAATTTCGCAGATAACCATTGTCAAAAAGAACCAAATTGCCATTTGGCAGAACTGCCGGTGCATGTTGACCCCATGGGAAATCGAAATCGACAGGGCTTACATAACCATTTTGAACTTCTTTCGGGTATGGATTTCCTTCAGAATTTACAGCAGTCAAAAGAAAAGGATTGGTGTCAAATCCATCTTCATTTCTTCCGGATGCACCCCAGTCCTTTTTAGGAGACAAGATCCATATGAGTTCGTCCTCCCAAGATATCTTTGCCAGTCCTTGATTTTTTCCTGATATGATAATGGAATTGTCAGATGGGTCATAAGCAAGGCCATTCATATGATACCAGTCACTGAGCGTCATCTTATTCATTGTTGAACGACTTACATCTAAATGTTTTGCCATATCCCATTCCTTTTCAATCTTAGATGTTGCCCGATTGTATAAGATAATAAAATCATTCATAGATTCCATCTTCTCTCCATTCACCAATATATATTCCCCTCGTTTCAGTACTGCAATTAACAACTTACCATCAGGTAATTCAATGATATCATGATGTATACGATATTTTGGATCGATGGCGCTTTTCTTTAAAACGTTGCCAAGCATATCATATTCATGAATTTCATTGGTTCCACCCACTAACAAAACACCATCACTTAAACGTTGTATTGGCCATATAATATCGCCAAAAAAACCTAAATCCAAATACCACCTTACGATTCCTTGGTCATCGAAAATCATCGGACGTGAATCATAGCTGCCATTTTTCGCATAATGAATGTCACATAAATGCATCCCTACTTCCATTTTTGAACGATCCAATTTATTGACTTCAATACTTGGAAAATATTCTGGTAATTTGGCAGTAGTAAATTGTATGGTATCCATAACCTCACCATTTTCAAACTTTAGAGTTACAACTACGTTATTGGTTTTATTTGGATATAAACCGACTACCGGTATAGCGAAACTTTTTGAATAGGTATCAAAGGATTGTTCTATAGGAATAGCCCCTAAAACTTTAATAGAAGCTTGGAATTCATCCTCAGAATTGACTTCAATAATACCAGTTAATGGCGCAATGCCGTATGGATTGAGCTTTGCATTAATGGAGTATTCATTCCTAGGATTAACACAACTAACAATACTTAGTAATAAGAGAACAATCGCTAGAGTAAAAAAACCTCTCAATGTATATAAATATGACATGCGACAAATTTAAGTAAATTATAGAAACGATAGATTATTTCCTTTTCATATTTATTGAAAATACTATCAAATTCACAGGTATTATTAGTCAATTACGCACTCTCTCCGTAATATTGTTTTTAAATTTGTCGCAATAAATCCGACTCTTAAGAATCAGGACTTAAAGAAGGCGGCTTAATAGAATACAAACAGTAAAAGCCAAAAAACAGTTCTCTTTTTTAGTAGAATTCAATTTTACGGCTTTTACTACCACACTCTCTTATGGAAGAGCAGCTTTAAGTTTACGCCATAAAAAAAGTCCCGACTCGTTAGAATCGGGACTTAAAGAAGGCGGCGACCTAC
>BS_KBA_SWE02_21mDRAFT_10001057_pt1 | contig 10440 bp, 8 predicted proteins | sample BalSeasSWE02_21m_FD_9196 | JGI IMG/M metagenome (IMG submission 9196)
AATAACGATTTTTCTTTGAACAATTCGTTTTTCGTCTGATTTTAACTCTATTGCAATTCTTTTATCACGGCAAATCTTTTGAAAATAACTTATATTTGCATCCCATTGGAGTTAGAATAAATGAACGTAAAAGAATTATTAAAAAAATACAGTAAGTCAGAAAATTTTATTAATCGCGATTTAAGCTGGGTTGAGTTTAATAAACGAGTTTTAGAAGAAGCTCTAAATCCTGAACTGCCCCTTCTAGAAAAGGTAAAATTTATTTCGATTTTTTGTTCTAATCTCGATGAATTTTATATGATTAGAATTGCTGGAATTAAAGAACAAATTGCTGCTAATGTTGAAGAACCTTCAATTGATGGTTTAACACCAATTGAACAATTAAGAAAAGTTGAAAAGGCATTAAAGCCACTGCTTAAGACATTAGACAATTATTGGACGGATTTTATTATTCCAGCGTTAAGTGAAAACAACATAAAACTTCTTTCGATAGATGAGATAACTGAAAGTGATCAGGCTAAACTTACAGAGTATTTTAAAAAAGAAGTTTATCCTGTACTCACTCCACTTGCATTCGATCCGGGCAGACCATTTCCATATATTTCAAACTTAAGCTTAAGTCTTGCAATATTAATCAGAAAACCTAACGGTGAAAATCATTTTGCAAGAGTAAAAGTTCCAAGTATTCTTCCAAGATTACTTCAAATAGATACTATAATTGAACCAAATAAATCATTAGGAATAAATGGAAATTTTACGGCCACTTATATTTGGCTTGGTGATCTTATTAAGGCAAATCTACCTATACTATTTCCTGGAATGGAAATAGTTGAAGCTCATAGATTTAGAATAACACGTGATACTGATATAGAACTTCAAGAAGATGAAGCCGATGACCTGTTAAGCGTGATTGAAGAAAATATTAAGCAGCGAAGATTTGGAAGCGTTGTAAGGTTAGAGGTTGGCCATCCAGTTCCTGATTTTATGCTTGACACATTAGTAGATAATCTTCAGATAACCAAAGATGATGTTCACGTTTCTGATGGTCCATTAGGTTTAAGTGACGCGATGGGCTTATTCAAATTACCGCTTCATCAACTAAAGGAAAAATCATTCTATCCAGTCATTCCAAAAGTATTCGAAGATGAAGAGGATCTTTTTTCTATTATTAGACAGAAAGATATATTGCTCCATCATCCCTATCACGCTTTTTCACCCATAATAGATTTTATTAAAAAAGCTGCGCTTGATCCAGATGTGTTAGCAATTAAACAAACCCTATACAGAGTTGGACCCGATTCACCAATTGTTAGGTGTTTGATAGAGGCTGCAGAAATGGGCAAACAGGTTGCAGTGTTAGTAGAATTAAAAGCGCGATTTGATGAACAGAATAATATTTATTGGGCGCGTGAACTTGAAAAAGTTGGCGTGCATGTTGTATACGGCCTTGTTGGATTAAAGACACATGGTAAAATGACACTTGTTGTACGAAAGGAGTATGACGGTGTAAAAAGATATGTGCATCTTGCTACTGGTAATTACAATGCCACAACTGCAAAACTTTATACTGACTTAGGATTCTTTACTTCGGACGATGATATATGTAGTGATGTTTCAGATATCTTCAATTTTTTAACCGGATATTCAAAACAAAAAGAATTTAAAAAGTTATTTGTTTCCCCAGTTAACATGCGCGAAAAATTTATCAGTCTAATTAATCGAGAAATTGAAAATGCAGTTGCAGGTAAAGAAGCAAAAATAATTATGAAATTAAATTCTTTGGTTGATCCTGCAATAATTTGTGCGTTATATGAGGCATCGAACTCCGGAGTTGAAATTAAATTGATCATTAGAGGTGTATGCAGTCTTGTACCTGGAGTAAAAGATCTTAGTGAAAATATTGAGGTAAGAAGCATAGTTGGGAGATATCTTGAACATAGTAGAGTCTTTTACTTTTTAAATGATGGGAATGAAGAAATTTATCTGAGCAGTGCAGATATGATGCAAAGAAACTTAGATAGAAGAGTTGAAGTTGCATTCCCAATTGAAAACCAAAGACTTAAAGACGAATTGATTAAGACGTTAATTAAAGTTTCGTTAAAGGATAATATTAAGGCAAGAATTCTTCAGTCTGATGGCTCTTATATTTTTCCCAAATTACAAGAAAACACCAAAAAGATTAATAGCCAAGAATGGCTCATGAATCATGCACTAAAAACAATTGGAATTAGAACACCAAAGCTTTTTGAAAAATAATTTGAACTTATTTATCAAATCAAAAGTTATATATAAATGTCTTTAGGTATATTTAAAAAGAAGCAGGAAACAAAAATGTTCGAGATTACAAAAAGTACTGTTATAAATTCATTAAAAAATATCAGTAACAATAAAATTAATACCAGCTCGCTAACATTAAATTCTATACGAAAATTTGATTACAGTAAAGACAATTTGTCTATTGAAATTTCTTTAAGTGCTGAAAACTCAGCAGAAGTAAAAGATCTACTTGTAAATCAACTAAAAAACGATTTTAGCGGAATAAAAAATATTAATTTAGATATCCTTACTAAATCATCATCAAATATATCAACACACAAAGATCCCCGAAAAGAGGCTATTCTGCCGGGAGTTAAAAATACGATTGCTGTTGCAAGTGGAAAAGGCGGCGTTGGCAAAAGTACTGTGGCGGTTAACCTTGCAGTCGCACTTGCAAAAGATGGTGCAAGTGTTGGATTGATTGATGCAGATATTTATGGACCAAGTATTCCATTAATGCTTGGGGCAAATGATAAACCAAAAGTTTATCAGGCAGAAAATTCTGTAAAAATGATTCCTCTTGAAAATCACGGAATAAAATTTATGTCCATTGGGCTTTTGGTTGATGATAAGGCTCCTGTTATCTGGCGTGGACCAATGGCAAGTGGAGCCATAAAACAATTTATGACTGACGTTGACTGGGGAGAATTAGATTACTTAATTTTTGATCTTCCTCCCGGAACCGGTGATATACAACTTACTTTAGTTCAAACTATTCCATTAACTGGAGCGGTGATAGTCACAACTCCGCAGGAAGTTTCATTAATCGATGCTCGTAAAGCATTAAAGATGTTTGAGAGAGTAAATGTGCCTGTACTTGGAGTTATTGAAAATATGAGTTACTTCATTGCGCCGGACACTGGCAACAGGTATGATATTTTTGGATCAGGCGGCGGAAAAAAGATTTGTGATGAACTAAACACAACTTTATTGGGTAGTATTCCAATTGATCCAAGAATCAGGCAAGGTGGCGATAATGGAGTGCCAATGGTTTTTGGAATCCCAGATGCGAATGAAACAAAAATATTAATTGATATTTCAAGAAAACTTACTGAACAAGTCAACATCAGAAATTCAAGTGCAAAGGATAAAATTGAGATCCTTCTTGGAGATGAAGATTAATTTTGATTTAATCAATATATTAAACCATATTAATTATTGAGTAAGTTCGGCTTTTAATGAATTAAAATATTTGAAATGAAAACCGAAATACAAAAAGCTTTAAACAACATCAGACCATATTTACAGGCTGATAATGGTGATGTTGAACTAGTTGAAGTTACTGAAGATGGAGTCGTAAAAGTAAAATTGCTCGGCGCTTGTGAAATTTGTCCTTTATCTATAATGACTTTAAGAGCGGGAATTGAGCGGGCAATTATGCGTGAAGTCCCCGCTGTTAAAAGAATAGAAGCAGTTACCTAATTTTTATATGGATTTATTGAATAAAAAAAATACAAAGGTTTTTCTTTTTTTATTAGGAGTAGTATTACTCTTTTACTTCTCCTTTGTACTTGTTAATGTGCTTGTTTTGATTGCAGTTTCTATCCTTCTCGGCTTCATCTTTGCACCATTTGTTAGATTACTTGAGGGACAAGGATTTACCAGAACAATTTCTACTTTAATTATTTTTACTATTTCTGGATTTTTGTTATATCTCAGCCTTTCTTTTGTAATCCCAAAATTTTTCTTTCAGATGGATCAGGTGCTGAATTCTTTAAAGGACTTTTCTCTAAACAAAGAACTTAATGTACTAGAGAATAGGATATTAAGCATCTTCCCTCTCTTTGATAAAGGTGAACTTTCGCTGAAGATTCAAGGGATTATATCCACATCATTTAATGATATTATAAATCATATTACTCAATATGTTAGCAGTATTGTTTCTGTTGCTGTTTTTCTGCTTATCGTACCCTTCATAACTTTTTATTTACTTAAGGACAGCGCTGTTATCCAAAAGGGACTGATTCATATTGTTCCGAATAAGTATTTTGAAATGTCATATTGGATTCTAAAAAGGATAAGTCTTCAGCTGGGTAGATTTGTTAGAGGTTGGATTTTTGATGCAATGTTTGTTGGTATTGTAATAGGTTTTGGGTTTTATTTTATTGGGTTACCCAATGCTCTTCCATTAGGAGCTATTGCTGGTATCGGCCACCTGGTTCCTTATTTAGGCCCTGTAATAGGGGGCATTCCGGCTATCATTCTTTCAATCATACAAACAGGAGATTTGTCCCAGGTCCCTTTAATTATGATGATAGTTGCATTGACTTATACTTTAGATAATGGATTTGTTCAGCCGTATGTATTTTCAAAAAGCGTGGATATGCACCCATTAATTATTATTCTTCTGATAATCATTGGAAGTGAATTATTCGGGATTATTGGGATGTTATTAGCAGTTCCGACGGCAACGGTAATAAAAACTGCTGCTACAGAAATTTATTTTGCATACAAGAATTATTCTATTGCAAAGTTGTAGATTTACTTTTCGTTAAGCCTCAATTTCAATTCTTTTAATAACATCAATCGAAGATATTCCTTCAGCTTCAGCGCTAAAGTTTGTTATAATTCTATGTCGTAAAACTGGAAGCATTGATGCTTTTATATCATCAATATTTGGTGTAAATCTACCCTGAATAATTGCACGAGTTTTTGCAGCCATAACTAGATACTGTGATGCTCTAGGACCAGCACCCCACGTTACCCAATCTTTAACATACATTGGTGCATTTCCATTTATTGGTCTTGTCATATTAGAAACCTTAACTGCAAATTGGATAACATTTGGCGCTATAGGTACTTTTCTAACAAGATCCTGAAATATCATTAATTCATCAGAAGAAACAACTTTATTTAAAATTGGTTTGTACTCACTAGTAGTTGTTTGAACTACTTTTATTTCTTCTTCAACTGATGGATACTCGAGCCAAAGATTAAACATAAACCTATCCAACTGCGCTTCAGGAAGAGGATACGTTCCTTCTTGTTCAATAGGATTTTGAGTAGCAAGAACAAAAAATGGTTCGGGTAGTTGGTAGGTTTGACCTGCAGCAGTTACTTTGTGCTCCTGCATCGCTTCTAATAAAGCAGCTTGAGTCTTAGGAGGAGTTCTATTTATCTCATCAGCTAGAATAATATTTGCGAAGATTGGGCCTGAGATAAATCTAAAATTTCTTTTTTTAGTTGCAAGATCTTCTTCAAGAATTTCAGTTCCTGTTATATCACTTGGCATTAAATCAGGTGTAAACTGAATTCTACTAAATTTTAGATCCATCACTTCCGCAAGAGTTTTAATCAGAAGTGTTTTTGCTAAACCCGGCACTCCAACTAATAAACAATGACCACGCGACAGAAGCGAAATAATTAATTGGTTGATAATTTCATCTTGACCAACAATTACTTTAGCAATTTCAGATTTTATTTCTGTTACTTTTTCATTTAGTTGTTCTACTAATCGAACATCATTACTGTCTGAACTTAATTCGTTCACTTAAGACCCTGTATGTTTTTAAATTCGAACTTCCCAGTAAATTTTACTTTTTATGGTTTCAATCCATTTTGCATATTCTTTTTGTTTCTTATTTTCATCAGCAAGTTTTTGTATTTCAGTATAATCATCAGTTAAACTCGCTTTGTGCTGTGGAATTCTTGATTTAAGCCAAACGATGTGATACCCATAAGTACCCGGTGCGTATTCCAATCTTCTTGGAAATCCAATATCACCTTGTTTTAATTTACCAACCGCATCCAACAACGCCTTATCAAGTTGACTTATATAAAAATTACCCAATTCGCCACCAAATGGTGCCGTCTCTTTGTCTTCGCTATATTTTTTTGCAAACTCTTGAAATGTTCCCAGTCCTTGTAGAATACTATCTCTAATTCCAGAAAGGAAATCAATTGTCTGAAGATCTGCATTCTCATCGGCCTTTATCTTTACAAGTATGTGTCTTGTATTAATAGATTCCCCTCTTCTTTCAATCATCTGTATTATATGAAAACCAACAGGAGATTCTACTACACCTGATAATTCACCAATATTTAGTTTAAATGCTGCTTCCTCAAACTCAGGATAAAATACACCTTTTTTTACAAAACCAAGATCACCACCTTGCGCAGCGCTTCCTGGATCATCAGAATATTTTTTTGCAAGTTCAGCAAAATCTTTACCGGCCTTGATGGAATCCAACAATGCAACAGCTTTATCATAATATTTCTTTTTTAACTTTTCGCTAGCTTTAGGATTTTGGAAAATATGAAAAATAGTTACTTTTTCAGGGATATTACCAATACTGTCTTTGTATGTCTCGAAAAACTCTTCAACTTCTCTTCTGCTTGCCTGCACTTTACCAAAGTTTTTTTCCTGTAACCTTTGAGACATTAAACTTTTTCGAACTTCATCCCGCAATTCTCTTTTTATTCTGTCTATGCTCATTCCATATATTTTTTCAATATTAGCAACAGAACCGTACTGCTGGGTAAAGGAGTTTATTTGGTATTCAATCCTCTGATTTATTTCGTCTTCTGATACCGTTATCGAATCAAGATCGGCCTGAGCATAAATAAGTTTCTCCTCAATCATAGTTTTCAGTAGCTGCTCTTTCAAACCTGGTGTGCTTGGATCAATTTGTCTTTGTGAAGCAAATATTCCAACCTGGAAATCAAGTTCACTTTGCAGAATTATCTCATTATCAACAACAGCAACTATTTTATCAAGTACCTGCTGAGCCGAAACTCCGGCAGCAATCAATAAGATAAGTGCAACAATTTTAATTTTCATTTTTTTATCTCAATATCATATTTAGAATAAAGGTTTTTAAGATACTCCTCTACTAACAATTGTTTTTTTTCAGCTAGAAGTCTTTTTTCAACCTCGGATTTTATTATTTCAAAAGGCGGAATAGATTCTTTACCATATTTACTTAACAATTGGACAACTGAATAATATCCAGGTTTTTCTAAAATTACAATGCTAATTTCTTCAGGGTAAAAATCCTTAATAATTCTGGATAATTGTGAGGGATAAATATTACCTTCTTCAACCAAATCAGATAAAGTATTTTTAACCAATTGGGAATCATTTATAAAGACATTAACTGCTTTTTTCCAATCACTATCTAAGGCAAGCAATCTAAACTTGATAGCTTTATCTTCATCACTAAAAGCTACTTTATTTATAAGATAAGAATCTGTTCTGACCCTAAAATAATTGCTATTTGAATCATAATACTTAATCAGGTCATCATTAGAGTATTTGATTATTTCCTTAATTAAATACTCATCAATCAACATCGCAGCAGCTAATTCATCAGATGATTTATTGATAATTTTCAAAAAATCTTCTCGCTTTGTTATACCTTCTTTATCCGCGGTTTGAGATAAAACTTCCTGGTAAATCCAATTATTAATTAATTGTTCCTTCTGCGTAGTATTGAGGTAAGCAGTATCCGCCAGGGAAGCAAAATCTTCCCTGGTTAGATACGATTCATTAACGCGAGCTACAAAATCATCTTTCTTTTGTTCTTCAGAACATGCTGCTAAAGCAATCAATCCAAAAAGAAAAAGTATTTTAGTTAACGTTTTGTTTAAATGCTTTTCGTAATTCATCATAATAAATAACAGGCGAATACTTATTCTTCAAAGAATCAATATATTCTTTTTCAAGTCTTTTACTTTCATATTCCTGATACGCCCCAGATACCTCTGCTTTAGCCTCTTCAAATGTTTTTAATCTAGCTGGATCTTTAATATCTAATCTTAAAATCGAGAAACCTCCTGGATTAGAAATAGGCTCAGAATAATCACCAATATTACTTAAGTTATTTGCAATTTTCGAGAACTCAGTAGAGCCTACTACTTGTAAATCATACTTGCCATTTTTGTTTTTAACTTGTGATCTTTCTGTTTTAACAGCTAATGAATCGAAACTTTCTCCTTCTTCTAGCATTCTGTAATAACTATTTATTACAGAATCTTTTTTTGAATAAATTTCTGTATACTCAACTCTATCTGGCCAGGAATATTTTTGCATGTTATTTTGATAAAAATCATAAAGTTTAACGCTATCTACAGATACCTTATTCCAAACTTCATCCTCCTGAAGTTTAAATATGAAAATTCCATTCTGGTAATCTTTCATAAGGTCAGCAAATTGAGCATCTGTCTTTTCAAGAGATAATGCTTTCTCTTCAAGAAGCAGTTGCTCAGTTAATTTATTTACTCCTTTATTCAGAATATCTGATGTGAATTTTTTACCACTAAATTCCGTGTCAGTTTTTATTTTAGAATAGAAATCGCTTACGGTTTCTGTATGATTTGAAAAGCTAAAAACTGCATTATTACCGATTTCAGATATGCCTTTCATCTCGCCTCCAATAACTGTAGAGTCATTATATCCTACCATCTGCTGAATCGCATTTTCATTTAACTTATAGTTATACTCTTTTTTATAACTATTAATTAATTCCGTGTATAATTCAGGATAGCGAGATCGCTTCAATAAATTTTTGAGGTTTTCTTTATCAGCCTCAAACGTTGGATAGCTCTCTTTTTCCGTAACTTTAATTACATGCAACCCAAAATTTGTTCTAACTACATCAGAAACCTCTCCAACTTCTAAATTAAATGCTGCTTCATCAAATTCCTGAACCATCATTCTTCTTTCAAAGAAACCGAGATCACCACCTTTATCTTTTGTTCCTGTATCATCAGAAAACTTTTTTGCTACTTCGGCAAAATCTTTACCGGATTTTAGTTCAGTTAATACACTATCCATAGTAAGTTCTGCTGCGGCTGTATCAACAATGCCAGCATCATTCATATAGCTAATAAGTATATGACTAGCTTTGATTTTTGGAACTCTGGGTTTTATATCTGTTACTTTAATTATATGAAAACCGAATTTCGTTTTTACAACTTCAGGATAAACACTATCTTTAGGCGTTTTATAGCAAGCGTCTTCAAATTCAAATGGAAGTTGTCCTGCAGTAAAATAGAAGATATCTCCTCCTCTTACTTTTGAATACTGGTCTTGTGAATATTTTGCTACCATATCTTCAAACTTTGCTCCATTTTTAATACTATCCAGCAAAGATTGAGCAAATTTTGCAACTGCAGCTTCCCCAGTAGAATCAACTCTTAACATAAGATGGCTTGCACGAATTTCTATTTTTCTTTTTTCGTACCAGTCTTTAATGCTGGGTTCTACAAGATATTTTTCAAGTATGTAAGAAGAACCAACTTTCTTTTTATAATCCAACAATTCCTGATTAAGTGTCGAATCATTTTGGTATCCCCGTACATAGGCATCAGCTAACTTCATTTTAAAGTTTGTGTATAGATCGGCAAAATTTTTATAATTTTCAAAACTGTCTTTAGCCGCGGTTTCGTATCCACCAACATTTTTAGAATAAGCTTTTTCAAACTCTTCCATCGTAATTTTATCATTACTGAATTGAGAAATTACAATATTAGCATGCTCAGGCGCACAAGACACTATCAGAAATGCTAAGAAGGCAGTAACTAAAAAAGAAATCCTTAAAGACATTATTATCTCCTGTATAATTATTACAAATTTAACTTTGAATTTTATGGATAGAGGGTTAGAAAATCAAGGTAATTTAAGGCTGATAATACTCTTTTGGCAAATACCAGCTTCAAAACTACTTAATCAAAGAGATTTTTAATGTTCTCTGAATATTCTCTGAACTCAATCTAACAAAATACATTCCGCTTGATAGTTCAGAACCATCAAGAATTATTTCATAAGTTCCTGACTGAACTGAACCACTAACTAACGTTTTTATTTCGTTTCCTAAAATATCGTGTAATGTTATCTTAACAAAACTATTCTGCGGAATAAAATATTTAATTTTTGTTGATGGGTTAAATGGATTTGGATAATTCTGATAAAGCTGAAAATCATTTAATCCAATAACATCAACCTGCACTTCATTTGAATATTCAAATATTCCGTCCATATCAATTTGCTTCAGTCTATAGTAGTATCTATTCGATGCTAAATCTTTATCAACAAAATTATATGTGACTCTATTTGTACTGGTTCCATTGCCACTAACAAATCCAATAGTTTCAAATGCGGAATTATCATTTCTTCTTTCAATT
>BS_KBA_SWE02_21mDRAFT_10001058_pt1 | contig 10439 bp, 15 predicted proteins | sample BalSeasSWE02_21m_FD_9196 | JGI IMG/M metagenome (IMG submission 9196)
AATGGAGATTATAAATGAATTTAGGTGATAAAATATCTAATTTTAATAAAACTAATTATTCAGAAGGATATGCATTTTTTATTATAATAATATGTTTAATTATTTTTTTTATTTTTATAATTATTAAAAATTTAAGTTATCATATTCTTTATGAAGACTTAGTTAAAGATACAATAAAACAATTAATAAATTCAGAATACTTAATACAACTGAAATAGGAGAACATAATATAAATCCTAAATAGGAGATATATTATGAATGAAATATTTTATGATGAAGAAGGTAACACTTCATCAATGAATTTTGTTTGGCTAATATCTATTTTTACAATAATTTCAACATGGTTATTATTATCATTAAAAATTGATTCTCTTCAACATGTAACTGAAGGAGATGCTTTATGGTTTACAACGTTATTTTGTGGAAAAGTAATTCAAAATTTTTATGAGAAAAAATATCCATCTGGATTGAAAAATGGTGGATTAGTTCAAACCAATAAAGGAAAATTTAGTCCCGCAAGAATGGTATGGATTTTAGCAGTATTAGGTATTGTATTTACTTGGGCTTATTTATCATGGCATCTAAAAGAATTACAACATTTTACAACAGGTGATGCTGCTTGGTTTGCTGCTTTATTTGGTAGTAAAGTTGGTGGTACAATAGTTGAAAGATCTGTTGGTAATAATGATATGTATAGTAGTATTGATAATTATAGCAAAGATAATAATACAGATAATAATACGGGAAATGATGCGGAAATGATGGAAGCAGTATTTTCTCAAAACACTGATGAAAATAAAGATAAACTTATAATACAACTTCAAGATACTATTAAAATTCAAACTGAATTTAATAAAAATCTAATTGATAAAATAAGTTTGTAAGAATAAATTCAATGTTGTTAATTAATAAAAGGATATCTCATGTTTAATAAAACAATATATGAAAATTATCTTAAAGAATCTGAAGAAATTATTTCAGAAACTGAATGGATGTTAAATGAAAAGAGATATTCTGGAAAGATGAAAAAATTTGAATCCTATTGGAATGGATTAAAACGTTATGGAATTTTTGGTTTAGCTTCATATTTAGTAGGATCTATAGCTGCTGGCACAATAACTGGAGGACTATTTGCAGTTCCTTTAGCTTTTATACTTTATGCTGGTTACAGAAAATATTCAGATAGTTGTAAAACTAGATGTAATGGGAATATATTATGCTTTAATAAATGTTATCTAAATGCTTGCATTCCAGTAATAAAACAAATTGATAAAGAAATATCAACAGTAAAGAGTTCAAAAGAAATTGATGGTGAAACTAAAAAGAAAATTCTTAAAAAATTAAATAAAGAATTAGTTAAATGGGTTAAAAGATATAATAAATATAAAAATAAAATTGAACAAATTATATATGCAGAAGCACAAAAAGACAAAGAAGATGCTATTAAAGCAAAAAAAGAAAGAGATAGATATTTTGGCGGAAACCAATAATTATTTTGGGGATATGGTATAACGGGATTACTATAGACCTGCAATCTATAAATTAGGGTTCGACTCCCTATATCTCCACCACAAAATAAATTCATTATAAAACTAGATTATTATATATATTAATAGACATAACATAATATAAGTTTGTAGATTTTTAATTGAAGGGATCCGCAGTTTTATATTAATAATATCTTTAGTTTCTTAGTTTCACGGATCCCTTCAATTAAAAGTTTATAAATTTGTGTTTTAGTAAAGGTTAAGAACGAAAAGGTTTTACAGTTTTTTAAATAACTCAGTTGGTAGAGTATTTGCCTTAAAAGCAAACAGTCGATGGTTCAATTCCATCTTTATAATGTAACACCAAATCTTTTAAATTACTTAACCTTTACTAAGTTACAAATTTTTATATCAGAGAACGTAGAATGATTACAGATATATTTTAATTGGAAAATAACTAATCAACAATTATTCTAATATTACTCTGATACCATCTTTAATTTCAGAAGAACGAAAAATAATTACAGATTATTTCAATGCTAATGAAGAGGTCACAGGTTCGATCCCTGTATTTCCTTCGGGAAATTAGCTCAGTTGGTAGAGCTCTATATCAACAATTATTTTTAAATTACTTCTGAAACCTTTTATTATTTCTTAAACCGCTCGCATGGGCTTTATTATATTATAAAGGAAAGTGCAACATATATGTTATGTTGAGTATCTATATTATAGATCTTCATTAAAGTCTTTTTAGACGGAGAATGTCGTGGTTTAAAATCTCTCACTTGGGAAACAGTTTAAGAAATAATATCTTCTTTGCCCTTAAAAGAGCGTGAAACTCAAATAAAAACATGATCATCTATATGGAAATCTCGAGTAACTATATAGAAATTGGGTGGATCGTATGGTTCTTTTACTATAGGTTGATCTCTATAGTTGTAGGTTCGACTCCTACTAAGGGCGACACTTTTAAATCGAGAACGTAAAATAATTACAGTAAACCATTGGAGGACGTATATTGTTGGTTCGAGTCCAACATCACCCACCATTTTTATGGGTGATTAGCCGAATTGGTACAGGCGCGTAAATACATCAATTATTTTAAAATTACTCGATTCACATCTCAATGAGTTAGAACTACAAAGATATTTCAGTAGATAAAGTCTATGTTAGTAGACGCCGAGTATACAATTATCTTTTAAATTTCTAAATCTTTTTATAAAATTATATGAGGTTTTCCAATTTGTGAATAAGAATTGGATGATTTAGATATATGAAAAACGGATGCCATTTTTGGCGCATATTGAAGTACCACGCCCGGTGCTTTCTCATTTGTTTATTTGCGGCCCTGTCGGTTCCGGAATTCTTTATCTAGATTAAACATAAAGACAGTACGTGGAGACTATCCATATAATAAGGTGTGACGACCTTATGAAATAGTAGACAGTATGCTGAGACTGTCAATCTTAGAATCTGTCCCTCATATACTTTACCAACGAAAAAAATACTTTTTAAATTTCTAGATTTTATATTGTAAAATAAACGACATGTCTTTTTGAATGTCGTTTATTTTTTTGTAATCATAAGGAACGAATCATTTAATGCGAAAAAGGAGAATTGTTAATGGTTAATTTACCTGTAGTTATTAAGAGAAAATTTGCTAATGTAGCTAAAGTAAAAGATGTTGGACAAAAGATTGAAACATGTATGTCTATATTTGGAAATGATATGGATAGATCTTCACATTATAACACCAGAGAAGAACTTGCTATTAAAAGTGATTCCACCCATCAAAATCTATTTGAAATTGATAGATCAATTTATGGTTGTCTTGCTTGTCTTCCTGGAGTAACTGATATTTCAAAGATGAAAGTTATTTATAAATTATTAGGAAATTCATGGATTCTGAATCCTGATTTTCATGTTACAACACCAATTCTACCAATGGAATATGAAAGAAAAATTATTGATTATTTACTTTCAACACTTCCAGCAAACAGAATGTTTAATACATTTATTAATTTTATTGATCTTAAAATTAATAATGCAAGAACTCGTAAAACGGTTCTACCATTTATTCTCAATTCACCAAATTTAGCATGGTGGTCAGTTAAATATAGAAGTAAATTAAAGAAATCTTTATCTCATTGTTGGGGAAAGAAGATGACAAGTGTTATATGTGAAATAATGGAAAGTCCTGTTTGGTCATCAAAAGAGGAAGATATTATTCTTACTAACATAAGAAAACATATAGTTGATTCAACAATTAATAATATTTCCCACATTGAAGAATGTATTTGTTTTATCTTTTCATTACTACCAGAAGCTTCTTATACAATTCCTTTATTCAAAACTTTCTTTGATGCAAAAACTGACTTCTCAAAAGCAAAGGGTCTTCCAAAGGAAATTATTGAAGGCATTCGATCTACTTATCATCCTACTATTGATAAAGCTAAAACTCTTGAAGTTGCTAAATCATCAATGACTTCGAAAGAAAAACGGTTGGTTCAAAATCAGGCTGTTAAATCTGGAGTTGAAATTGAATGGGATCCAAATACTCAACCTCTAGTTGAACTTTTTATTTATGGTTTTAAAATGGGATTTACTCCTGAGATTCGTTCATCTATTGCTTGGAAAGCTAAAAAGGCTGCATCTTTACTTCCGTTTAACTATAATTGTGTTGGACTTCTTCTTGACGATAGTTTTTCAATGAGTGGATCTGAAGATCAAAAATTGAAAGCATTAGCTATTGCATATGCTACAATTGAAATGTTAAGTTATATTGGAACAGATGTTTCAATGTGGACAACATCAGGACGTGATTTTCATTACGAAAACAAACCCATTGGACATTCAAATCTTGCACATCCTTTAATTAGGGTATTGAGAGTAGACCGTGTTGATGCTATATTTGTTGTATCTGACGGATATGAGAATGCTTCTGAAGGTCGTTTTGGTGAAGTGTTAAAAATAGCAAGGGATAAATGTAAAATTAGTGTTCCTGTATATCATTTCAATCCTGTTGCAGCTGCTGAGAGTAAGATTGCTTTGAGAAGATTAGCTGAGGATGTTGTTCCAACCCCAGTTACTAATCCTGAAAAAATGGGTCTAACTTTATTTAAAACAATGCTAACATCAGATCCAAAAGCAGGAATTATTGAACTGTTTAAAATAGTTTTACCAGAACTAGAAAAAACGAAAGAACTATATGCAAGAAAAATTCCAACAGCATTAACACAAGGAGGTGAATAGAATGGATATTACAATTAGTGAAGTTTTAAAGGGTTGTACTCCTGGAAGAATGCAATCTGCTGGTTATATGCAGATAGTGCCATTGATATCTGAACCAGATATGATTGATAAAAGATTTGGTTCTTTTAAAGGTCTTTTAGCTAGTACAAAACGTACTACAAACTATGGAACTTTATATTTGGAAAATAGAAATGATTTTCCAACAATTTTTCCAATGGGTGTTGGAGTTTTAACTAGTGCTGTTGCTCAAAATCATGCATATGGAAAAGTTAAACTAATGACAAAAATGTCAGAAGCAACATTACCAAATGCTGCTTGTATTCAGGATAGTCAGGGCGGAATGTTTAATTCTAATGATAAACAAACAATGACTATTCTCCCTTATAGCATTAGAGAGAAAGCATTGGAGGTCAAGGAACAAAATGAATTCCGTAAACTTTGGCCAGCAATTAAACAATTCAATTCAGATATTGGTATTAATTCAGATTATAGAAGTATGGGTCATCTTGAGTATTATCTTGATGAATTTGCTGATAGACTTGATGAATTTATTGGACAATTTGAAATTGTTCCTAATCAGGTTGGAGCTATTATTCTTCTAAATGGTCAGGTTGCTGGTATTGAAAGGGCCCCAAATTATGATTTCTGGAAAGATTTATGGAAACCATTGATCAGGGAATGTTATGGTTCGGCATCTTTAATATTTGCAAAGAAAGGTGAAAAACCATCACCTCCTCTTGGTAGGATGCCAATTAATGATTTTCTAGTTAAGGATTTGGCAAGTCTTGAAATTGAATACAACAAAGCTGAAGATTTTGAAGAAGATACTGTAAAGAATCTTATTCGGAATTTTATTCAACAACCATTTGTTGCTACTCGTGAAGAGAATGAACCAAACGGAACTATCTGTGTGGATCACTTATCTGGAAATCAGTTCACTGGACAGATTGTTAGGGATGGTGCTTTTGTAGTATACGCCAGTTTAATCCCTGATAAAAAAGCCCGTTTTAACACAGCTGCAAATTTTGCGATATAATTTAGGATTTAATATTAAATTTTGATTTAATTGGGGTTGATGATATTAATTTATCATCAATCCCTAATCTTTTTTTTTGTTTATTTTTTATTCATATAGAACATATATTAAATTAAAGGAGAAAAAATTGATTGATTTAAGACAAGTGAAAATTAAAAAACTACATAAGGATGCAATTATTCCAGAATATCAAACTAAAGGTTCATCTGGTTTAGATTTTTCCTCTATTCAAAATTGTAATATACCTCCTGGAGAACAAGTTTTTGTTGATATAGGACTTGCAGTTGAAATACCAGAAGGAACTGAATTACAAATTAGACCTAGAAGTGGACTTTCTAAAAAATTTATGATATCAATAACTAATTCTCCTGGAACAATTGATTCAGACTACAGAGGACCAATCGGAATCATTCTTATCAACCACAGTAAAGAACCATTTACTATACAAAAAGGTGATAGAATAGCTCAAGGTGTATTATGCCCAGTTTACAAAGCTATTTGTATTGAAGTTGAAAAATTATCAGAAACAAACAGAGGTGTTGGAGGCTATGGGAGTACAGGAAAGTAACATATTTTTTTAGAACAAATTATAAATGTATTATTTTGTTTAATTCATTTATAAGGAGTGTTCTATGTCTAAGATCTATAAGAAACATTTGATCGGCAACAAACTTAGAGATTACAATTTTCTACACACTCAACAAAGGGCAAGGCAACGATATAATTTGATTTTAAATAGATCAAACTATGAACAGTTATGCTCGGAGATAAAACAAAAAAAATACGTTCAATTAAGAAGTACATTTAAAAAAAAACATCAAGATATTTATAAGATTACATTTAAAAACACAACATTATATGTATTATACAAAGAAGAAGGAAATAGAATAACAACGGCATTACCTTTTCAAAGATTTGAGAGATTAAATAATGAAAGAATTGAAGCAGCTTAAAAAAAGTAAATGGGAAATTTTGTTAAAATTAATACATAACAAAAAAATTGGTTCTAAAATTTTAAGACGAGAGATAGTAAACAAATCTTATATTAATAGATATTCAACAATTGATAGTTATAGATCTTTATTAACTAAATTAGGTGTTCTTGAAACAGAATCACCAGGTGTATATATTAAAAGAAAACAAGTTAAAACCAACTGGAGTGTATCATATATTAGAGAAATTACTGATCAAAATAGTTGGAAAAGTTGGTTTATACAAATAGATTAAAATGCAGGCATAGTGTTTAATGGTCTCACACGATGCGCTTCCAACGCATAATTCTCGGTTCAAGTCCGGGTGCCTGCTCCAATAAAATAAAGGTGAATTATGGAATTTAAATTAGTGGGAAAAGAATACGAAACATTTTCTAATTGGGATAAAAAACATAAAAAGGTTTGTAATTTACTCAAAGATAAAGATCACCAACCTGCTATAGGTGGTAGGTTAACATTTTCATTTACACCAACAGGGTTAGGAAACGGAGTTAGTGTTAAATGTAAATGTGGTGCAGAAATGGATTGTACCGACATTAATAACTGGTAGAACTATATATATTAATATACATAATATATAAGTATTTGTAAATTAATATAAGGAGAATATTTATGAGAAAAGAATTAGTGAAACAATTTAAAAATGTTGGTTTAACACTAAAAATTATTAAGAACCCAATCGGACGAACAAGTAATGATAATGTATTTCAAATGGATGTTGGTCGTAATATAAAAGCAACAAGACGTATTGAATGGTTTGAAATTTATCCTGGACATGAAGACAATGTAATTCAAATTATTGATATTGATAATAAACTAAATCAAATACTATTACTTGTTCAGGAACCCGAAAGAACATTTGAAATTGAAGAGAAAAAACGGTATGGCAGATATGCAACTTCTCCTGATGCTAGAAGGTATAGTTTACATGAACAAAATATTAAATTTAGAGAAACAGAAACTCATTTTATTATAACTAATAAAACTACTGCCGATAAAAGACATTTTCTTATGGGTGTTGATGAGCGTCAACTTTTTGTTGCTCAACTTGTTTCTGGTGTAACTAACATTAATGAAGCGAGAAAACAGTTAGGAAATACTGTTATGTTTCATGAAGGTGTTAGAAAGATGTCTCCAAAAAGACAAGGTGAATGGTTTTTTCTTAAAACAACTAGGGAACAAGAAGAACATATTGAATTATTAATTAGTAAAAATAAAGTTTGGATTGCTAAAAAAGTAAACATTGGGGATTACAATAATAGAAAAACAGGAAATCCTCACATAGCAGATGAGCTTGTAGTTATTCCTAATACACCAGAAATGTCTCCTAAAAGACTTAAAGAATCTAAATTTAAAAGGAATAGGACTCCTATTACAAAAGGAAAATATCCTACAAGAGAAAGAGAAATTTATGTTCGTGGTAAAGTTAGACACATTGATCATAAAACTCTTAAATACAAACATTGGTATCAAGTAGTATTAAACAATGAAGGCAATACAGCAAATGCAACACAATCTTGGATTGATTAAAGAGAACATGGTCGAAATGGCATAGGCGCTGGGTTGCAACCCCAGATACATCGGTTCGAGTCCGGTTGTTCTCTCCAATTTTAAAGGAGATCTTTTTGAAAACTAAAGAATATATTAGAAGTAATAAAGACAGAAGAAACTTTTCATATACATATTATTTTCTAGAAAGACGTGTTAGTAAAGAAGACAGAAGAAAAAAATAAACAAAGTTAATTGGAGAAATCATGAAATCTAAAGTTACAGAAAGTTTTGAGTTGGATATTACAGGACAACTTAATTTATTTAAATTAAAATATGAGAATAAAAAAGGTGACTTAAAAGATTGGTTCGTTGCTTCTAGAAGACTTAAACCAAAAGCAACGTCAAGAGATTTTTCAGCAGACGCAGTAGTTGTAGTCGCTCTTCATACACAATTAGATTCAATAGTTCTATTGAAACAATATAGACCTTCAATAGATGGATATTTAATTGAATTTCCAGCTGGTAAAATAGATCCAGAGGAAACTGTTGAAGCTGCTGCAAGAAGAGAATTATTTGAAGAAACAGGATTAACTATTACTGAAATTCAGAAAGTAAGTCCTCCTATTTATTCATCATCTGGATTAACTGATGAATCAGTTTGTATGGTAATATGTGATTGTAAGGGAGATTTATCAACTAATAATAATGAAGATTCAGAAGAAATAATTCCTTTTCTTGTTCATACAACTGATATTGATGATTTATTTTATGGAAGGTTTTTTGATGAAGAAGTTAAATTTTGTGCAAGAGTATATAATGCATTAAATTTTTAAATTTTTGGCTAGTAAATTAATGGTAATTTGGGAAAGTTTAATTTCCAATTCCGGATTGGCCACCGGATGACGTGATAACCCCGCAGATTACCACCAATAATTATATAAAGGTAGATAGTAACATGGCACAAGGAACAGTAAAATGGTTTAACGATGCAAAGGGTTTTGGATTTATTGAAAGAGATGGAGAGTCAGATGTGTTTGTACATTTTTCAGAAATTCAAGGTGGTGGTTTTAAAAAATTAGAAGAAGGTGATAAAATTACCTTCGATGTAGAGGAAGGTAATAAAGGACCTCAGGCAAAAAATGTTGTAAAATCTTAAACGTTAATAGGTGAATTATGAATGATTGGGAAATTCCAATTTCAATTTTATTGTGGTATGTTTCTTTAATTGTTTTTGCATTTGTTTGGTTTGAAAAAATTGTATATTTTTTATTTATGTTTAAAATCTATATTTTTATAACACTCATGGCATTAAAATGGTCATTTTTCTTTGGCACTAAAGGTTATTACGTTGCTTATTCAACTATAAAAGATGAACCTGGAGAAATACATATTATAAGTTTCCCAGTCATTTGGATGTAATTTTATGCCTCTGTAGCTCAGCGGAATGAGAGCAACACCCTTCTAAGGTGTAAGCCGTAGATTCAAATTCTACCAGAGGTACCATTACTAAAAAAGGAATAAACAATGGTTTTAAATATTTTAGTATGTATATTTTTTATTTATGTGTAACTATTTATTTATCACTAAAGGAGTAATTTATGAAAAAAGAATTTTGGAAAGGTAACTGGCCACATCTGTAGGTTCCAGATACATAGGTTTTGATTAGACCTCCATAACACAAAATATATTTATTATTAACCACTGAAACACCTGTTAACATAAAATATATTTATTATTAGGAGATTATCATGACTTACAAAGAATTAAAAAATGAAGTAAAAGAAGAGCAAAAAGATAGAGCAGTAAAGATTCGTATTCTCAAAACTGCCAGGAAACCTCATGTATATAATTCAAATCCTGAATTATATAACAAACTTGGTGATCTTGAAAGACACCAATATGATTACAGGCATATTCATATTACTTACTGTATGTTTTTTAATAAAACAGAATATAGTAATATTGAGAAAAAGTGTCATGAAAAACCTAATTCAGCAAAACTTACTATGCTCAAAAAAAAGTGGAGTGATATTGTTGAGGAGGGTAAAAATGACGAAGCTTTACGTGTTGGTTAGGAAAGACTTGACTACTTCACAGACTGCAGTTCAAGCAGGACACGCAGTAGCTGAATATCTTTTATATGATCCATAGACTTGGAGAAACAATACTTTAATTTATCTT
>BS_KBA_SWE02_21mDRAFT_10001059_pt1 | contig 10438 bp, 10 predicted proteins | sample BalSeasSWE02_21m_FD_9196 | JGI IMG/M metagenome (IMG submission 9196)
GGGGGGGGGGGAGCAGATTGAAAAGCAATCTCAGGACAAGCAGGAGCAGATATTAAAGCTTCTTAATGAACATATTAAAGGGCTTGAAAAAGATAAAGCTGAACATGAAGAAATACTGGGAAAAATGGAAAGCAAAATTGTTGAGGTTCTCAGACTTAAGGAAGAAGCAGAAAAAAATACTGAAAATGCTTTAAATGAGAAGAAAGAAGCAGAAAAAAATACAGAAACTGCTTTAAATGAGAAGAAAGATGCTGAGAAAAATATCGAAATCATTCTAAAAGAAAAACATGAAGCAGAAGAACAAGCAGAGGCTGCTTTGAAAGAAAAAACAAAGATTATTGATGAACTTAATAATAATTTACAAAATATTAATGATAAATTTAATGATGTTGAAACACGCGTAGAACAAATTCAGGCTGAAAAGGCAATAGTTGAAAGCAAATTACAAAAGTTTCAGGAAGCCTGGGAAAAGCTCTAAAGTTATTAATATAAAGAACATTTTTTTCTTGTTCTTCTCATTTCCAAAGCAGAGATTGGGAATGAGGCAAAAACAAAACTTTTATGATCATAAGCAGCACCTTTGGATGAAGTTTAATATAAAAACAATGAGGTAAGCTCATGCTGGAAAAAAGTTTAACAGAAATAAAAATAGAAATCAGCAAATTAGAAAAACAATATCTTCTTTCAAGCAGAGAACTAAATGATTTGAGAGATCAATCAAATGAAAAAACAATTGAATATAGAAGACTTTCTGAAAATTTGCATCTATTTAAAAAAGAATTTGTTATAATTGAAAAAAAATATCAGGCAGCAAAAAAGAATATCTCATTTTTAAGAAACAAAATACCATTAATGGGCGACAGCCTGAATCAGATTGATCGTGAACTGCAGGAAACAGAAAATAAAATTAATAGTTTAAATAAACAGAAACATGCTTTAAGTGAAAATATTTTACAAATCGAACAGAGCAGGTATCAGACTGAAAAATTAATTTTAGAGAAGCAATCCGAAGCCAGTCAGCTTTTATTACGTATTGAAAAAGCTGAGACAGAAAAAAAGAAAATAGTAAATGGAATATCAGAAACCCTATCAAAAGTATCTAATGATAAAATAAAAAGTGGAAAAGACCTGGATAAATTTTCAATAGATTTCGCACGCCTGGCAGGTGAGCGGGAGCAAATTAAAACAGAATTTAAGGAAAAGAAAGAAAAGATTGATCAATTAAGTCAAAAATTATCTTTTATTGAAGAAGAGCATTCATCTCTTTCAGATACCATAAAATTTGAGAAAGAACTTAATGACCTGGAAAAAACTATTGTTAATTTCAAGAAGGAGTGTGAAATTGAAGGGGAAAAAGTATTTGAATTAGAAAAAGAGTTTTTTAATCATAATAAAAAACTTGATTCTTTATTGAAAAAGAATGCTGAAAATAAAGAATCCTTTTTCATTCTTGAAAAAGAAGTAAAATTCTATGATGACCTTGTTTTAAAAGTTCAGGATAATGAAAATAATTTTCTTGAATCTAATTCTTTAATTGAAGAAGCATATTCTGATTTAAATCGATTGTTTCTTGAAACTTGAAACTTGGGATCAGATACGTAGCGTAGTAGAACTAATTATATTAAAGATGCTCCGAGTTTTATTCTCTTTTTTCATTATACAAGAGGCATGGGGGGAATGAGATGTTACAGATGAAAGAAAAAGAAAGTAGAAGAAAAGAGGTGCTTGATTATGCAAACAGGCTGAGCTCTGTTCTTGAAGTAAAAAAGAGAAAGGTTATTCTGGAAGCAGATATCTGGTATAATGTCAAAGAGATAGAACATTTAAACTATAAGAATGAAAAAAAACAGAAAGACATAGATGAAACAATAATATCTATTAAAAATATTGAGCCTGAACTTTTTGAAATAAAAGATAGATTTAACAGCATTGAACCTGAAAAGAATAGGCTTGAAGATGAATATAAAAGATTGCTTGATATACAGAGAAATCTGGAAAAGAAAAAAAATGATTTGGAGAAAAACAGAGCAGAGATCACAAAATTAAATTCAGATATTATTAAGGCAGAAGAAAATATCAAGATTTTTGAAAAAAAGAATAAAGATGTTTTTTTTCAGAAAGAGGAAATCGAAAAAGAGCTTTATTCCAGTAAAGAAAAACTTGAAAGACTGAAAACAGAGATCGATTTATATAAAAATACAAAGCAGTTAATGGAAGGGATCAAACCTGAATCAATCAATAATGATGAATTTAATGCTCTTTATGCAGGCGACAATACTGACGGATATAAATCAGACGTTATGGATATAACAGAGAAAATAAAAATTCAGATAGCGGATATGAAATCTCAAATAAATGAAAGTTATACACGGGAAAAAGATCTTAATACAAATATTAAAATTTTTGAAAACAAAATTGCAGAATTAGAGACGCAAAAAACAACAGATAAGGATAAAAAAACATTAAAGTCTGATATCGATACTTTGTTAGAAAAACAGAATGCATTAATTAGTGAAATTGAAGTAAACAGAGAAAAAAAACAAAAACAAAAAATTGAATTATCAAAAATTAAAGAAAATCTTGAAACAGAAATAAAATTTGAAAAAAAGTTTACAGAAAAATTTGAGTATCTTAACAAAAGAAAGCAGGAAATGGATGGATTTGAGGATATTGAACAGGAAATGAAAAACCTTGAACTAAGAAAAAACCAAAACAACAGAGATATTATTGGGAATAATAACTTTTTAAAAATTATTAACAGGGTTAAACAGGAGAAAGAATCATTAAATAAATCTGTAACATTAATAATTGAAGATGTTCAGGATAAAATCAATAATTATAAATATTTGTTATTATTGAAACATAATTTATAAGGAGGTAGGATATTATGACACAGAAAGTTATCAAAAAAAAAGGAATAGCCAGGTTTACAGCCAGGGTTTTAAATGAAGCCGGGACTGCTGTTGTAGAGCTGTATGATTTTGGGGCAGGAGTTGCCAGCGGCCTTTTTTCTTTTAGTAAAAAAACATCATCAAAATTTATTAGAAAAAGTGCTGATTATATTTCCCCTGATGAATCAAAAATTATCAAAGACCGAATAAAGATAAAGCAAGACAAAATTGAAAAAATTTACCATAAAATAGGCAAAGAGAAAACAAAACAGTCCAAAACAGATAAAAAAGATTCTGAAACATCTGAAAATATCGAAAAGTTAATTTCTGATGTTAAAGATTATGAAAATCAGATAAAAAAACTTCAAGACACTGAGGCTGAAATCGAAAGAAAAAAGATAGAAGCTATAGAGGAAAAGAAAAAACAGGCACAAGAGAAGAAAGAAGCAGAAAGAATTGCAAAAATCAGAAAAAAAGAAAACATGGGAATTCCGGCAGAGGATGCAGTTAAAAAAGCGATAGCATCTTCTCTTAAGACTTATAAATTTGGCTCTGTTTCTGAAAAAACAAAATTTGAAAAGGTTGCAAATGACCTTCTTTCAAAGGACCAGGAAATTAGAATATTAGCTGCCAACGAGTTTGCAAAAATGAAAAATGAAGCTGCAGTGCCTGTACTTACCGAATCTGCGGGCATTGGTGATACTGACCTTACATTAGAAATTATCAATGCACTGATAAGCATAGGCAGTGTCAATGCTGTTCCTCTGTTCAAAGAAAAAATTACAGACAAAAGTTACAGAATCCGCATGGCATGTCTCAGAGGAATCTACAAGATTGCAGAAGGTGATGCCGAAGCATTGCAATTACTGACAAATGCAATAAAAGATAAACACCCTGAGGTCAGAAAATCTGCTATTACATTTATTGGGTGGAAGGATAATTCAGAAGCTGTACCTGCACTGGTCCAATCTTTAAGAGATGATGATATTGGTGTGAAAAAAGCAGCTTTATCAGCACTTGCAACCATTCGTGACAAAGCAACAGTTCTTCCGATTATCAGAATCCTGGCAGATGATAATTCCGATATAAGGCAAAAAGCCATGGATGCCATACAGATAATTACCGGTGAAAAGATCGCTTTTGACCTGCGAGCTGAAGGAAAGGATCGGTCAAGTGCAATGGATAATCTGGCTAACTGGTGGGAGAAAAAAAGAACAGGAGAAGCAGAACTTTCCGGTGAAGAAGAACAACCGATGAAGAAGGATGCTGCTGCTGAAAAACAAGCGGTAAAGAAGGATGCTGCTGCTGAAAAACAAGCGGTGAAGAAGGATGCTGAAGCTGAAAAACAAGCGGTAAAGAAGGATGCTGCTGCTGAAAAAAAACCAGCAGAAAAGTAAGAGAATAAAAACAGCAATCACAAACCATGGCAGGGAGATTTTAAATGAATGAATCAGAATTAAGCGTACAGGACAAATTGCTTCTTTCTGAGATAAAGAGACTTGAACAGGAAGATGAAAAACTGACAATTCAGTTGAAAAAATCATACAACTTGCTTTACACAAAGGAACAAACAGAAAGTCGATTGCAAAAAAATCTGATCAAGCTCAAGGACAAAGTTTTAAATTTTATCTCTGAAGAGAATATCGGTTTATCTCAAAAAGATTTTTTATACTCAGAAAAGGAAAAGCTGCGTTATATTTATGACTCAGTATCTGACAAATATGAAGAAAATATGAAAGACCTTGAAGATATTATGAAAGATGTCGGCTTTATGAAAGGTGAAATCGAAACACTTCAATCCAAAGCACAGATACTTGAAGCAGAAATTCCATATGAATTTAAAAATTCGGAAAATCTTGACAACCGTGTAAAGATAACATTTTTCAGAGCATTAAATAATATTCAAAAAAAAATTAATGATGTTCAAAAAAAAGCCGAGGTCATCTATTACAAAAAAGGAGAAATGTGATGACACTTGAAACTTTTCAAAACACTGAGAATAAAATCAGTGTTACTGATCAGGCAAAAAATGAGATGGAGCAATATGCACCTGAAGCAGTGAGCCCTGAAGCAGCGGGCATGGAAGGAGTGGAATTAAACACAGAGGATCAGTTGAGTGAAGGTATTGAGCTGCCTGAACTTAAAGGACTTGATATTCTTAAAGAGGGTACCTATGCGATTGATCCGGAAAAGACAATCTACAATATGGTTGCTGTTGTCAAGAAGATGGAGGCTCAACTTCACGAGACTCTGCATTTAAACTCTGATCTTGAAAAGGATTTTAATGATTCCAAGGTGCTGATTCTTGATTTAAAAGCTGAAAAGGCTGAACTTGAAAATATTATTTTACGCATGGAAGAGGAAATACCATCAAAAAGAGAACTCCAAATGGAAATTGAGTACCTGATAGATGAGAGAAATTCTACCCAGGGCAAAATACGTGATCTAAAGCATAAAATTGTAGAGCTAAATAAAAACGCAGAACAGCAAAATGAGATAATATCTGACCTGAAAGAGGATAAAAAAAATTACAGAGTTGAATCAGATTATCTTGTTATAAAGCTTGATTCTTTAATGAAGAACAATAGAATTCATCTCGATGAGATAAAAAAGCTGAATCGTGAAAATCTTGCAAAAAGTGAAAAAATAAAAACACTTGAGCAGGAACTGAAAAAAGCTGATGAGGAAAGATTCAGAATGTATAAGGGGAAGATTATATGATTCAAAAAAACTTTGAGGAACATGGCTCTTCTCGCAATAAAAATTCAGATGAATTGGATGAATTGAAAGAAAAAAGAGATAAGCTGAAAAAAGAGAATGAGCTTAAAAAAAATAAGATAAATGAAATTTCAGAAAGAATTGAAAATATAGGTAATTCTATATTAAAAACAACTAATGATATTGAAGTGTATGAAAAAAGAGCAAAAGATTACCCTGACAAGATAGAGACTCTGACAATAGAGAATGATTCACTCCTTGATCAGGTAAATAAAATCAGACATAGAATTAACAGAGTTAAATCTGATGAAGAAAGTGCTCTGCTGCTGATGGATACTTTAATGGAGGAATATGAAGATTTGACAAATGATCGAACAGATCTGGCAAAAAGGATTAAAACTCTCCATAATGTTATAGAAGACCTTGATATTGAAAAAAAACAAAAACTTCCAAAATTAAAAAAGTATGATAAAATGCTTAAAAATGCATGGTATGAGATGCAGGAGACTGAAAACAGCATGGATGTTTCATTAAAGCTATGGCAAAGAAAATCAAACTATAATAGATCGCCCAGCGAATAATGTCATCATCCCATCTTTTTATTATAAAATATAACAATCATTCAAAAGAAATAAAACAACTCATTGAATATGAACAGAGCAAAGGCCTGTCTTCAATAGTATGGAATCGTGCACGTGGATTTACCCTTTATGATGATTTTCAGATTTATCCTTTATCTGAAAATAATGATTCTGTTTTAAAAGAACCAGAAGAAGCTGTTAAATTTATCCTTAACAGAGTGCAAACAAAAGTTGTTTATATATTGGAGGATTTCCATCATTATATCGGCAACCAAAGCACGGTTCACCCTGATATTGGCAGGATACGCTCTTTGATAAAACAAATAGCCATGGAATTTAACAAAAGGGAAGAAAAGCTTTATATTTTTGTACCATCTTCCTATGAATTGCCTGATGAGCTGATTTCATTTTTTGATGAAAACCATGATCAAAAAAAAAAATCAACAAAATTTCTGAACAAATATGGCATTCTGCTTACAGAGGAAGATTATATTCATAAAGCAAAGCCTGTTATCGGGGTTGAGGTTCAAATAGAGAGGGTGATTCAGATACTCTCCCAGATGGAGACCAACAATCCCCTTCTTGTGGGGCATCCTGGAGTTGGCAAGACTGCAATTGTAGAAGGATTTGCACGGGCACTTTTTAATGATAATGTGCCGGCCGGGCTTAAAGGAAGAATGCTCTACTTAATATCTTTAAATAACCTTGTTGCTGGGACAAAGTACAGGGGTGAATTTGAACAAAGGCTTGAAGGATTAATAAAAGATGTACAGGAGAATAAAAACAATATAATTGTTTTTATTGATGAGATACATACACTGCTTGGCACAGGTTCTGCCGAAGGTGCCATCGGTGCCGGGGATGCACTAAAACCCGTGCTTGCCCGGGGGGAATTTCCCTGTATAGGTGCAACAACATTTGATGGTGCAAAGATTTTATTAAAAGACCATGCACTTTCTCGAAGGTTTAAGAAAATTTTAATTAAAGAAGCTTCTGCTGAAGAGACTTTTGTGATATTAAAAGGAATAGCAGCTTCTTTTGAAAAGCACCATTCTCTAAAAATTATGGAAAAAGCTTTGATGGCTGCTGTTTATTTAAGTGAAAAATATATGCCGGATGAATATTTTCCCGGAAAAGCCATAGCACTTGTTGATGCAGCAGCAGCATACTGCAGCATTAACCAGATTGCAAAGGTAAATGAAAAAGACATTGCAATGGAAATTGAAAAAATAGATAAAATGTAAAAAACCTAATGGTGCCCGGTTAGGTTTTTGCACACTAAATGGAGAAAAAAATGAATATCGAAACGTTATTATCAGATGATGGAAAGAAATTAACCTTGACCGTATTAGGAAAGATGGATGTGACTCTTTATAAAGAATTTAATGATTCTTACAAAGACAAGATCGGTTTGGTTTCAAAAGTGGTTCTGAATTTTAAAGATGTAGAGTATGTGGACAGCTCGGGCCTGGGAATGCTGCTTGTTTTAAGAGAGCGTTCCGGGGGGGATGATGCTGATATTGATATCATTAATGTCAATCCCAATGTAAAGAAAATACTTGAAACCACTAATTTTCAGCACCTGTTTAATATACAATAGACAGTTGCCCTTAAATAGCGGGATCAATTTTTCCAGTTGATACTTTATTTTCTTTAGTACGTCAATCAATCTCTATCGATTAATTTTTGTGGCAAAAATGAATGCTGTATTTTGCAGTATTTCCGGCAGGAAAGAAGAAGTCATTACAAAAAGGATATCTTTAATAAGAATATATTTGTTTGATTCAGTCAATTTTATCGCGCTATTATATTTTAATAGTTGATTATTTTCTAAAAACTTTGTAGAGCATGTAAATAAAATATATAAAAAATTGACAAACTGGCATATAGGGTGGCAAATCAGGTTTTTGATATTCAATATGTTTAATAGTTTTGATTTTTTTCTTCAATAATACAAAAGGAGGTTGTTAAATGGCTAAAGATCAAAAAAGTCTCCAGGAACACATGGATGCGCTTAAGAAGGTTGACGCTGAAGTTAGCGATGCTATTGTAGATGAAAAATCTAAAGACAATACTGAAAAATCTAAAGACAATACTGAAAAAATAATAGCCCATGCTGAGAAAGCTTCCCAGATGGAAATACGTTCCAAAGATAAAGAGGAAGGCGAAATCTCTGAAATACCTTTCGGCCCTGTTGGATTGGATATTGGAACCAGCCATATCATTGTTGCTCAGAATGAAAAAGACTATATTAAATCAACAAACCAGTTGAATGCATTTTTTACTATTCCCTATTCAAAATTTGCCAAAAGTATCCTTGTTAAGAACAATATTTTCTTTTATGAGCAGGATCAGACGTTCTATATTGTGGGATATTCTGCTGAAAATTTCGCATATATGTTTGATACTGTCACAAAAAGAAGCATGAAAAGCGGGCTTTTATGTTCAAATGAAGAAGAGAGTCTGCCTGTCATCCAGTCCATTGTACTGTCCTTGATCCAAAAGCCTAAAATGTTGGGTGAACCACTGTGCTTTGGTGTTCCTGGTGAGCCTGTTGGCGGGACAGAGTCGGTAACATACCATGAATCAGTCATAAAAATGTTCCTTGCTAAGCTGGGCTATACGCCTATTTGCGTTAATGAGGGTATGGCGGTTGTATTATCTGAACTGGGCAGTACGAATTATACCGGTATCGGTATCAGTATTGGTGGCGGTATGTGTAATGTCTGCCTTTCCTACATGTCGTTTCCTGTAATTACTTTCAGCATCCAGATAGCAGGTGATTATATAGATGCATCAACCGGAGCAGCCGTGGGCGTTCCTGCAACAAGGGTAAAGGCAATCAAGGAAAAAGATTTTTCCCTTCTGGCTAAATCCACGGACAGGGTTGTTACTGCTCTTCAAATTTTTTACGAGGAAGTGATAAACAAATTGTTGATCAGTATGGAGCGTGTTTTTGTTACTGCAAATCAGATGCCAATGATTTCAAAACCGATTCCCATTGCTTTGAGTGGTGGTTCAGTCATGGTTGATGGATTTCAGAAAAAATTTGAAGCAGCATTAACCCGGATCAAACTCCCATTTGAGATCTCATCGGTAAATATTGCTGAAGATCCCCTGAATGCAACTGCTAAAGGCGCATTAATAATGGCAATGGCCGAGAAAGACTAAGATTAAAAATGTCATATCAGGTTTTTGTTTTTTCGAGAGATCGGATAAGGGGAGGGATATTAAAAAGAATTCTTCAGGACAATAAGATCAGTCTGTTGCTTGTCCAGAAAATAATTGATGTAAAAGACGGCCTGTCCTCTCATGAGCCACGTGTTGTAATTCTTGATATGCATAGTTGCTTTAAGAAGGAAGTGACTTTTTTAATAAATCTTGTTTGTTCCATGAAAGACAGTGTTGTAATTCTCCTTGGCGATTCCGCCACCCTTGAAAATTTTAGCACGGATACCCTTCTTAAACCCTTTTTTTTTCCAGATCCCTTTGATCCTGAAATAATAGCAGCAAAATCAAGGGAAATTTTAGCATTAAATATTCATGATGCTGGAAACTTTGAAAATGATTTAAAACAATATCTGAAATTAGAATAAATATTTTAACAATGTCTAATAATACAAATAACAGGAAAGTTCATATAGTGGCTGTTGTTGGACCCAAGGGAGGGGTTGGGAAAACCACAATTTCTGCAAATTTGGCCATATCCATATCCAGACTGGGCAAAAAGGTGGTGGTGGTTGATCTCGACCTGGGTGCCTCGAATCTGAACTCCTATCTGGGAATCAGGAATTCGAAATATACGCTGGATGATTTTATATTAAACAAGGTAAATAGTTTACAAGATATTGTCCTTGAAACAGGATTCGAGAATATGGGCTTTATCTGTGGAGGCAATATACCGGGAATTGCCAATCTTCATTATAGCAAGAAGATGAAGCTTATTCGCAACCTTTCCCTGCTGGAATGTGATTATGTCCTTTTAGACCTTGGAGCAGGAGCATCATTTAATGTGGTGGATTTTGCTATTATTGCCAAAGAGAGTCTACTGGTTACCACCCCTGAAGTGCCATCCATAATCAATACATACGTTTTTTTAAAGACACTGGTTTTCAGAAGACTTGAGTTTGCTTTTAAACAGTTTAAAAACCAGCAACTCCTTGATTTGCTGGCGCAGGCAAAAGATATTGAGAAAAATCCCCATCTGAAAAAAATGGAGAATATAATAAAAGCAGTTGAGTTGATTGA
>BS_KBA_SWE02_21mDRAFT_10001060_pt1 | contig 10437 bp, 9 predicted proteins | sample BalSeasSWE02_21m_FD_9196 | JGI IMG/M metagenome (IMG submission 9196)
CGCCACGTCGCCAGAACCTCTAGAGGGTTGCTCCCTGGTGGAGGGTCATCAACGGCACCATCCACCATTCGGCACAAGGCATAAACGGTGTACATGGCTTCTCGTCGGGGCCGGGGAAGGAAGAGAAAGGAATAATAAAAATTGCTTCCGCTTTGTTTAGTATACGTGGTGCAGAATTGTTGAGCGTCCTGTGGCGATAGGGTTTCCATAGATACCTGGTTCAGAGAGCGAAAATGCGTCTGGTGTTGTGATGATGTTTTGGAAAATGAGGTTCACACTAGCAAGGATGATCCAGCTGGTTCAATTGCGAAAGGGCCAGGGTTAGTTCCTGGCCTTGTGGGTATGGGGTACTGTGTGAGCAGGGAGATGTGCTTGGAAACGTTAACCTATGCTTGAATCCATGCATGAATCTCGTTGAGTTGATCTCGACGTTCGAGGCCTCGGTAGCGGGTTGCGATTACTTTTTAAGTTTTTCAGCCGAAATCCAACCTGTTTCCCCCGATTCTGTTTTGACCAGATAGACCCATCCCTGGAGTTGATAGCTCCCATCAAGAATGGTCAAGCGCTCATCAGCTCGGACCATAGGCCCAGGCTGGGAGTTGGTGGGGTCGCCCATGAGCATCGACCCTCCGGTTTCCTCAGTGAGCATGACGGTTTGGCCCTCTTCGAAGCTGGGAGATGGGAGGTCGGATTGTCGCGTCAGGTTCGTGTCTTCCACTGAATCCATGCCCGTTGGATTTGACCTTGGCATTGACGGGTTATTGAGTATCCAATAGGCGCCACCCGCAACCAAGAGCACGAGCACAATCCATAGAAGAGGGCGACGAGAGGGCGGCTTGGATTGGTGAAGTTCATCTTCTTCAAACCCTTCGTCGAAATCCAGATCCTTGTCCGCTTCCTCCGCGAAAAGCACATTCCAACGTGAGGGGCGTTCTATGGGAAACATGGCGTCAAGTGTGGTGGTCATAACTCTGATCTCCTTTTGAAGGGAAGAAGCCGTTCGTTATCCAGAATAATCGTGTTTGCGTATCAGAAATAGTTCAAGACAACTTTGGCGTGGGGAAATACCCCAATGGATAGCTTTCTTAACACCCCTTCTAAGTCCTGTCAAATTTGAGGATCTTTGGTTAGTGGGTGTGGTGGCAGGAATGGAGACAGGATTGGCCTCACTTGCATTGGCGTGGTTGGTACGGGAGAATCGAGAATAGTTCGTCATGTCACAGGAGGATGTCTATGAAATCCTATCGAGAAGAACTGTGGTTTCAGACGAACACACGACGGGAGTTTATTAATATAACCCTGCAAGTGGAACGTGTGGTGCAACAAAGCGGTATTCAAGAAGGGTTAGTCTTGGTCAATGCCATGCATATTACGGCAAGCGTGTATATCAATGATGATGAAGGTGGCTTACTGCATGACTATGAGCGATTTCTTGAACGCCTGGTTCCCCAAGCTGATGACTATCAACACAATCTGACAGGCGAAGATAACGGCGATGCGCATATTAAGCGCCAAATTATGGGGCGGGAAGTGGTCGTGGCTATCACCAATGGGGCGTTGGATTTTGGCCCATGGGAGCAAATATTTTACGCGGAATTTGATGGCTGTCGCCGTAAGCGGGTATTGGTCAAAGTCATCGGAGAATAAGAAGTTGGCAAATAGGTTCTGGTAATGGGAAAATGCCCAGGATGTCGAATTGTCGCATGCAGAAGTCTCTCATCTTTCACTATTGTCTTTAAAGGTATGTAATCGTCATGGCTAGTTGGTACCGTCCCGATCCTCTCACACGTGATCTCATTCATTTAATCAACGCCCGTCGCCATGAACATGGCGATCCCACCTTGGCCATTGAAGTGTTGCAGGCCTTGTTGGATCAGGATCGTGAGCATGAAGTCCTCACGGTGTTAGCGGCGTTAGATGAGAATATGGCCGAATGGTTGTTTGATCTGCTGGCTGAAGCGGCAAGTTGTTGTGTCATGGATGCCGAGGAGGAAGACACGGAAACCTATGCGGTGCTCGCCTCATTGGAGTTACCCCTTCAGGCCAATTTAACCTTTCCCTTGAAATTAAGAATTGATCCAGTGGAAACCGCAGACTTGCTGCGCAGGCATCTCCATCTGTCCAAGGGCGCAGCAATCACGGTAGAGCCTCGATTGTTGACGGATACCACGCTTGATTACTTGAATTTGGAGAAAGTGCATGAGCACATTTCCAACCAGGCTGAAGGAGGACGTCGGCAAACCATTGCTGCCCGATTGCATCCTCCCGTGGAAGCCACAGCCTTTTTGTTTTTTGAAATTCTTGGGATTCCGGATACGGCGTTGCCTGACGCGCTATCGGAAAGTGACTGCCAGGCGATCATGGATGGGTTGGTGGCGCAATGTCCGGAAGTGGCGAAGGCGCCACAGATGTTGGAAGCGCCAAACTATGCGGCCTATGCCTTGTTTGATGCGCAAAATGCTGTACGGCTTCATCGCTTAGCTGATGAAACGGCTGCCGTATGGCATGACCTGGAAGGCCCTGTCCGGAGCCGAACAGTGGTGCATCTGCATACACAATGTGGCAATGGGGTGTATATGCCCGTGTGGACAGATTTATTCGATCCGGATCTTCCCGAAGAACATGGCCCCATCTGGACCTCTCCAGATGTATGGGTCTTTACGGCTGATTTGCCCATCGAATGGCCAGGAGAGATGCTTACGAATCGATTGCTAGCCGAGGGGTGTACGCGATTTGAAAATCATATTGTCGAAGCTCCCGACAATTAATATTCAATGAATGCCATGAACGCCATTGTCCCGATGGACATGCTTCACGGTTTATTGTCCCGCCGCGATCCGTAACCGTTCCACAACTTTTGATGGGACATGTAACGAGCCCCGTCCCTTTGCCAGGGCAATGTCCGGTTTCAACGTCCCATGAAAATCACTGCCCCCTGTCATGAGCAAGTCGAACTGTCGTGCTAATCCCAAATTGAAAGAGATTTGTCTCGCCGAAAAGGTGCCATAAAACACTTCTAAGCCTTGCAACCCTTGTTCTACCAATGTTTGGCAGGAGGTGATGCTTTCTTCTTTGTTCCATCCTTCCCAATACGGGTGAGCCAGCACTGGGATGCCACCAGCATCAATGATCCAACGAATGATTTCATGGGCTTCAGGGACATCGCGCTGGACATAGGCTTTTCCTCGTGAACCCAACAAGCCTTCAAAGGCTTCTTTCATGTTTTTGACATGCCCCTTCGCGATCAGGACCTGAGCAATGTGAGGGCGGCCGATGGTGCCGATTCCGGATGCCGCTTCGACTTCATCGAGCGAGATATCCATTCCCAAGGCGTGCAGTCGATCCAGTATTTGAAGGATGCGCGTACTGCGTGTTGAACGGAGGGCTTCTAGCCTCGTTTGAAATTGAGGATCGGTCGGATTGATGAAATAACCCAAGATATGCATTTCCTGATTCTGAAACTGCGCACTCAATTCAATGCCAGGAATCAATTCAAGAGAAAGGTCTTTGACGGCGGCCATGGCTTCCGGTAAGCCCTCGGTGGTGTCATGATCGGTGATGGAAAGAGTATCGAGGCCTAGTTGGTTCGCGAGGGCGACTAATTCGGTGGGGGAAAAGCTTCCATCCGAAAACGTGGTGTGCGTATGAAGGTCGATGCGGCTCATAGTTCTTGGAGGTTTCTATGGTTTTCGAGCCATGGCTCGTGCGGTAAAGGCTTGATCGGTCTTTGAGCTTCCTGTGTGATCGCCTTCATCGTAATGGAGAATCTGAAGACCCTGAAGGAGCGTAAGCAATTCATTGGTTTCTAAGCAAAACTCTTTTCGGCGTGGGTGTTGCCGGTGAAGATGGTTCTCAAGAAGAAACGTTTCATAGACGATGACGCCTCCTGGTTTCAGTGCTTTGATTAATTGAGGGAACAGCGGACGGTACAGGTAGAAGAAGACCAGAATGACATCGTACCTGTCCGTTCCCAGGTCAGGAGGATATTGATCATCAATTTCTAAATCCACATATTCGGTCGTAATGGGCAATGGGCCTGCCTCTTGGGCCTCGTGGGCATCAAGGAAGTCGAGGGCTTCACGATTACGGTCGATTCCGTGAACGGAAAAGCCTTGAGTGGCCAGAAAATGCGCATTCCGACCGCGTCCTGTCGCAACATCCAGGACCGTGCCTTGCGGTAACCGTGGGAGTTGGGTGACTAGAAAGGGCGACGGATGGCCGTATGTGGATTGAATGATATCTTGCCGTGATCGTATTAATTGAATTCCGACAGAGCCGGTGAAATCCTTCATGGGCGGTTGAATTTTTCGCACCCAAATCTTTAAGTGCGTCAAAGGAAATACCTGAAAAAGTTTGTGACAGAGATGTTCGGTCAGTGCTTCAAGAAGTGCAAATGATTGATACTCGCCGGTATCTCGTATGCATTGAGTTATGGCGGCATAATCAATCGTATCGGTGAGCTGGTCGCTCTCGAAGGCTCGTTCATTTCGGCATCGAAAGGTCAGGTCCACTAAAATTGGTTGGGGCTGGCCTCGTTCAGTTTCTGTGACGCCACAGTGGGCATTCAGCTGGATGCCTTTGATGAGAATTGAGGAAACCATGAATGCGTCTTTCAAGTAATCGTGAACGATGTGAGGGCTTCTCGGTACGTGGTGATAACAGAGAACCCTACCAATAAGACTGGTGCTAGGGAAACGGGGAGTGGGAGAATGAGCGCGTTCGCTGGCCAATGAATGGAATGGTCAGCGAACGCAAGAGGGCTGGAATGCCGTTATTGGCCAGGGACCACGTCAATTGAGGTACGGTTAGCCGCATCCCGCTCGCATGTTCCTGTCGCGATCATACGTTGACCTGCTGAAGCATCGCTGGGAATTCTGGACAAGCATGCGTCGAGCGAGTCACCCTGTGTCCCTTGAGACACTCGCTTTGGCCCTGTATTCACAGCACTGATCCCGCTATTGGATGTCGTGGGCTCTGAGGATTCTTTTCCTGCAGGTGACCCGCCATTCATTTGGGCACATCCCATACTTAACGTTGCAAGACCGATTAAAGCCCACACGAACAATTTAGCAAATGGTTTCATGAGTTAAGCCCCCTCCTCAATGGATAAACAGGAACACAAATATACTTGAGTAAGGCTATAAAAAACAAGATAGCAGGAATTTTGGTCCCCTGTTCTGCTGGGGTGAAGTCCTCGGGCCAGTCAAGCGAGAAATTCTTGACTGGTCAAAGGGTTATTGCTACCGTCAAAAAGGTAGACAGCGTGAAGTGTTTCTATTTACATGGGTGCTATAGGCTGACTGATTGGGATGCCGCTGTGACGGGTCAATCAGGAGCCAAAGTCGAGCATTGTGACCTTTCAAGAGATCATNCTCTCCCTNAACCAATTCTGGAAATCTCATAACTGTATTCTTACGCAACCGTATGATACAGAAAAAGGTGCGGGAACCTTTAATCCTGCGACCTTTTTGCGTGCCATTGGCCCCGAGCCGTGGCGTGCCGCCTATGTCGAACCTTGTCGAAGACCAACCGATGGGCGCTATGGTGACAATCCCAATCGTCTTCAACATTACTTCCAATACCAGGTGGTCTTAAAACCTGCTCCTGCGGATTCTCAAGATCTCTATCTACAGAGTCTCGCTCATTTAGGGTTAGATCCCTATAAACACGACATTCAATTTTTACAAGATGATTGGGAATCCCCGACGTTAGGAGCTTGGGGGCTGGGTTGGGAGGTGCGTTTGGATGGTATGGAAATTACCCAATTCACCTACTTTCAAGAAGTCGGCGGCTTGGAGCTCAATCCGGTGACCGTCGAACTGACCTATGGCTTGGAACGGATCGCCATGTATTTGCAAGAAGTCGATAATGTGTATGATTTGTCGTGGACAGAGGGTGTCCGGTATGGCGAGCTCTATCACGAGTCGGAAGTGCAATGGTCGATCTATAATTTTGAAGCGGCTGATGTCACCCTGCTCCAAACATCATTTGATCGCTTTGAACAGGAATGTCTGCAGTTACTGGAACATCCGCGTGGATTAGTACTCCCAGCCTATGATTGTTGTATGAAGTGCTCTCACTTTTTTAACGTGTTGGATGCCAGGGGAGCGATTAGTGTTGCTCAGCGTACCGGCTATATCGGCCGTGTTCGAAATTTGGCCAGAAAATGCGCCAAAGCCTATTACGATCAGCGCGAAGGTATGGGCTTTCCTCTGTCACAGCCTGGCGCGCTCCCTTCAGCGCAGAGCATAAGAAAAAACCGGTAAGGTTGTAGATACGCTAACGTTGTCTGTCGCAGTGTTGGGTGATATGTCGCCAAAAAAAACCACACGGTCCCCTGTCAGGGGCCCTTCTTCCCGGAAGCCCACGGCCAAGTCTTTGCCCTTTCTCTTAGAAATCGGCACAGAAGAACTTCCGACGAAGTTTCTCCCACAAGCGCTTCAAGATCTTGAGGCTCTGGGACAACAGCTCCTGAGTGAATGCCGGCTGAGCTATGACAATATACGAACGGTTGGGACATCCAGGCGTTTGGCGTTATTGGTCGATGGCGTACAAACTCAGCAATCGGCGCTCTCGCAAGAAATTATTGGACCACCCAAGACTGCGGCGTTTGATGCCTCGGGCGCCCCGACCAAAGCCGCCCAAGGGTTTGCTAAGTCGCAAGGGGTGTCTGTTGAGCAACTCACGATCAAGGAAACGCCCAAGGGCTTGTATCTTGCTGTTGCCAAGCATGAACGTGGTCAATCGGCCAAACAGGTTCTCGCGTCGACCCTGCCTGGATATTTAGCGAAATTAATTTTTCCAAAAGCGATGCGCTGGAATGCCTCGCAAGCCAGGTTTGCTCGCCCGATTCGGTGGCTGGTCGTGTTGTTGGGGAGTCAAACGCTTCCTGTGGAATTTGCGGGGATTCGTTCCGGCGGAATGACCTGGGGACACCGCTACTTTCGCGTGAAAGGCAAAAAGCCAGGACAGGGCGTTCCCCTGACCAATGCCAGCGACTATGTCACCGCGATGAAGAAACTTGGGGTGTTGGTCGATCCGGATGAGCGGCGAACGGCCATCATTCAGCAGGTGTCCGCGTTGGCCAAATCAGCGAGGGGGGAAATTGATCCTGCATATCGCCAGGAGCTGATTGAAGAGGCCGTCTGGGGTGTCGAAAATCCTCATGCCATTCTTGGAACATTCCAGAAAGAGTTTCTAGCGCTTCCCAAGCCCGTGTTGATTTCTTCGATGAAGGAACATCAAGGGTTCTTTTCCCTCGTGGGGAAAGAGGGCGCGCTGCTGCCTAAGTTTATGGCTGTGACCAATACGCCCTGGGGAGATACCGATTTAATCACCAAAGGCAATCAGCGTGTACTCTCCGCTCGTCTCAGCGATGCCCAATATTTCTTCAAAGAGGACAGGAAGCATCCCCTTCATGAACGAATCTCGGCTTTAGAAGGCGTGACGTTTCATAAGAAATTGGGAACCATGCGTCAGAAGGTTGAGCGGATACAGGACTTGGTCGGGTGGATGGCCATGACTCTTGGTCGCGATGATCTCAAAGAAACCTGTGAACGTGGGGCCCTTTTATCCAAAGCCGATCTGACAACCGGGATGGTTGGTGAATTTCCTTCTCTACAGGGCATGATGGGCGAAGAATATGCGCAACATGATGGCGAACGTCCAGAGGTCTGCCGGGCTATTGGCGAGCATTACCTCCCACGATTTCCAGATGATCACTTGCCCATAAGTTTTCCGGGTATGTTAGTGGCCTGTGCCGATCGGTGTGATTCCATTGTGTCCTTTTTTGCGGTGGGGATGGCGCCATCCGGTTCAGAAGATCCCTTAGGATTACGACGTGCGGCCTATGGGCTTGTTCGAATCGTGCATGAATCTCCGCTTCGGCTGAATATGGTTGCGGTTGTGGAGCAGATGTTTAAGATTCTAGGCAAACAGGGTGTGGGGCAAGGCTTGCCACAGACGGCAACGGAGATTGTCGGGTTTATCATTGACCGGCTTCGGTTTTACGGTAGGCACACGATGGGGTTACGGGAAGACGTCATGGAGGCTGTCACCCAAGTCCGGCCTGATTCACTGGCTGATTTGGGTGATCTCTTATCACGAATGGGGGCCTTGCAGTCGATTGTCACGCAGCCGGATTTTGAACCGTTGATGATTGGATTTAAGCGTGCGCATCGAATTGTCGAAAAAGAAGCATGGGTGCAGACTGAGGTCAGGCCCGAACGGTTTCAACATGAATCAGAGGAACGGCTGTTTCAGGTCCTAGCCAAGACGCAAGACGAGGTGACTGATTTTGTGAGCAAGCAGGAGTATGGTGAGGCTCTCCAGGCCTTACTGACTTTCAAGTCGCCAATTGATGATTTTTTTGCCGCCGTGCTGGTGAATGATGCTGATCCACACATTCGGGAAAATCGGCTGTCCCTGCTCACGGCCATTGACCGTCTTTTCCTGACCATTGCTGATTTTTCATGTATTCAATCCGCTGGTGCTGCAGTTGGGTAGAGGCGTAGAAGTGAATTGGTGGAGTCGGGGCCGACAGGCAAAGGACTCACGGTCCAATGAAGACGGAACAGCCTGTTCTTGAGCAATCTGATGAGTCTCAACGGGTACAACGATTTGTCCATATCGTGACCATTGGTCTCATTCTGGGGTGCAATGCCCTGCTCTTGCTCGGGTTATGGGTCAGTGGGGTGGATCTTGAGGCCACCTTGGCCAAACCGGAACTCTATGATCCTGCGAACGGGCATTGTGTGGGGGTGCAGTGGACCAAGGTGAATGGGGCCGACGGGCTGGTCAAAGTCTGCAACGAATGGATCGATTTTTCTGATCTATCCGGGCAAACACATTCCCTGCCTCCAGGCCGGGCCTTGGCCATGGGAGCCGATGGAAACCTGTATTTTCCTGGACAGTCAGCCGAAAATTACCGATTGATTGCGCTGATGATTTTTGCGATAGTGGTGATGGCATATGGCATGTGGGTGAAACGCCGGTTAATTGCCAACTACAAGGCTCGTCTTCAATCTTTTGACCATCAGTCAACATGAGTGTCGGGGTTACTCGTTAGCTGTGATACCACCACACCTCGTTTCAGCAAGGCCCAATCCCTCACAAATTCTATTCAGGCAATGGAGTAGCCAGTCAGGCTTATGGGTATTGCCGTTGGAGAAATGGTGGAAGTCTTTTCTGCCTCCATTGACATATCTGTCATATCCTAGAAAAAAATCTTTCTCGTCGACGATTCATCCTTCTCATTTCTCTACAAGGTTACTGGCCTGGTAAAGGAGAGCAACACAATGCGGCAGAAAAAATACGTCTATTTCTTTGGTGGGGGTAAAGCTGAAGGATCGGGCAATATGAAGGAACTCTTGGGCGGCAAAGGATCCGGGTTGGCCGAAATGACCAACTTGAAGATTTCGGTGCCCTCCGGATTCACGATTACGACCGAGGCCTGTGTGGAATATTTCCATTCAAAAAAACGATACCCAAGCGGTATGTGGGACCAAGCGCTACGAGGGCTTCGTCAAGTCGAACAGACGATGAAAGCACGCTTCGGTGATCCGGATCATCCGTTGTTGGTTTCCGTGAGATCTGGGGCGCGTGCCTCGATGCCAGGCATGATGGACACGGTGTTGAATCTTGGGCTGAATGAACAGACGGTTCAAGGGCTGGCCAAAAAAACCAGCAATCAACGGTTTGCCGTTGATGCCTACCGGCGTTTCATCACGATGTTTGCCAGTGTGGTCATGGGCATGTCCAGGGAACATTTCGAAAAAACCCTAGAGGCGATGAAGCAAGCCGAGGGCGCTGTTCATGATACCGATTTAACGGAACAGGCGTTGGGCCGTTTAGTCGAGCAATACTTGGAGCTAGTCAAAACCGAAACCGGTTCTGATTTTCCACAAGATCCCTTCGAGCAACTTCGCATGTCTATTAATGCCGTGTTTGATTCCTGGTTTGGCGATCGGGCGGTCACCTATCGCCGGCTCTACGACATTCCAGATGAATGGGGGACCGCGATCAATGTGCAGTCCATGGTCTTTGGAAATATGGGGGACACCAGTGGAACCGGGGTGGCCTTTACCAGAAATCCCGCCAATGGGATGCCGGCTTTTTTCGGAGAATGCTTGTTGAATGCTCAAGGTGAGGATGTGGTCGCGGGGATTCGGACCCCCTTGCCAGTAGGATCGTTACAGGAGACGCTGCCAGGCGCCTACAAGGATCTCATTAAGACCCAGCGTGTTCTTGAGAAACATTATCGAGATATGCTGGATCTGGAATTCACGATCCAAGAAGGCAAGCTCTATATGCTGCAAACCCGAGTGGGGAAGCGCACTGGGATTGCCGCTGTCCGAATTGCTGTGGATATGGTCCGGGAGGGTCTCATTGATCGGCGGGAAGCCGTCAAGCGTGTCGCTCCCGAACAACTCTCCCAAT
>BS_KBA_SWE02_21mDRAFT_10001061_pt1 | contig 10435 bp, 9 predicted proteins | sample BalSeasSWE02_21m_FD_9196 | JGI IMG/M metagenome (IMG submission 9196)
CGTACGAGGCAGGACGCCGAGTATCGAGCGCCACAGGATGTGCTTGAGCGAGTCCTGGGTTTAACTACCCGCCCCAGCGCCCCCACAGTAAAGGCGAAGCCGCAAACGGAAGAAAAATGCTAGCGCAGTGAATTAAGTGGGACAGGAATGGATGAATTGCCAATAATCCACCAACACCTGGCGGTGAATCATTTCTTCATTGAGTCAATAAAGGCATTGGCTTCCGCGATGGCTTTTTGCATTTGTGCGATCAGGTTGGCCGTGTCGCGCTCAATACTGTCTAGCTCATTACGCAGCGCACCGATTGCACGGGCGTTGAGGTTATGTTTCAGAAACAAAACCTGATCATGAAAGGCTGCAAGCACCGGTTTCATGCTGCTTTCTGCGCGGCGCATACTTGTCATTAACTTGCCGTAACGTGAGCGCGTATCCTTAAGCAACTTGGCACTGCTATTACGCATATCCGCCCGCGAATATTGCTCCAGTTCCTGCTCCCATTCCTTAAAAAGATCCTCCGCCACACTTTCAACGGCATCGATCCGTTCAGTCACATCTGCGGCCTCGGCCACACTGCGATCATATTCGGTATTCAGGCGGTCATAAGTTTTTTCAAGATCACCGCCATCAAAATTGACAGTGGCACGGAACTGTTCCAGCGCTGAGGCAAACTGTTCACTGGCAGAGTCCTGCGCATCACGGGCCTCCTCCACACGGTCAACGAGGATGTCCCGCTTTTCGACACCAAAACTCTCCATGGTTTTGTAGTAGGCACTTGAGCAGGCACCCAACATGGCCAGAACGAGAACGGAACCTGTCATCAAAATTGATCTTTGTAACACTGTGGTCTCCTGGCCAACCCGGTTAGCTCGCGAGGGGTCCGGAGCGGATTTAGCACCACCAGGAACCTTGCTAAATTTATCCATGAATCCCATCGCTCATGCTCCCTTCCTGTTGCTGTTGCAAGCCCTAGTCTAGCTTGGAAAAGTTGTCTGTTAAAGCGCAAAAACTTACACCAGATATTTCCAGGTGAAATGTTGCTGATAATGCGCATGTATCGTTACTCATCCATGATCGCGATTTAAAATTCGCTGGTTCTCTGGTAAGGTTGAAGGTTCAATTCTGAAAAGATTCATGCTCAGGATTGAGTCACCGTTTACTTTAAAGAAAGGAAATATCTTTTTTGAGCGTCGCAAGAACAACTGAAATATCCTCGTCTTCCAAAAAGGGTTTTGAGGATGCCATCGCGAAAGACATCAAGCGTTTCTCACAGACCATCAACCATGTTGAAGGCGCATGGATCAAGGAGCAAAAAGTCGTTGTGAAAGACGGTGAGGTTTCTGAATACCGGGTCACCATGAAGGTGAGTTTTGTTTTGAATGATTAACAGGTGATCTTTTAACTTTAAAAGGAGAGAAAATAATGGCAGGAAAATTTGAATGTTATAAAGACAAAGCAGGTGAGTTTCGTTTTCGTCTGGTTGCTGGAAATGGTAGTACCATACTTTCCAGTGAAGGATATAAAGCCAAATCGGGCTGCGCGAACGGTATTGAGTCCGTCAGGACGAACAGCCAGGATCCAAACCGGTTTGAAAAAACCGTCACCGATGGCGGGAAATTCCGTTTTAATCTGACGGCTAAAAATTCCCAGGTCATCGGCACCAGCCAGAATTATGAATCAGAATCTGGTCGCAACAATGGTATTGCCAGTGTTGCAAAAAATGCTCCGGACGCAGTGGTAGTCGAAGAAAGCTAGGCTCGACCGATTACCCACCGGCTCCAAAAAAGCAGCCGGGTGCAGACCATCGCACCTGGCTGCTACGCACCTTTTAAAGGACACTTTTGATGAACTCACTTGATTTATTGGACAGCGTGGGTGGGCAGGTACCGTTACAGATGGAAACAACATTCCCGGCCATATTTTGGTAGCAAGGATGTCAGCCTGAATCAATCCGCCTTTCAGCTCAATAATTTACCCGGATTCATAATATTCATCGGGTCAAACACCGCCTTGATACCACGCATTCTTTCAATATCTGCAGCAGAACGGGTGTAGGAAAGGTAGGCCTGTTTCAATAGACCGATACCGTGCTCGGCTGAAATACTACCGTGATGCGAACGTGTCAATGCAAACACGTCCGGGTTAACCCGACCGCAGGCTTTTTCGAAGTCCTGCACCGACATATCCGCCGGTTTCAGAATATTCATATGCAGATTACCGTCACCAAAATGTCCATACCAAAGCACTTCAAAATCCGGGTAGGACGACCTTGCAAGCTGGTCGAGATCATCTAAATAACCCGGAATTTCCGAAATTCGCACCGACAGATCATTTTTATAGGGTGTGTATTTTGTGATGGCCTCGGATATGCCTTCGCGGTAACGCCATAGGTCTTTGGCCTGCGCTTCACTCTGGGAGATCACACCGTCCTGCACGTAGGCTTCCTCAAGGCAGACCTCAAAAATTTCCAGAGCCATATCTTCCTGGCTGGTATCGGCACAATCAAATTCCAGCAAAGCGTAATAGGCTGATTCGGTATCCATGGCTGCCGGTAAACCATGACCACTTCGCACATAGGACATGGCCGCGTCGGAAAGGAACTCGAAAGCAGTGAGGCTTAAAGCATCGTTAAACTTCCTGAATACCATCATCATCGCTTCAAGACTGCTGACCGCAAGCAACATCACACGCGATGGCAGCGGCGGGTCCGTCAGACGTAAGGTCGCCTCCACAATCAGGCCCAGGGTACCTTCGGAGCCAATAAACAGATGTCGCAAATCATAACCACTGGCATTTTTAACCAGACCGCCGTTGCACTCAATCAGGGTGCCGTGACCGTCAATGACTTTGAGTCCGACCACCTGATCACGGGTCAATCCGTAGCGTAAAACACGTATACCACCCGCATTGGTCGCAATATTGCCACCGATCTGGGATGAACCTTCTGAAGCAAAACTGACCGGATAATACAGATCCCGCTGGCTTGCATAGTCCTGTATTACCTGGGTTACCACGCCTGGCTCAACCGTCAGGGTCCGGTCAACCGCATTGAAATCGATGATCCGCCTCATCCGGTCAAAAGAAACCACCACCTCACCAGCGTCTGCAATCGCTCCGCCACTCAGGCCCGTGCGTCCACCGGATGGCACCAGTGGAATCTGGTGTTCCATGGCCAGCCTGACGAGTTTTGCCACTTCATCTGCGTTACGCGGGAATACAACCGCCGCTGCGTCCGGTGTACGGAACCGGGTCCAGTCGCGGCCATGACTTTCCAAAACCGCTTTTTCTGTGCTGATTTCGAGTTCCGGGCAGTGACTTTTCAGCAACTCCAGGCGTTTGTCTTTTTGTTCTGTTCGCATTCCATAATTCCGGTTGATATCAGTGTGGGCTAACGCGACAATGAAGCTTAATTCAAATACCGGAAACAACACCAGACCGATGCGCAATTCTGACCGAATTTACTCACTCGACAAAGCTAAAATCAAATTTCTTCTACTGGAAGGTATCCACCCCCGTGCCCGGGAAATCATCGAAGCAGCGGGTTATAAGAATATCGTGGAAAAATCCGGCGCTCTGACGCCCGAAGCGTTGCTACAGGCCATTAAGGGTGTGCATTTTGTTGGCATTCGATCCCGTACCCAACTGGATGCTGCAACCATTGAGGCGGCCAGCCGACTGACTGCGATCGGTTGCTTTTGTATTGGCACCAATCAGGTTGCATTGCAAAAGGCCGGTCTGGCCGGCATACCGGTTTTCAATGCACCGTTTGCCAATACCCGCAGTGTGGCCGAACTGGCCCTGGCGGAAATCATTATGTTAATGCGCGGTATACCACAGAAAAATGCCGCTGCGCACCGTGGTGAGTGGCTTAAATCGGCCAGTGGTTCGAAAGAGATTCGCGGTAAAACACTGGGCATGGTCGGTTATGGCCATATTGGTTCGCAGCTTGGCATCATTGCCGAGAGCATGGGTATGCGGGTGATTTTTCACGACATCGAAAATAAGCTGCCAATGGGTAATGCCGAGGCGAGAGACAGCCTTGAGGCCTTGTTAAAAGAAGCCGATGTGGTTTCCCTGCACGTACCGGATACGGCTGAGACCCGTAACCTGATGTCGGCCAGCCGCATCAAGTCCATGCGCAAGGGCAGTTATTTGATCAATGCCTCACGGGGTACGGTGGTTGACATCGATGCGTTGAGCAAGGCCTTACGCTCCGGTCATATTGCCGGCGCCGCGATCGATGTTTTTCCAGTTGAGCCCAAGTCGAATAATGACCGCTTTGAATCACCATTGACCGGACTGGATAACGTTCTGCTGACCCCGCATATTGGTGGCAGTACCCTCGAGGCACAGGAAAACATCGCCGTCGAGGTCGCCAGTAAACTGGTGCGTTACAGTGACAACGGCACAACCCGTTCAGCGGTAAATTTCCCGCAGGTTTCGCTACCTGACCACGGGCTTACACGGCGCATTATGCATATTCACCGTAACGAACCGGGTGTGCTTAAAAACATCAACCAGATATTTTTTGGCAACGAGGTCAACATAGCTGCGCAGTACCTGCAAACCGATGGTGAAATTGGTTACGTCGTAATGGATGTGGAATCCGATGATGTGTCCAGCCTGATGAGTGAACTGGCTAAAATTCCAGCCACCATCAGAACCCGCATATTGCACTGAGTTTTGCATCACCCGGAAATTCGACTATCCTGATAATGTGACCAAAACCATCGATTACATAAAGACCGGGATTTCCTATGAAAATGAATCAACGTTTTACAGTTTTTGTTTTGCTGTTCGGTTGTTTACTGACCACGTCGATATCATTAGCCGCTAAAGATGCCAACCCCCCCAAGTTATTCAGCGATGCCAGCGAAATGCAGGTCTCACTCTCCGGTCCGTGGAATACCATCAAGAGAAACCCTAAAAAGGATGTCAAGTATCCGGCGCAACTCACCTACACAGGTGCAGACGGCTTACAACACACCATCGATGTCAAGGTTGAGCCCAGGGGCATAACCCGTCGTTTGAAGGTCTGCAAATTCCCGCCTTTGAAGATTTACTTCGACAAGGAACAAGTTAAAGGTACGGAATTCAGAGGTAATAATTCGCTGAAACTGGTGACCTACTGCCAGGTCCAGGGCAAGTATGAGCAGTACTACCTCAAGGAATTCCTGACCTATCGCATCTACAACCTGCTTTCAGATTACAGTTTCAGGGCCAAACCGCTGATGATCGAATACAAGGATACCGATAACGATGGGGATTCGATCACCCGCTTCAGTTTTCTGATCGAAGATATCGATGATGTAGCCAAACGAAATAATCTCGAAAAGCTGTCAATCGCAAAGATTTCCCACAGACAGCTTGAGCCGTCTGTTAGCACTATTTTCTCAATGTTTGAGTTCATGATTGGTAACCTTGACTGGTCAGCATACAGCGGGCCAAAGAAAGATGGCTGCTGCCATAACTCCAGACTGATCGGCGCCGGTAATGACATCGATCCGAAATACGGCGTCCCCTATGACTTTGATGCATCCGGACTGGTTAACGCACACTATGCAGCACCACCTGAAGGGTTAAAGGTCCGTACTATCCGGCAAAGACTATACCGTGGTTTTTGCATCTTTAATGATGAATTACCAGCAACGGTTGCATTATTTAATCAGAAAAAAACAGATATCCTGGCCTTGTTTCGAGACAATCAGCGCTTAGACGAGAGAACCCGTGAAGACGCCATTGAATATATCGAGGATTTCTACGCGATCATCAATAATCCAAAACGCTTCGAAAAAGACATTATTGACAAGTGCCGGGGACAAGAATAATTTCTTCGGTCACCGATTCACCGGCCTCTGTCTGATCATTGGTTTCGACAGCCTCGTCTGCTGACGGCGCCAGCATGTTGGCCAGACGCTGTTTCATCTGGGCATTATTTGGATCAAGTTCGATCACCGCCCGCAGGTAGTCTTCCCGTCCGCTGTTCAGGAGGGGGAGCGGAATTCTCTGCTGATCATAAATAGCCGTTGCACCTTCCGCGGTCAGTTCCAGCAAACCTTTGTGTGAACCGTAGTAAGTTGCAATGCCCGTATCATTCGCCACCACCCTTTGATCAAAACGTGGCCAGACTACACCACCCGTAGGCGTATGGCCGATGACAATACGTTTGGCTCCATAGCGGTTAAGAATGTTGTCGAGGGTCTGGCTGAAAACATCCTCTTCTTCCTCCATTGCCAGGCCCCGATACCAAACGGGCCCTAATGGATCATTCATGATCGTTTCAATAGACGGGTCATAGTTCTGCATTGCGGCAATGACCTGTTCAGTGAGTGACTGGAGGCTGAATTTACAATATTTGGCGCTGATGCCGCCGTGCAGAAATAGGGTGTCATTGATCTGGATCGCCACCGGGTTATCTTCTGTCCATTTACCATACTCGCCATTTGACGACCACGCCTGACGGTGTTCAACCCATCCCAGCGGTACCTGTAACTCCCACTCCTTACGAAAAGCATCAATATCCATCTCTGCAAAATTGGGTGTATTGGCCTGCATCCATGCGAGTTGTCGCTCCCATTGTGCATTCTGCAAACGGGCTGAGTTTTTTGTAACAAACGCAGCGTATTCACCCGGTGAGACATAACGCAAATCACCGACAACATTCATAGTCTCGTGATTACCAATGAGCAGGTGTACGTACCCGCCTTTCTTTTTGGCCTGTTTTGCCAACGCTACCAGGTGATCAATTATTTTTCGGCTATCCGGACCGCGGTCCGTAATGTCACCGGTCTGGACCAAATGGGTTTCACCGCCACTCCATTTTCCATCTTTGTCAATCAATCCAGCGGATTCCATCACCTTAATGTATTGGCCATAGTCACCATGCAAATCCGCGATGGCAACGACCCGTTCCACGCCGGTCCAGTGGTAATCATCGATTTTTGTCGCCTTGGCCTCGGCCGGGCTGTTTGCAAGCAAGGCCGAACATAAAACTAAAACAAGCAGGGGAAATTTCATATTTAATCCAAAATCAGATTGTTGTCTCAGTCAAAAAAACCGGTGTCTTTTTCCTGCGCTTTTTGCCGTTCGATTTCACGTGGGCTCTGGCGCATATAGGTTTTTGAATCATCATAACCGCCATAGTTCAATTCCCACATGATCAGGAAGGTGTAATTGAAGATCGCGGTCATCACAGCGGCAACCAGTAACATCCCGACACCACAGGAAAGACCGACACCCACAGCCATGAAAATGAACAGGGAATCAGCCGTACTCTTCAGTGCATAACGATAACGCACACCCGCCACCACACCGGCAAGGCTGAATGCCATGGCCAGGCTGTTATGTACGATCAGCACAATTCCGGTCACGGCGATCGGCAGCACCAGTATGGTTTCCAGTAGTGACTGATCCATCTTGGCCTTGCTACGCACCGCCATATACGTCCACGTTACCGGAACCATCAGGGTGACGGCACCAATAATGGCCATGACCAGCCACACCAGGCCACCCACCTCATCGGTTACATTCGAAGCATGGATGACAATGCCGCCAATGTCGCTTTCTGAATCCTGGTTAAACAGGGTTTCGACCACACCAAGCGGCAGGTAGCGATGTAAATCGGGCACCAGTTGATAACCACCCCAGACCAGCGCAGCCAGAGTCCCGTAGAACAAATTTAGTCGTAAGAACAGCCTCATGTTTTTCCTCTTTCCAGGGCCTGCAAATGGCGCAAACATCCTGGCTTATGATTATTTTAATTCAGTCAGCCCACGCCAACCACAGTGCCATCGGCAAGCAAATCAATTTGCTCAGCTATCGGTCGTTTCGGCAGTCCTGGCATTCGCATGATTCTACCGGTCAGAACAATCAGGAAACCCGCTCCGGCACTGACCTGTATATTCCTGACGGTGACCTCGAAATCCCGTGGTCTTCCGTACAGTGCCGGATCATCCGAAAGCGAGCTTGGGGCCTTGGCGATACACACCGGCAACTTGTCCAGACCGAGACCCGTAATGACTTTTAAGTCCATCTCAGCATCCTTGGTGAAAGCGACATCATCGGCTCCATACATATTTTTACAGACTTTCTGCACCTTGTCATAGATCGTGTCATCGAGTTCGTAAAGCGCTGAAAACGGTTTGTTAAACGTCACAGACCTGAGCACCTCACGTGCCAGATCCTGCGCACCTATACCACCCTCAGCAAAATGCCTGGACTCTGCAAAAGATACCCCATGCGCCACTGCCCGCTCCCGGATGACACGGATCTCTTCATCGGTATCGTGGACAAACCGGTTCAATGCAACCACCGGGTGTTTGTTGAAATGCGAAACACTTTCGATATGTTTGTCCAGATTCTCCAGTCCCAGCCTAACCGCTTCAGTATCGGGCTGGTCGAGTCTGTCTTTGGCCTTGCCACCGTGCAGTTTCAAAGCCCGTACAGTAGTCACCACTACCACTGCGTCAGGATCGAGCCCATTCGGGCGGCACTTGATGTGGAAAAATTTCTCTGCACCCAGATCGAAACCAAAACCAGCCTCGGTTACGGTCCAGTCCGCAAACTGCATGGCCATACGGGTAGCAAAAAGACTGTTACAACCGTGTGCAATATTTGCAAACGGTCCACCGTGCATAAACGCCGGCGTACCTTCAAGAGTCTGCACCAGGTTGGGATGAACAGCATCCCTGAGCAGGGCCATCATGGCTCCGGTAATATTCAGGGCCTTTAAATAAACCGGCTGACCTTTCCAGGTGGTTCCGACCAGAATGTTGTCCAGTCTTTTGCGCAGGTCATCCAGGTCAGTCGCAAGACAAAAGATGGCCATAATTTCTGAAGCAGCAGTGATATCAAAGCCACCTTCACGTGGAATACCCTGCATCCTGCCACCGAGACCAATGACGATATTCCTCAGTGAACGGTCGTTCATATCCATGACCCGCCGCCAAACGATCTGGCGGGGGTCCAAGCCCATCTCGTTGCCCTGAAATATGTGATTGTCAATGGCCGCTGCCACCAGGTTATTCACCGTGGTTATTGCGTGAAAATCACCGGTAAAGTGCAGGTTGATGCGATCAGCCGGGGTTATTTGACTATAACCGCCACCGGTTGCGCCACCCTTGATACCGAGGCAGGGCCCGAGAGAAGGTTCACGCAAAGCCAGGCAAACGGATTCGCCCAGGCTGTCCAGTGCCTGGGCCAGACCAATAGATGTTGTAGTTTTTCCTTCACCCGCCGCCGTTGGTGTGGTCGCCGAAACCAGGATCAAACGGGCTTTGCCGGGGCGTTTTCGTGGCCGGGTCAGTGCCTTCAAATTGACCTTGGCGATGCCATCCCCATAGGGCATCAAATCAGCAGATTCCACGCCAAGTTTTGCTGCAATATCACTGATCGGCCGCATACCGGCTTGCCTGGCAATCTCATAGTCACTGAGCATTTTGCTTATTCCTGGCTGTTTATTGTTCTGTTTACAGCAAACTATCAGGATTGCTGGTTGAACAAGAGTAACCTTTTTCGCGGGCTTTTGACGAGTACCGCTGTTTCGTTTTAAATGCTCTGTAAATGGTGGACTGGTTCAAACCGGCGCTAACAACCTGACCCTGATGACATGTTCCGCACTGTTAATGGCAGCAATTACGTCCGCACCGGGTTCGTTTTCTACGTCAATGATGCTGTAGGCGAAGTCACCGCGGCTGAGATTGACCATGTCAATAACATTGAGATTATGGTCGGCCAGAACGGTTAAAACATGGCCGAGTACCCTGGGCACATTTTCATTGCAAAATGTAATCCGGTAACCCGCATTCCTGGCCATATGTGTATCAGGATAGTTAACGGAATTTTTGATGTTGCCATTTTCAAGGAAATCCATCAACTGGTCTGCCGCCATCACGGCGCAGTTCTCCTCGGCTTCACTTGTACTGGCGCCAATGTGGGGTAACAACAAGGCATTGCTTCTTCCCAGCAATTGGGGGTGGGGGAAATCGCTGATATAAGCCGCCAACTTACCGCTGTCGAGGGCTGCAATCACAGCGGGTAAATCCACAATTTCATCACGGGCAAAATTGAGCAGGCGTAAACCTGGTTTACAGCGTTTAAGGATGTCCTTATTGATCAGGCCAAGGGTGGGTTTGATGGCCGGCACATGCAGGGTCACAAAATCCGAGACACCTACCAGCGATTGTAAACTGTCCATTTTCTGGACCCGACTGGAAAGCCGCCAGGCGGATTCAATCGAAATTGCCGGATCATAACCTACAACCTCCATGCCCAGTTCAAGTGCCATATTGGCAACTTTGGCTCCAATAGCACCAAGACCCACGACACCAAGGGTCGTGCCGGCAAGCTCTGAGCCTGCGAAGCGTTTTTTGTTGGCCTCCAGGAGCCTGTGCATTTCTGCACTATCGTCGATTTCGCCAAGTGACTGAACGTAACTCAT
>BS_KBA_SWE02_21mDRAFT_10001062_pt1 | contig 10432 bp, 10 predicted proteins | sample BalSeasSWE02_21m_FD_9196 | JGI IMG/M metagenome (IMG submission 9196)
CAGTTTTGGTCAATTCAATATTGACCCTGGGCAAACTATCACTTTACTAGGCGACTCGCAACGGTTTACTAACGTGATTAGTCGCGTCACTGGTGGAAAAATCTCATCTCTTCAGGGCACCTTAAAATCAGAAATTCCCAATGTCTATTTGCTCAATCCCGCAGGAATAATATTTGGTCCAGAGGCCAAGTTAGAGATACCTGGGTCCTTTTATGTCAGTACCGCAGATTATTTACGATTTGCTGATGGCACCACGATGACCGCGACTCCAGTAGCAAATGAGGGTTTAACGGTAGCTCCTCCCGTCGCTTTTGGGTTCCTCGACCCATCGGCTATTCCCTCCATTATCGTGCAACAAAGCACCCTCGAAGTGCCAACTCAGCAGAGTTTATGGTTGGTAGGAGGTGAAATCACCATTAATAAGAGCTACCTAAAAGCGACTCAGGGGCAGATTCATCTCGCCAGTATCACCCAGGCCAGTGAAATCAAGATAACTCCAACTCAAGAATCTCTGAGCAAACTGGACTGGTTGTTTCCAGCCGGCAAAATAACTATCGATAATTCTATCATTGGTGGCGACTCTAAATCACCAGACTCAGGCGCACAATCTATAGTTATTCAAGGCGGCCAATTGTTTCTAACCAATGATAGCCTGCTCAATGCGAGTGAAATTAGAATCGAGATAACTCCAACTCAAGAATCTCTGACCAGGCTGGACTGGTTGTTTCCAGCCGGCAAAATAACTATCGATAATTCTATCATTGGTGGCGACCGTAAATCACCAGGCGCACAGTCTATAGTTGTTCAAGGCGGCCAATTGTTTCTAACCAATAATAGCCTGCTTAATGCGAGTAAAATTAGAATAGCGTCACAGGATAGCATTAACGTGGAAACCAATACTGACATTTGGGCTGACCACCAAATTGACCTCCAAACCCAACATCTCACCATGAGTCACAGTAATATTACCAATCGCGCCGGCGGCACCATCGCACTCCAAGCTAATCAGTTCACTATGACTGATGCCAGTGTGAGAAATGAAGGACCGCTAGGCAACATCATAATTTCGCCACCGACTAATCAATCGACTCTTCTGTTGGAAATGAGAGGTACCAGTCAACTTCAAGCGACCAGTGGGACTGAGCAACCGGCAGGAAAAATTGCTATTACGGCTACGGCGATTAAACTATTNNATGATGCCACTCTCAATGTCGATGCTCTCGGTACCGGTAATGGGGGGGAAATCAAAATNTTNACCAACAGTCTGTGGATGCAAGACCGGGCTTGGATTCTCGGTAACACTTTTCAGCAGGGCCGCGGTGGAATTTTATCGATTGAGGCGGATACGATTGAGTTATCAGACGACAGTGTGATTTCAACCACGACGTTTAGTGTGGGCAAAGCCGGCGCGGTTAATATTTTGGCGCGTCAGCGATTTTCTTTGCAAGATCACGCCACTATTATTAGCGGTACCGAAGGACCAGGTGCTGGGGGAGAAATCGTATTATTGTCACAAGGCGACCAATTTTTCCTCGGTGACGCGACGATGATTTCGAGTGCCAGTGAAATGGACCGCAGCCAGTTTATTCAAGAAATTGCCAACGCCATCGGCCTCGCCAAACAAAGAGGCGCGGTCGTCAGTGAGGAATTGTTCGCGGGCGGGGGTGAACCGGGGAAAGAGTATATTATCCAGACTAAGAATCTCTCTCTCGGTGATCAGGGCACGGGGAAAGAGGAAATAACATTGCAGTCTAATTGTGCTTCATTATCAAACAATTCATCATTTAAATTGTTGAAATATCCAGAACTGGATAAAGCTCTTAAGAGTTTTTTGACTGAACCGTAATACCACGATTGTAGTATTGACCAAAGCGAAAACTGGCTCTACCGTAATTATCGATAGTCCCTCCAAACCAATGGAGGTACTAACTGCCGGGGGCTTCGATTCCTAAATTTGGCAGGTGCTAAGTTTCCTAAACCTTTGAGGTTTAGGAAACTTTGACGCTTGGTAACTCATTGAATGTTAAGACCTCCACTAATTTGGAGGGACTACCCAACTTAGCTCCTGCCAGGGTTAGGAAACAATGACCTTACCGAGGTTCAAAGTTTCCTAAACCTCAAAGGTTTAGGAAACTTAGCTCTAACCTAGCTCCTGCCAGGGTTAGGAAACTTAGCAACCGGGGGTTAATACCTCCATTGGCTGGTAGGGACTAGCCAATTATCTAATGCTAAACTCTCTCCTTAGTCAAGCTACTCTATGCACACCAGTAGGTTTCTTCTCGTTTCCACGCGCTAGCGTGGTTTACCAAGGCTCAAAGTTTCCTAAGCCTGGAAGGCTTAGGAAACTAGCTCAACTAGCTCAACTAGCTCCTAGCAGGTTTTGGAATCTGCGACCCCGGCGCGCGCCATACACCACTGCGGTTAATACTTCTATTGGCTGGTAGGGACTACCCATTTTTCCTACCTCTTTCAGCTTTTTTTAATCCCAGTTATCTCATTCGCTTAAAAATCAATGTACCATTGGTGCCCCCAAAACCAAATGAATTAGACATTGCAATTTCCATTTTCATGGCGCGGGCCTGATGAGGAACATAATCTAATCCTTCGCATTCAGGGTCCAGGTTAAATAAATTGATGGTTGGAGGAGCCACTTGGTCACACAGGCTTAAAATAGCAAACACGGCTTCTAAACTACCCGCGGCACCCAATAAATGTCCAGTCATAGATTTAGTTGAACTGATGGCTAATTTTTGAGCGTGGTCAGCAAAGACTTGTTTTACCGCAACCGTCTCCGCTTTATCTCCCACTACCGTCGAGGTGCCATGTGCGTTAATATAATCCACCTGCTCTGGATTGAGTTGTGCATTTCTCAAAGCATGTTGCATACAACGTCGAGCACCGTCTCCATCTTCCGGCGGCGAGGTCATGTGGTAAGCATCACTGCTCATGCCATAACCAATTAATTCAGCATAAATTTTAGCGCCACGCTGCTTGGCATGTTCATACGCTTCTAAGACAATAACGGCAGCCCCATCACTAAGGACAAAACCATCACGGTCTTGCTCCCAAGGTCGACTGGCCAAGGGTGGCGAATCATTACGAGTAGATAAGGCTCGCGCCGCCGCAAATCCGCCTAATCCCACTGGAGAAGTCGCCATTTCCGCGCCGCCTGCGATCATCACTTCGGTGTCTCCAGCTTCAATCAGACGAGCCGCATCACCAATATTATGGGTCCCCGTAGCACAAGCGGTTACAATCGCATAATTAGGCCCCTTGATACCATATTTAATTGAGAGATTGCCGCCAATCATATTAATCAAATTGCTCGGCACAAAAAATGGTGAAATTTTACGGGGGCCTCCTTGGAGATAAGCCTGATGACCTTTTTCAATTCCAGGGAGTCCTCCGATACCAGAACCGATGGCAATTCCAATCCGCTCTGCATTCGCTTCAGTAATTTCTAATCCAGCATCGGCAATCGCTTCTATACTCGCTGCCATACCATAATGGATAAAAGTATCCATTTTTTTGACTTCCTTGACGGAAATATACTTGGTGACATCAAAATCTTTCACCGTACCACCGATGCGACTGGAAAAAGCCGAAACATCAAAACTGGTAATAGTTTCAATTCCGCTGTGGCCCGCTAAAATTGAATTCCAAGTATCTTTGACCGTTAATCCTAAGGGTGATATTACACCCAGGCCAGTTACGACAACACGTCTCTTGGTCACGGTTATGAGTGTCCTCAGTGGTAAAAAATTCGGTAGTCCTAAAATCTGGGTAAAACTAGCTTTCCTAAGCCTTCGAGGCTTAGGAAAGCTGCGTAGTCTTTATTTCACCTACATTTCATCACTACTAAAAATTTGATGTTTGCAATTATTGTCAGTGATACCATCGCTCCAATCATAGTAATGCTATCGATTTTCGTGAGAATACTACGGTAGATAATTTCACCGGTGATGCTATCGTTGCTGTTACTAACGATAGTATCACGGTGGAGAGTCAATTGCCCCAGAGTGATACTCCCGCGGTGAACGGTAGCATCACACTGTTTGATTGAATTGCTACTGATAGGAATTAATCTTGCTTAGTATGTCCCAAAATGTAGTCAATGGCTTGTTGTACGGTAGTGATTTTTTCAGCTTCTTCATCAGGAATGTCGCATTTAAATTCTTCTTCCAAAGCCATCACCAGTTCAACCGTATCCAGTGAATCAGCACCCAGATCGTCAACGAAAGAGGATTCGTTACTCACCTCTTCTTCTTTGACTCCGAGTTGTTCTACTACGATGTTTTTGACCTTTTCTTCTATTTCCTGCTTGGTACTCATAAATAAGGTTGTCCTCCAAAATGGATTAAATAAGGGTAATCGTCAAATTTTATTTTGGTAAATTTTGGCAAACTGAAGTTTGCCACTTCTTAGCAAACTGAAGTTTACCACTTTAAGTTATCAGTTAAATGATAACTGAGTGGCAAACTTTAGTTTGCCAGATTCGTTTGGCTAGTTAACAGGTTATGGCATATACATGCCTCCGTTTACATGCAAAGTTTCGCCGGTGATATAGGCTGCGGCTGGGGAAGCCAAAAAGACTACTGCGGCCGCTATGTCGTCAGGGGTGCCGGCGCGGTTTAAGGGAATTTGTTGCAGTAACTGAGTGCGGTGAGATTCCGGTAAATCTTTCGTCATATCGGTTTCAATAAAGCCAGGGGAGATAGTATTAACGGTGATACCACGACTACCAATTTCTCTGGCGAGAGATTTACTGAAGGCGATAACGCCAGCTTTAGCGGCTGCATAATTGGCTTGTCCCGCATTGCCAGTTAAAGCGACGACTGAGGTAATCGTGATAATTCGTCCACGACGAGCCTTGGTCATGGCTCGCAAACAGGCTTTGGTCAAGCGATACACGCCAGTTAAATTGGTATTGATAACAGTTTCCCATTCTTCCGGTGACATTCGTAATAACAGATTATCACGAGTTACCGCAGCGTTGTTCACTAAAATCGTGGGCATCTCCTTCTCCAAACTGGCCACCAGGGTTTCTATGGATGTTGGCACCGCCAAATCTAGCACTTTACCTTTACCGCTCAGATGATGGTCGGTGAAGTACTGCTCAATTTTTTCGGCACCCTTGGCAGTGGTTGCGGTGCCAAACACTTTAGCGCCGGCTTGTCCTAAAGCTATCGCAATACCTTGACCAATACCGCGACTAGCGCCGGTCACTAAGGCGATTTCACCCGTAAGGTTGAGTTGCATTATTTATTCTCCTGAATCACTGATAAGGCTTGTTCAAAACCTTGAAGGGTTTCCCCTAAAGGTGAAGCGGTCATCTTTTTGGCAATTCTTTTGTTCAGTCCCACTAAGACCTTTCCTGGACCACATTCAAATAATTGCGTCACTCCCGCGGTTGCCATGGCTTGGATGGTTTCTACCCAACGTACCGGTTGGCATAGTTGCGCTACCAACGCCTGGCAAATCTCCTCTGGCTGAGTTTTGGTGGAGACATCGACATTATGAATGACTGGAATTTTAGGACTCTGAATTTGAACTTGTGCTAATCGTTCGGCCATTTGCTCCGCCGCTGGTTGCATTAAAGCACAGTGGGCTGGTACACTGACCGCCAGTAACACCGCTTTTTTTGCTCCCGCCGCTTTGAGGGTTTCAACGGCAGTGGTGACGGCAGTAAGATGACCTGCAATGACCGTTTGTTCTGGCGCATTGAAGTTTGCCACGGTGACGATTTGACCGGTGAGATTGGCGATTTCGGCACATTGTGTTTGAATGGTGGTTTCCTCTAAGCCTAAAATGGCGGCCATGGCACCTTGTCCTGGAGGCACGGCCTGTTGCATAAAACGACCACGAGCTTCGGCTAAACTGACCGCGTCGGGGAAAGCTAAGGCTTCAGCAGCCACTAAGGCGGTATATTCACCAAAACTATGACCTGCCATCATTGTGGGTGGCGGGCCACCTTGTTGTTCCCAAACGCGCCAGACAGCCACACCGGCGGCCAATAATGCGGGTTGCGTTTTATCGGTTTGATTTAAAGTCTCTTCGGGCCCTGTTTGCGAGAGTTGCCAAAGGTCGTAGCCTAAAATATCAGCCGCTTCTTCAAAAGTCTGTTTGACCAGGGGATAGGCGGCCGCTAATTCGGCTAACATTCCCACTTTTTGGGAACCTTGGCCGGGGAAAACGAATGCGTAAATCATCGGTTATTATGAGCTTTTTGGTTTTTTATGAAAATATGTCTGGTTGATTATTGGTTCGATTGGGCAAATTTTGGGTGGTACGTTTCAACCTGGGGTCAATCGTATCAAACCCCAAAAATTCTTTTGCCAACCGTTCCTTGATGATTCTTATATAATCTGGGTTAATCTCGATACCAACACACCTTCTGTTAAGTTGCTGACAAACTCTTAGGGTTGTTCCACTGCCCGCAAAGGGGTCAACAACCAGATCGCCTTCTTGTGAAGAAGACAGTATCATTCTTTCTATCAACGCTTCGGGTTTTTGTGTGGGATGATTAACCCGTTCAGGATTAGAATAGTGAACATGTGAAAAAGTCCACACGTCGCCAGGGTTAGCACCTGCCATATTATTTCTTTCTCTAAAATATTTTTGGGGCACCCTCACATTGTCCAAGAAAAACTTAAATTTTTGGCTGTTGTTAAACATCAAAATATCTTCGTGGCGTGGAGAAAAACCATTTTTTTTGCCCATGCCTTGGGTATAGTGCCAGGTAATCCAACTATTCAAAGACATTCCCAATTTGCGTTCCATAATTTCGTAAATATATGAAATGAATTTGACTCCCATGAACACATAAATAGTTCCTGTTTGCTTGAGGATCCTATGCGCTTCCAGAAGCCAATTCATTGAGAACTCCAAATATTCATCAAAGTCTTTATGATCCGAATTGTTTCCATAATCCTTTCCCAAATTATAAGGTGGATCAGAAATAATTAAATCAACCGTATTACTTTGGATATTTTTTAGTTCTTCCGTAGCTTCGCCCAGAACTATCTCTATTGATGTGTTCATAACTGTCATCTATCTGATCCACCCATTTTTGTTTGCCAATTTCAACCATTCGGAAAAACCTTTTTTCGAGGAAATAAACTTCTTGTCAAGTAATTGACAAAATTCCCAAGTGGTTCTTTCAACTAATGTAACATAGTGAATATCTTTGATTTGAATTTGTCCAGTACCTAAGGCAGGATTGCAGCTTAAATCAGAATCAGAGATATACTTAAGGTCATAAGCATTATGGGCCACAATTTCCATTATTCCATCCATCATACCAGTGTTCAAATTTTTGGTACAATAGACCCTATGTTTCAAAGATAAAATAATAAAAATGTAGTCCGAGTCTGCTACATAGGCTGTTCTAATTCTTTTGAAGGAAGTCACGTTGGGTGATTTGCCGCTAGATTTAATATCCTCGGCGGTAGCTTTAACATCTACATTAGCAGTGATTCCTGATTCAAATTTCCTGTTTCTTTGGAACTGTAAAATGACATCCGCCATGTTCAGCCTTTCTTGGGCTTCAACATGAACCAATTTATACATATTTTGCCCATCTTCTAATACTTCGATGAAGACTTCGTGGGCCCATGCTTCTATAAAAGGGCCAGCTATCTTATTAATATTTTCCATAGGTAAACCATATCTCAAATTGGTGTTGATGATAATTTTGTTTCTACCTTTACGGACGGTCTGTCGAAAAATCTCGTCAATAGAAGTAGTTACAAAATCTGAACATTCTTTGTAGTCTTCACTCTGAATTGGCACCTTGAAATCTAATTCGTCGTAAACCATATTCACCCCATTTTTGTTTGATTCTACCAAGCTTCTCTGAGAAGTATCACCCATTATTCAACCTCACCTATTTCTTTGATGATTCTCTGTTTCACCAATTCACAATATTTCTCATCAATCTCCAACCCCACGCCTCATCAATAAACATGCCAATGTTACTTCTTCCAGTTGATATGACTGTTGATTTGATGTTTCTCATAAGTTTCTAAAATCTCTCTGAAAAATTTCTCATGGTGTTCATCATGAAGATGTTTAGCAAGTTCATAAAAATTAATGAACATTTTCTTACCGGTCTCTGTATGACCGTGATCTTTCTTCTGGAAATTATGCTGTGAACAAAGCACCTGCCCGTTTTCAATAGTCGCTTTGCCACCTTTCTCTTTAGGAATGATGTGGTCAATATATAACTCTACCCCATCTTCTTTGCCACGACCACATTTTACACATTTGTAGCCATCCCTTTCTAATATTTGTGCTTTTTGAGTCGCAGTGAAATCCTCAAGTTCTCTCAGTTGTACCAATTCTGGGTCATATCTATATATCCCCTTTCTCACCTTGATTAGCAACCCTTCTTGAGAAAGTTTTCTAATTCCCCTATCTGGATCTCTAAAAACCTTTCCGGTTCTTTTTCTGTACTCTGCTGTCACCCAATCGACCACCTCTGGATGAGGGAGGTCTCGATTAGGATGATTTTCGAAAAACTCCACCAGCAGATCTCTTTGAGAAATCTCACCCATTATTCAATCTCACCTATTTCTTTGATGATTCTCTGTTTCGCCAATTCACAATACTTCTCATCAATCTCCAATCCCACCCCCCGCCGCTGATTCAAATAGGCTTCAATCAACGTCGTCCCACTGCCACAAAACGGGTCAAATACCAAGTCATCCACGTAACTAAATAATTTGATACCACGACGTGGTAATTCTCTGGGAAACGGTGCAGGATGTCCGATTTTTTTCTTGCTTTCACCATTGAAAGTCCAGACCCCATTGGTCCATGCAATAAACTCTTCTTTGGTGATGTCGTTTTGTTTACTTCCTCTGGTCTTTTTCCAAGACTCTTTATATAATACCACAATCAATTCCACGGGCGCAATCACATAAGGCGCGGAAGCAGATAACCATGACCCCCAGGCAGTACGTCGTGAAATATTTTGCTCATTCCAAATAATCGTAGAATGATATTTCCAGCCAATCTTTTGNGCGAGAGTGGTAATATCAGCCCCGACACTGTGTTGACCGCCCTTATTTTTATCCAAGGGAATATTAAGTAAAAATCTGCCTTGTGGCAAACTCCAATGGTAGCAGTTAGTTATCCAAGTTTCAGTAAATTTTAAATATTGAGCATAATTTAAAGTGTCATCATTGGAACTATATTCAATCCCCACGTTGTAGGGAGGAGAAGTGACAATGAGGTCTATAAAGGGTACTTCGAAAGTCTTCGGGTTTAAGCAATTACCTTGATAGAGGCTAATTTGCTGGTGGTTAAAGCATTCTTTTTTGCGAGAGTTTCTCATGTGGTCACTGGGTTAATTTACTTTTAAACTAAACCTGACAGGTCTGTTAGATCTGTCAGGTTTAGCGAATTCACCACCTCCTAAAATCTGGGTGAAACTAGCTTTCCTAAGCCTCGAAGGCTTAGGAAAGCTAACTATCGAACTAATGTCCACACATATCTTCACAAGGTTTACCATCCCCATCGCCATCCATTTGCGTGCCTGGACAATTCTGTAAGTAAAATATCGCTTCGGCACAGGAGGTCATTTCTGAGCATCTAGTTTTTCCTGAGCATTGAGATGCTGAGGTTTCCGTGGCGCTTAGAAAATCCGATGATGATGACTCGGTGTAAGGTTCAACTGTTCCGTAAGTAGAGGAAAAGCCTTTACCTGTATCAGGATTGCCTGGCGAATATGCTACCGGCGGATAAGAAGATTTACCGTTGTCTTCACATAATTCGTTCTCACAGGGCACCCCATCATTATCACCGTCCATAATCGTTGCTGGACAATTTTGCAAGTAAAACTGGGCCTCTTCACAAGAATTCATTTCTGAACACTTACGCTTACCTTCACACTGATACTTTGGTAGTGGCGTAGGTGGAGGCGCTGCGGGAGTGGTGCCAGAAAAGGAATTACTATTTTTTGCCACTTGCACCGTAGTCTGGTTTCCCCAGTTTAAATATAAGACGAGGCCAGATAATGCCACCGCCCAGACCGCTATAAAAATCAAAATATCTCGTTGCATAATTAGACTCCTATCATTTGTTCATTGAACTGTACCTGCCCAACCTGACAGGTCTGTTAGACCTGAAGTTACCGAAACTAGCTTTCCTAAGCCTTCAAGGCTTAGGAAAGCTAAGTTTGGTCAGGACTACCATTTAAATTATCTTCTTTCTAAAATCCTCTAAAAAATTATTCAACGCTTCTACCAACAAGTGTACCGTGGTAGAAGGATTATGGTCCGCATAATCCGTCTGGTCCCCATATTTTTTCAACAATCTCTGCGCATAGTTAATTGCAACCTGCTGGTCTCCGCCGGTTTGTTGCAAGTCTTCGTGCATCGTGGTGCTATTCTTCTGATAAGGTTTACCTAATCGGGCACTCAATTTTTTC
>BS_KBA_SWE02_21mDRAFT_10001063_pt1 | contig 10430 bp, 10 predicted proteins | sample BalSeasSWE02_21m_FD_9196 | JGI IMG/M metagenome (IMG submission 9196)
GGATTATTTTCAACATCAAGAAACATATAGGCGTTATCTTGACCCCTTTTCAAATCCACTGATACAGTGTTGGTTCTTGTAGAGACTCAGATTAGCCAAAGCCATATTTCCATCATTATCTATTTTCATTGTCCGTGCCTTTCGTGAGCATACCTCTTCCCAATAACCAGACTGCCTCAACCTCTCCAATCCCCTGGATTTGCCGCCGACCGGTTCGTCTCACGTTATATACCCTCTTAGGAGCTTTTGTCCTTTGGATGCTAGGTTGGGGCATTATCCCCAGGTTACTTGATCCGACCTTTGAGCAACATCTTGAAAATAAAGCCGTAATGGCTGGAATGAGTCGAGAGCAAGTGATGGAAGCCTGGGGCTCCCCCTATCAAATGAATGTGAGTTATACCGAAAAAGGCATTCGTCGCGAAGAATGGGTCTATGAAGACTGGATTGATACCAGNACCATTAAACATCGATACTTATACTTTGAAGAAGGGAAACTGTTGGGAGGATGGCACTAATCACTCNTCGCGTTGCCTTCCACCTTTTTGCCTTTTGAGTGGNTTCATNCCTGCCAACATTCATGGAGTTTCAGTGATTTGCATCCGGCGTTCCTTCCCNGGACCACCGGAAATGATCAGCACTCGCTTCCATTCACGAACCTGATACACTCCCCACGCATGGGATTGCCCTTTATAGTAGGCTTCAGGATCTTCACCCTTGGCACTCAAATAGGTGGGCTCCATAAACCCTTCATCCATGACGTATTCCATGAGATTGTCTGTCGTGACACCTTCCCCCTTCAGGGCGATATCAGCCAGTAGCTCTAAAATACCATGAGGATCGGCGATACTTATGGGTTGCATAGTTACAGACTCCTTACCAATATGATATTCTACTGATCTTGAGGTATTCCTCTCAACGTCATACCACACATCAAGATCAGGAACAATCGGCTCGTCTCATTCACGATCATCTCTTAGCCCCTATTAACACTACTATGTTCAAGACACTTTCCCCCGAACAATTCCGAGACCGCATCTTTGATGTTTTACGACGAAAACAGCATTGGGCGTCGTCTGCTCTTGAGAGCAATACCATCACCAAAAAACAATTAAATATTTTCTATCATCAAGAATATGTTGTCTATATTCGAGACTTTTCTGTTCTTCTCGCACAAGTTCTTGGAAAAAATCCTCCATGGGAAGCTCGCCGCCGCCTCGCCACCATCATTTATGAAGAAGAAACCGGCGGATTTTCCTTGGGTCGCCCTCACCAAGAATTATTCCTGCAGATGATGAACGGCCTTGGGTTCAACCGAGCAGGATTTCGTGATGTGGAACTATTGGCCCACAGTCGAACCTATCGAGAATGGTTAAATCAGGTGTGTCAAGAAGACGATTGGACGTTGGGAGCTGCGGTGTTAACCATTTTCATCAAAGGCACCTCCAGCGATCCAGAAGAAGTCTTATATCCTCAGCCCGCACAAAATCAATCAGAGATTGAAGATTTGATCAAAAAATACCCACTGGTCCAACACCAAGGTCTCTCAATGGAATGTATGGACTATATTCGAGCTCAACACATGTTTGAACCCGGCTCAAGAAAATTCATCTATGATATGATCACGCACCATGCCAAGGAAACAAGCCAACAGAACCTGATTCTCTCTCGCTTAGAGGAAGCATTAAGCTTATGGGGGCGCTATCAGGATGGCATTGCCCGGGCTTGTGGGATTCGGCAGTAATACAAGATACGCTATTTTTTCCGTCAATTGTCCGTTCCCCATCGTTTGACGAGTTCTCACACGAACCAGATTTCATCTCACTTGTCTTTCTTTTGACCACCCGTCTCTTCCATTCCAGATTCTCCTCTTTCCTCAAATTTTGTGGAACGGCTGCCCTCTCTTTTTCATTCTTCATTTTGATAAGCCAATGTACATGGACACCTGAGGTCGAAACCCCTATCCATCATAGCCAACAAGGGCGCATCGTCTTACAAACCTCCAGCGCACTCAACGCCCCGCCGAAACATCCTCAAATCCTATCAGAGTCGCTCATTACGCAGATATTACAAGGAATCACCAAGACCCAGGAAAGGGGGATGCTCCAAGAGCTGTTTACCTCTAACCCAGCACCACGTCAGGCTTTCTCTCCTGCCCAGATTGATTTTTTAGCCCCTCAACTCGTCAATGCCTTCTCTCAAGCTACAGCAGAGGAGATTGTTACTTTTCAATGTACAGGGGATAACGAAGGAGCGTCTCAAGTCAGCGGAACCGTCGCAGCTTTCTCTCCTGCTATTTTCTTCCTTACGTTGAAGAATCCTGAGGATTATCAAGGCAATCCATCTAAGATCGCATCTTCTTCACGAAATCTCCAAAAGCCAACCACCCTCCTATTTTCGGAGAAACAGGCTATCTTACCCCCAGAAGAAGCCCACCGCCTCAGGAAAACCTCCGCTAAGGATTCTTGGATCGCGATCAACTACGCTACGACTAGCCCAGCAACAGAAAGCGACCCAGAAGAAGCACGATCGACTCCTCCCATAGCAAGCCCCGAATCGGAAAAAAGCCAGCCAGCAAAAAATAGCCTTCAGGAACAATTACGGGATTTGCGCGAACGGGTGGATGAACAAGCGGAAGAAATTCAACGGCTTCAGCAAGCAGCCCCTAAATAGACACGGTGGCATCCACGTCAATCAATTCAGGGCTTTGTAGAATAGCTTCACGAGGGTGAGGCTCTCGAAACGTCATGCGGCAATAGCATCCATAGGTGACAAAGGTATCTTGTAGACAATAGTCCCCCATCTCTTTTTTGAACCCCTTCGCCCACATTTCCGCGACCTGTGCCCCACTCCCCGACTTTGATTCGACATTCAGGGCCTTGGCCAACACATCTAATTTCACCCAACCCCGCATATCCCAATTGCTCCAAATAGCCATCGTATCGTAGACAGGTTCAGTACGAAATTTTGCTAAATTTATCTCAAATGGTGGCTTAACCTGATGAATAATTGATCGTTTTTTAAGAAATGGCAGATCGAAGCCCAAGCCATTATGCGTAATAAAGAGAGACGGGCGAAGATATCCCATCCGCCACCAGAATTGACGAAGCAGCTCGGCTTCATTCTCTCCATACCAAGCGATAGCTCCTTGAGGGACCATCGCATCGGAAAAGACCAGGACCCCAATCACCACAATACGACTAAAGGTTCCATCAAAGGCAGAACGTCCATACAGTTCATTTTCCTTGTGTAACTGCTCATCATATTCGGCATAGGAAAATAAATCCGCATTCTCTTGAGCAGACGATTCTGGCGGCACGGCCAACTCAATACCAAGCAGCCTGGCCCATTCCAATCGAGGAGCTTGAATGGTTTCAATATCCAGAACAATTTTCATGGGAAATCCCCAGCCTCATAAAAGGCCTACAAATCAGACTTCTTACTCCGGCCATCTTTTTTGCATTTCACGTAAGACCAGCGTATCCGCAGTTGGAAATTCATAAGACGATAAGTCACGCGGATGAACCCAGGCCATTTCTATGCAATCAAGTGCCTTGGGACTCCCTTCGAAAACTGAACAGGTAAAAAAATGCAACTCTACTTCTTTTTCAGGATATCGATGGCGAAGCGTATAGAATTGGCGTAACTCACGAACCTCAATATCGATTTCCTCTTTCAGCTCCCGTTGTAAGCATTCCTCCAATGTCTCCCCCGCTTCCTGCTTGCCGCCAGGAAATTCCCACAGTCCCCCCTGATGAACATCAAGCCTTCTTCTCGTTAACAAGATTTTCCCTTCCCGTTGAAGAATGGCCGCAGCCACGACCACATACGGCAATTCGTGAAGACCGTGGTTATTCATGAGAAGAAACAGAATGACAAATGTCTCGCATGGGGCAGAGCAAACAGAACGGTTTTCGCGCCGTACACACCATGGCCCCAAAATCCATTAAGGCTTGATTGAAATCATAGCCCTTTCCTTTCGGAATCAGTTTTTCCGAAAGCAGCCACAACGTCGGCTTTTGTTTTTTGGGATCGCCCGTTCCGATAAATATCCGATGTAAGACTCGCATGACATTCGTATCAAGAATCGCGGCATCCTTCTGAAACGCGAATGATTGAATCGCTCCCGCCGTATACCGACCAATGCCCTTCATGGACAGCAACTCTTTCTCTTTACTGGGTATGCGTCCTCCATACCGCTCCATCGTCTCACAAGCAATCCCATGGAGACGATAGGGGCGTATGTTATATCCCAAGGGATACCAGGTTTTTCGAACATCATCAGGTTGGGCTTCAGCCAGGTCTCGCACGGTAGGATATTTCTGCAAAAACTCATGAAATTTAGGAATGACCCGATCAACTTGAGTCTGCTGTAACATCACCTCAGAAACAAGAATCTTATAAGGATCCTCTGTCCTCCTCCACGGAAGATCCCGACCACATTCCTCATACCATACCAATAACCGCTTCTGGAATTTCCGCTTTTTCGAAAGGGGAATATCCTGAATTTCAGGAGGAACGGCCTTTGGCTTTTTCTTCTTTCTTGTTTTTTTGGGAGAAGGCATAAGCAATAGACTTTCAAGCAAAACCATTATGAAGTGAGAACAAAAACAAAAGTCAGGCTAGATTACGCTAAAAAAATTCATGCGCACCTTTTTATTTACAATGCCCGACACCAACGGAAATATCCTTTACTAGACAGTCCTATCTTTTTTCAGCTAAGGTCCAGGCTTTCAAGCATGGTCATTGCTTTCGCTTCGCATGATCGCCCCCCACGCGTTTTTTGTTTCCAAAATTTTGAGGGAGCATACGATGATCCTTGAATCTTCGTAACGTCCCATCCACCACAAAATTCAACATTCCGTGGTCTCTGTCCTATCATGTGGACGAAATCCGGCTCTATATTCCTCACTCCTCTATTTCCTGCAATTAGGAAAACCTCTTTTTCTCCCTCACGAACATCTTTTCGTTTAAAAATCGTTTCTTGCCTTTTCTGTGTTCTTAGTACCTTGAGTTTGGTTTTCTATTGCTAACTTTCTATCAATCTTCAGGAGGCGCTTCATGTCTATCCAATCCGTTCCTCTTTCTCAATTCATTCCAAGCAACACCACACAAATCCAAACCGTTGCCCAATCAACAGCCAGTTTCATTCGCTTTCTTGCAAAAAAAGGCGGGCCCGATCAGACCGATTACCCTCTATTAAATACCTTGTTTCAACATTTTTCACAAACAACCCTGCAGGAAGCTCTCTCTACTGAACAAATCGCTTCCATTCACGACTCATTCGGCGAGGCCCTTTCACCAGAAACCATCCAAGGATGGGCCTACCAAAAACCATTGGGATACGCAGGAGATTTCAAAATTATTGAAAAAATCTACAATTTTGATAGGTCATCAGTCCCTCATCTCGTGAAATGGGATGACTATTTCCATTCTCAAAAAGCCCCACAAGCCGTGCGAAATCGATTATCCTTTTTCCTGGACCAATTATGGAAAACTAAAACAGAGAATCCTTCAGCCACACAAGTCCTGAATGTGGCTTCCGGACCCGGACGAGATATGTACGAAGCCTTTAAGGTATTAGGGAATTCAGACTTGAAAATCGATTGTGTCGAGCAGGATATTCACGCCATTGATTTTGCCAAAAACCTGTGTCAGAAATTTCTCCACAACATCAACTTTATCCACAAGAATATTTTCAAATTTACCACCAGCAATACTTACCATTTAATCTGGTCTGCTGGGTTATTTGATTATTTTAACGACAACCTCTTCAAGCGGACCATTCGTAAACTTTCAAAATTACTTAAGCCAAATGGAAAAATGGTGATAGGAAATTTTTCGACAGACAATCCGAGCCGGGGCTATATGGAATTATGTAATTGGAAATTAATTCATCGAAGCAAAGAACATTTGCTACAGCTCGCCAAAGAATGCGGGTTTCATGATCGTCAGATTCGGGTTGAACAAGAACCCGAAGGCATTAATNTCTTTCTCATTATCACCAACTAGAGAGACGATTGACTAAGTTTTATGCCCAGGCTGGAGAAGATCAGCCCGCAGAGTGCCCGCGGTCGAGCCACCACGAAAGCAGGGGGGGCTCGACCCGGCCTCACTTTACCTGGATCGTGAGAAGACAGCAGAATTTATCGAGTAAACCAGATTGCTTGCAATCAGAAATCGGATAACAAAAAAGGGAGTAAGCCTATTGCCAGTCGCTCATTAGAAGGCACAATTTTCTTAATTAGAGGTTTGCACCAACTCACAAAGCAGTTGCTTGTATAACAGAATTCAGAACGACACTTAAATCAACAAGGTTGAAAGGCTTTGCGACCCGCCCCTTAAATCCATAGTCCTTGTAATTTGCCAATACGGGATCATTTGAATACCCGCTTACGACGATTGCTCGCAGGTGCGGGTCCAAAGAAAGCATTTCTTTGACCACCTCTTTTCCTCCAAGGCCTCCAGGGATCGTGAGATCCAATATAACCGCAGAAAATGGTTCCCCACTGCTTTGGGCTTGGCGAAACACCTGGAGAGCTTGTTCACCATCGGGAACGGCTTGAAAACTATAGCCACAAGTCTGAACCATTTCCCCAAGAACTTTCCTGATCTGTACTTCATCATCCATGATGAGTATATGCCCATGACCAAATTTAATTTCTTTCTTGGTAGGGAGTGGAGCAATTTTTTCCGGGGAAAGAGCGGGAAGCAGGAACAAAAACCGACTACCAACCCCAACTTCAGACTCGGCCCACAACACCCCACCATGATTCCGAATAATAGAGTATGAAGTTGCCAGTCCCAAACCGGATCCAGTGGTTTTTGTCGTAAAATAGGGATCAAAAGCTTTGGCTAAATTTTCTTTGGAGATGCCTATTCCTTGATCTTGGACGGTGATCTGTATCCATTGATCCTGCGAAGGCACCAATTGATGCCTATGGCTCAGCCTTTCACCCTCCTCTTTACTGACATTATGGGCCTCAATAAGACATTCTCCACCATTTTCCATCGCCTGTCGTGCATTAATGACAAGGTTATGAAGCACCTGGCATATTTGGCCTAGATCAACATTGACAGCCCACAGACCCTTGATATTACGAAACACGGGGCGAACATTCGAGCCGGCCAAGACTAATCGAACATTTTCCTCCAAAATATTTTCCAAGGAGACGACATTTTTAACGGGATCTCCTCCTTTAGAAAATGTCAGAAGTTGTCGTGCAATGTCTTGCGCCCGCAGGGAAGCTTGCTCAGCCTCGGCAAGACGCTTAGAGAGAGGATGCGCAGGATCTACCTCATATTTAGCTAAGGACAATTGTCCCATAATAGCTGTAAGCAAATTATTAAAATCATGGGCCAAGCCCCCCGCTAACAGTCCCAAGGATTCTAGTTTCGCTCCACGCATACGCTCCTCTTCCCAATTCTTTCGTTCGGTCACATCCTGCGCTAACCCGATAATCCGCGAGATCTTCCCAGAGGCATCTTTTAACGGATATGTCCGATTGTGGACCCACCTAATTTCCTCATTGGATCCTATCACCCGATATTCCATATCTAGGCTCTTCCCATCTAAACGCTTCAAAAAGAGATTTTCGACTCGCACCCGATCTTCAGGTGACACAATGCTCAGCCAATCAAAAGGATTGTTCATGAGCTTTTGAGCATTTCCTCCCCACAGGCGTTCATAGGCCGGGCTGACGTAGACGATACGCTGCATTTCGATATCCCATATCCAAAAAACACTATCGATCGCTTCGGCAAGTTGTAGAAATTTTTCATCGCTTTCCTTGAAAGCCAGCTCTGCTGTTCGTACAGCGGTAATATCCCGGCAGATCATTAACACCGTTAAAATATGCTTACCAATTGCTGGCTCGGGGCAAAATCTTACTTCAAAATTTTTCATCCCTTGCACCGTTGGGTGGGCTATCTCAATAGTCGCCTGCATACCACTTTCTAGAACATTGGCGATTTTCATTTCAAAAATATCTGCAACTTTTTGAGATAAGCCTAAATCTTCAAGCCGTTTTCCCAAATATTTTTCAGGAGGAAAAGGTTCAAGACTATCCCACCATCGGTTTAAATACAGAATCCGGTTTTTGTGATCAATTCTTCCTATAATGTCTGGAAGATTCGCTGTTAACGAATGAAGTTCTTGGTCCCAACGACGCAATTCATCCTGAACCACTTGATAGTTGGGGATCTCAAGCAGCACGCCTTGACATATGTTTCCCTGTCCCTGCTCGTCGAGTGACAGCACACTATGCTCTTGAATCAAAATCACACGATTCTCATCAGTCATAATTCGGTATTCAACACAGATCACAGCAGGTAACGTCGCTTGATCTGCCCATGCTCGTAAAAACTTATTGCGATCTTCAGGGTGTATCCGACGGAAAAAGGCCCTTGAATCCAAGAGCAATTGTTCTGGAGTCATGCCAAGAAGAGCATGAGCATGCGGTGTGGCAAGCTGAAACTTCCGATCCAAGCCCTTCTGAATACAACGGAAGAAGGCCACCGGAACATGTTCGAAAAACGAATTCAAGCCTTGCTCAGAAACATCCATACGAAAAATTATCTAGATCTAGCCAAAAATAACTGCACGGCCCAATGGAGAACATTGTACCAATTCTCCTTTAGGAGAAAATGGTTTCAGAGGCTGAACTCGATTTAATCTGTTGGGAAGGACGGGCCGAAAGAGAAGAAGAACCGACAAGGTGCTTATGGTCATAGGGAAGGCTGAGGGGTAGCTGGACTTGAAATCCAAGAATGGCATTTTTACTGGTGAGAAGTCGGAAATTCCCAGCATGGCGCTGAATAATCTGAGTGGCGAGAATGACCCCTTGCGTCATAGAAGGATCATGAGAATTTCCTAAATAATCACTAAAGTCCCAACTTTCCACTGAAACCAAGCTGAGGTTCGGAACGGGCAGATCTGACTTCCATCCTATATCCACCTGAAACCAATTTTGCCCCATGTCTGAGGATTCGGCTTTTGTTTCAATGGTTAACGTGCCACCGGCCTTACCTGAATCCTTTAAGAGAAAGAGGAGACCATTGAAAAAGGCTTGCATGAGACCTTGTCGATCCATGGGTATCATTGGGATATGAGGACTCAATATTTTCTCAATCATAATATGGTGATAGCTAGGATTGCTCGCGACGAATAACAGGCAGGAGTCAATGACCTCGTGAATATGAACTCTTGCACCCAATGAATCAGATAAGGGCTTGACATATTCCCGGATCTCTTTTGTTAACTCTTCAATCTTCCCCAGATCTTCTCCAAGAATACGATGAAGCCTATCCATAAATTCCCCGTCATGTTGGCGCATTTGTGCAACTTGAACAAATGCCTTAATGGAAACCAGTGGATTATGGAGTTCCTGGGTCAAGCCATCCGCCATCGCTTCCAGTGAACGCAACCGATCAACTTGGCACAGCATGCTTTGGGACCGACGATTTTCTTCACGCAGAATGGCATTCTCTAAGGCTAAGGCAGATTCCTGGATAAGCGTATCCCAAACCGTTTTTCCGCCCAATGGCTGAATCACCTCGTTAGAATCAGCGCCAAAGGCCAAAAATCCCAAAAGTTGGTTATTCCCAAAGATCGGGTAAAACAATTCTAAGCCGGCCTCTTCCAGTTCTTTTGCGACCAGATTTTCCCATTCGTCAGAGATGTCCAAATCTTTAATTGAAAGTCTTGACCGGGTGACTAATAACCATTGTGGGAGATCGTCAAAAATCCCCCATCCATTCTTAATTAAGGAATGATCTTGGGAAAACCCAATCGTAGAAATGGCCTTATATCGATTTTCATTAGCTTCTAAAATGAAAATGGCGGCTTTGGATGCTTTTGCTCCCTTCCCCAGTGTTTTCAAGATAGCTTCACCTAATTCGGGAACGCTTTGAAATTTGGTGACTTCCGATGAGAAATTTGCCAGAGTTTGAATTCTTAATTCTCTTCCTTTCATGATCGTTCTAGCCACCGCACCTTTTGTCCCAACCTGCATTTGAAAAGCAGCCACAACCGTCAGAAGGTGAACAATAAGTTGAATGATGGCAAACTGAGGATTAATGGCCCCCAATACCATTTTTTGGGCAAGTAAAAGAACAGGGTATATCGGCTGGGAAAGCAATAATAATAAAGCAAAATATGAAAATCCTTTTTCAACGTACACCGAATAATCTAACCAATGAAATCGCAATAGGGTATAAGCCACAATTGAAATATAAATCCCAAAGCCCACCGTACCGTAGGGGATAATTTCAATGCCATACCATAGTGGATAGTTGGTAGCCCCCCCAACATAACCAATCGTGGATCCAATGAGTAGATAGAAAATTTGTTTTCGAGGCAGTCCCCGTTTTTGTAGATACCCTGGGTGACTAATAACCATTGTGGGAGATCGTCAAAAATCCCCCATCCATTC
>BS_KBA_SWE02_21mDRAFT_10001064_pt1 | contig 10428 bp, 7 predicted proteins | sample BalSeasSWE02_21m_FD_9196 | JGI IMG/M metagenome (IMG submission 9196)
CCAGCCACTATGGAACGATCATCGCCAGGGCCCGACAGGCAGATCCAGATGCCGGGCCAGAGCTTTTGTCGCTGGCCCGGGACCCGCTCTACCCGGTTATTGTCAGGGCCACCGCGTTGTCTTTATTGGCTGCGTATCCCGGTACGGAAACCACCCAGGCGATGGAAATTGCACTGATGGATGAAGAGCCGCTGATTCGCCGAACCGCAGTCGCGTCTATTTTCGTACCTGAAATGGAGCAACTGGCCAAACTGCTGGGACCGATGTTGTATGACCCGGTCAAAACTGTACGCATCGAAGCAGCCAGCCGACTCGCCGGGGATATGGCAAAACTGCTGGACAACGAGTTGCAGAAAGTTTTCCAGGTGGTTCTGCAGGAATACATCGCTGCGAGCGAATACACGGCGGATTTTGCAGCGTCCCGTCACAATCTCGCCAACCTGTATTCCGAACTGGACCGGCCTGAAGATGCAATCAAACAGTATGAGTTGGCGATTGGCATCGATAACAAGTTCTTCCCGGCCAAGGTCAATCTGGCCATCTTTTACGCCCAACGCGGTCAGAACGAACAGGCTGAACGTTTACTGCGGGAAGTCGTTAAAGACGAGCCCGAATTATATGATGCGGCCTACTCCCTTGGCCTGCTGCTGGTGGAACTGCAGAACTACTCTGAAGGTGTTTTCTACCTTGAACAAGCGTCGAAAGGCATGCCTGAACGGGCCCGCATCCACTACAACCTGGGACTGCTTAACGCACAACTGCAAAACGATTCGGCTGCCGAGAATGAATTGCGGGCCGCCTTGAACCTCGAGCCGCAAAACCTTGAATTTCAGTATGGGTTAGCCGATTTTTACCTGAAGAGAGGTCAGTTTGAACAGGCCAGACCCATCGCCGAAGATATGGCCAGCATGCACCCGGAAAACGCCATCGGTGGCCAGATGCTCGAATTTATACGGCGTAACACTGGCGGCCAATGAAGCCTGACCTGGCAGGGCCAGGCATAGCTTGACAATGGCCACAGCGCCTTAGCCGGAAGACACCGGTGATTGCATTTATTTTTTATATTTTTTCTTAATAATCAAAGTATTACAAAAATGAATTGACACGATCAATGGTCCAGAACGCCGCAACGCCACCTATCGCATAAGGCGTCGCCCGCATCAGGGCCAAAGCAGTATGGCCATGCAAACGGGAAAGACCTGCGAGCAGCAGCGATACCGTCACCACGAACAAAATCTGGCCGGTTTCAACCCCGACATTGAACATCAACAATGCCAACGGCACTGCGTGTTGCGGGACACCGATCTCGTATAAGGCGCCGGCAAAGCCGAGGCCGTGCACCAGGCCAAAGGTAAAGGCGATCAACCAGGGGAAACGTTCTGAAAGCGTAAACTGTCCCCGGTTTTTGCGGACGACTTCCACGGCCAGCAACATGATACTCAATGAGATGACAGCCTCGGTGGGTACCTGTGGAATATGGATCAGGTTCAGCGTCGCCAACGCGAGCGTCAGGCTGTGAGCCAGGGTGAATGCAGTGACGGTTTTCAGCAATGGCCAGATACCGGTCACGATCAGCAACAGGGTTAACAGGAATAGCAGATGATCGAAACCTTCAAGGATGTGGATGGTTCCCATGCGCCAGTACGAGACCGCCAGTTCACCGTTGGTGATTTGCGCCGGAATGGTGAAGGTACTGTTATTGGAGCGTAGTATCGCCGAATGCTCGATACCGTCCAGCAAGCTGATCCGCACCACCACATCGGTTGGCAATGCTGAAAGCCCTTCAACACCCAGCGTCGCGCCATGCAAGACCTGCCCATCGGTAGAATACGATTTGGTCTCAATCACGGCACCCGGAACACGCCGGCTTGAACCGGGACCAAGGGGTTTGAAGAACGCCGGCATCAGCGGGGTGATCGCCAGCACTTGTTCACCGAGGGTCGGTACCTTCCAGGTCACTTCTACCCAACCGCCTTCCTGCTCTTCGACCTCAAGCAATGCCGGACGAAATTCATCGGCGATCAACTCAGATGACAAAGCAAGCAGGATCGGCAATAAACAGGCTGCCAGCTTAAGAAATAATTTGTACCCGAAAGTCACTATGATGCCGCGGCCTTGACGGGGGCTGCATCAATCGACATTTCATCCGTTGTTTCCAGAATCCTGTCTGCGGGGATTTCATCGATAACAATATCGTAGCGCGCTTTCAGGTTGTCGAGAAAATCGGCGTTGAAACTTTCACGTTGCTCCATTTGCCAGTTTTCAAATACGGCGGCCTGTACATCAGCAAACACGGCGGGCGGTGATTTTTGATAATCAAATACATAGACCAGGTGCACACCGTAACCCGACAAGACAGGGCCATACCACGAGCCCGGCTCCAGTTGCATGACTGCCCCGGCAAACCCGCTACCCATTTGCCGTGCTATATCAATTTCGGTTGCTGCAACGAAATCACTCTGCAGAAAGGAAGCATCACCCACCTGCATCGACTCACCGGTGGGTACACCTGCGGCCTGCAACTGAAGCAGTGCCTGCGCTGCATCTTCCAGTGTTGATTTATCCCGGGCGTCAGGGTCGAAATAGACCTGGCTAAAGCTTATCCGGTCCGGCGCCCGGTATAACTCACTATTTTCGCTAAAGTACTGTTCAAGCTCGCCCTCTTGCGGTTGCACCATGGTCGCCAAATCGCTGGTCAAAAATTCCAGTTTTTGTGCCATACGCCGCCGGGTAATCGGGTCATCCTCGTTCAGACCCATCACGACTGCCTGCCGGTAAAGAACTTCTTCCTTGATATAAGACTGTATCAACCCATTAATTTCAGCACGTGTAGGTGGCCGGTTCCAACGATTTTCCCATTCTGCGATATACGCATTGATACGCGCGGAATCAACGTGAACCGTTGTGTCCTGGAAATCTTCTTGCGGCGGCCCATACAACGCATAGGCAGCGTAAATACACGCACCTATTATTAGAAATTGTATCAGGGGCTCGGTGAAAAGCCGGGTTATTCTATTGCTCACAGGCAGGACCGCAAAAACATTCCTCAGTGCGTTTTGGTGCTCTGTTTCATATTAGCCAGGTGATCATTCAGCAATTCTGCCCAGCGGTAAAGAATCTGGTCGGCTTCAGCCATATTGGTCACGCGGTTAGCCTGCATGGCAATGCCGCCCTCACCTCCGGCTTCCGGGTCGATCACGCGGGCGATAAGGGTGCTGGTCGCCGAATCATACATTTCCAGGTAGAGCGTCATCTGTCCGGCTGAGGCCACATAGGTTTCGGAAATACCGGCTGTCATGATATCCGGTGCAGTAACATCCAGGTTGATGATAGCCGGGCGTAAAAGTAGTACATCGGCACCCACTTCATCAACAATCTCATGACCGCCTTTGGTCAGGACTTGTGTGAAAACCTTCAGGAACTCTGCTGCCAGTTTGGTTTTGATGGCCTCCGCATCTATGTCAGTCACACGACCTTCGAGCCCGACTTCGCTGAGGTTATAATCGCTCTCCCAGTTTTTCCTGAACTGCACAAAGACATCAAGAATCTTGACCTTGGTATAAATATCCAGTGAGGTGCCCGGTTTGGCATAGGCTACTGCGACCTTGGCATGTTTGATCAGGTGCAGACCGTCAGAACTCACTTCCGGTAGTTTGGTTTCGGCCCAGGCGGATGAGACCATCGTCATGCCGAATACAGCACAGGCCAAAACACCTGCGGCAGAAATAAAATGATTTGAAAAACCTTGCTTGCTCATGTTGCTCTCCTTGGATACGGCTGGACTACTTCAACTCGGCTTTTGGGCCAACAACATTGAGCGTAGCGTTAAATGTTTGTTTGAATAGTATACCCACATATTAAGTCATTAATATCGGTACTTGGCTGAAAGTTGTACCTGCTTTGCCTTACCTGTTTCACCGTCCTGATTGGTACGCGAACCCATTAGAAACTCCGCGCCTAAATCAATGCGGGCGATAGGGGACCAGATATAATTTACAGAAAACCGCTCTGTGTTTTTATACGCTGTCGGGACGCCGGCTGAATATTTGTTATTCACATTGACGTAACCATAAATGAAGTTGGAACGCATGTTTGGCGACCACCATTTTTGCAATGCGGCGTAGGTTGCAAAAACGGGTACCGCATCAAGTTGACCGGTCACCGGGTTAAATATCGCATCCGGTATACCGATGCTGCCCGGGTCATTGACGTAATGCGAGTAACCTTCGCCGTAGGAAAACTGGAGTTGCAGATTATCGCGTTCATCCCAAAGTTTTAGTCCGGTCTGGCCGCTGATCGATACCGCCCAGCCCGATGTTGTGTCGGAGGGCTCATCCAGACAGTTACACTCACCGTACATTTTTCGCAACAGCAAAGATGACTTTATATGCCACCTTTCAAAAATGTCGCGCTCGACACTTGCAACCAGGTCGGGGTACTGGCTGATACCCGTACCACCTGCAATAACTGCCGTCGGGTCTTCAGCTGAAAGCAATAAATGCCAGTCCTGGCCGATCCTGGGGAAGTAGCGAACCTGCGCCTGGCGTAATAATATTTGGCCATTGATACCTTCCCAATCAAGGTCTTCCGGACGCGAGCGGCTATCCATGAAGGTCGTCCAGGTCTTACCGATGAGAAAACTCTTGTATTGACCAAAAGCGTGCCGTAACCGGAAGGTGTTATCGTCACCGGTAAAATCCGCTTCAAGGAAAGCCCGCACCGCGCCATATTTAGTCGTATCCCGCATTTCAATGTTCAAGCGGGACTGGGCGACCGTCAATGCGGCATTGTTGGGGCCGCTGGTCTGAGGAACAGGTATGGTGCCAACGATAAACCGGTCCTGGGTACCGACAGGGTCAAAACTCTCCACCACGTTCATTTTCACAAACCCGCCTATTTTGATGGCAGCAGAGGTACCAGGGACAGGTATTGAACCGGGGAATGATTCCATGTCATAGGTGGTGGAGTCAGCTTCCTGGCTGGTCTTGATTGATTGTTCTACCGTTTCCAGACGCGAGCGCAGTGCCTTTTCAGCTTCGGTGATCGTCGCGCCCGCCGCAGCCGTCGCCGTATCGACTTGCTGTTGCAGGGATTGTATGGCCTGTCTTTGTGCAACTATCTCCGCTTCCTGGGCACTGATTTGTTGGTCCTGTTTTTCAATCTTCTTTTGCCGGGTCTGCACTTCGCTGGCGTATTGCGCCTTGAGCGCCTCTATCTGTTTGTTTTGTGCATCCAGCTGCGCCTGCAACCTGTTGAGTGCATCCTGAAAAATGTCACCACTGGCAACCGTCGTCTCTTTACCAGGCGCTTGCGCTTGCGATTGTGCTTCAGCCGCGACGACATCAGGCGGCACGTCTTGCGCCAGGACAGGCCCGGACAGCATAACCACCACACTCAGAATTACTCTGACAAGCAATAAATTTCTGATCGGCTGGTCACTCATTTCCGCTCACTCCTCCGTGTCATTCTGGTATTTTTTAGCCCGCAATCAGCGTCGCCAAATGGCCTGCCAGCCGGGCAAGCTGGTTGTTAGTGCGCAAGTTATCATAATCAGCCGCTTAACTTCCAGCAAGACAACTGTCGGGCTTCACCCTGAGACTAGCGTGGTAATTTCCATTCACAACACTGGTTGTCTGAGCCTTCCCAAGCGTGGATTTAGACATCATAAAGGCTCATAATCTACGGCGGTTTTGCAACGGATTTTATGCAAAATGGCTGACCATCGTTTCGGCTAAAATAAGTACCGGTGTTTATTGCTTTATTAAAGAGGTTGGTCCAATGAATAGTTACAGGCATCTAACGCAATGCTTTTCCCTGAACACCCGCAAGAAGCTGGCCATTGCTTCCGTTCTGCTTCTCCTGCTGGGTGGTTGCGCCAACTACGGCACGCCGAAAAACATAGATATTCCAGACCCGAGGACTGCTGACCGGTATTCGCTTCGCGACTGGCAGGAAAATCACAACGACAGTGATATTTCTTTCATATTGACGTTTTCGGGTGGCGGTACACGGGCCTCAGCCTTGTCTTATGGTGTTATGCAGGAATTGCGCGATACCAAAATAACGCATGCGGGTCACTCAGAGAGACTGCTGGATGAAGTTGATTATATCAGCTCAGTTTCGGGTGGCAGTTTTACTTCCGCCTACTATGGTCTGCATGGTGATGGCATTTTTGAGAATTTTGAAAATGACTTCCTGAGATTCAATCTTGAAAAACATCTGCTCTGGAGAACCATCAATCCATTCCTGATGTTCAGCAAGGAAGGCCGCACCGGCTCTGCGATTAAGTATTATCAGAAATTCCTGTTCCACGATGCCACCTTTGCCGACATGATCAAACCGGATCGCCCGATGATAATTATCAACTCTTCGGATCTCGCTTATGGCATTCGTTTTTCTTTTATCCAGGAGTACTTTGACCTGCTGTGTTCGGAGCTGTCAGCATTTCCTGTCGCCGACGCAGTCGCGGCATCCTCTGCCGTTCCAGTCCTGTTTAATCCGGTTGTAATAGAAAATTATGATACCTGTCTTAATATGCGTTTGGTTGGCACCACCGACCTGCATCAGGTTGCAGACATGTATGAGGGTGAAAAATTGCCATTATTAGTTGCGCAATTGGAAACCTATGGCGATAAGGACAAGCGCAAGTATATTCATTTCGTTGATGGCGGCATCACCGACAACCTCGGCTTACGTGCAGTTTCTGACATTCTGGCAATGTCCCAGGGTTCCGAGTTCCTTGTGCAGAAGGGTAAAAATCCACCACGGCACGTTGTGATTTTAATGGTTGATGCAACCACAGAACGCACGTCCGAAATGGATTTAAGCAACAAGGATCCCTCTGCAATTGGCGTAATTGGTGCAGTGACCAACCTGCAATTGACACGTTTTGACTATGACAGCAAGATTCTGGTCGCGGAAAAAGTGGATCAATGGGCAGCGGCGTTATCGACACCTGAAAACACCGTAAAGACTCATTTCATCGATGTCAGCATTCAGGATGTCAAGGATCCCAAAACCCTGGCTTACCTCAACCGCATCCCTACCAGTTTCGAGCTTAAGGGCGACGAGGTTGACGTGCTGATTAAGACCGGCCGGGAACTGTTACGTAATAATGTTGAATTTCAACAGTTACTGACGGACCTGGATAACCAGTAGGCCGGACTTTTGCATTCGCCGAGGCCGGCAAGCTGATTCAGACTGCGAAGCTGAGCACCTTCCTGCCGCGGGCGATGGCCATTGCACCACTGCGCACCACGGCGAGTATTTCAGCGCATTCGCCGACTTTGAAGATAAATTCATCCATATGATTATTCGGCCCGGTCAACTCCAGCGTATAGGTTTCCGGGCAATCATCCAGAACGCGGGCGCCGGCGTTTTCTATCAATCTCAATAACACCCTGGACGCTCCAAGCCGAATTTTTACTTTCATTAACAGCAGTTCACGTTCGATATGGTCATCCAGGGTCATGTCAACCGCGTGGACCACATCCACCAGCTTCAGCAACTGATTATTAATCTGCTCAATGACCTCATCGGAGCCCAGGGTAACCAGGGTCAGACGCGATATCTCAGGATGGTCGGTGGGGGCTACGTTCAATGACTCGATATTGTAACCACGGCTTGAAAATAAGGCCGCCACGCGGGCCAGTGCGCCAGCTTCGTTGGCCATCAGGATAGAGATTATGTGTCGCATTTTGCTGTTTCCCGCCAGGTAGTTCTAAATTCAGAATTCTGCTGATCAATGTTTAATGTTCGCGTAGTTTAAAGGCTATTGCAATGCAGTAATAATTAATCGAAACTCGCTATCTATGAAACTTAATTCGAAAAACCCACAGACCTCATCACACCCCCTCGCGGGCACCCGCATGACAGGCGCGGAAATGGTTGTTCAAGTGCTTGCTGACGAAGGTGTTGACACCATTTTCGGCTACAGTGGCGGCGCGATTCTACCGACTTTTGATGCCATCTTCCGGTATAACGCGGAACACACTGATGCCAATGGCAAAGAACCCATGCCGCTGATCATACCGGCCAATGAGCAAGGTGCAGGGTTCATGGCAGCCGGTTACTCGCTGGCCAAGGGTGAAGTCGGGGTTGTCATGGTGACCTCCGGTCCAGGCGCGACCAATACCGTTACACCGGTAAGGGATTGCATGGCAGATTCCACGCCCATTGTTGTGATTTGCGGACAGGTTCCCATCGCTGCCATCGGCACAGACGCATTTCAGGAAGCACCCGTTTCAAGTTGCCTCGGACCGGTATCCAAGCATACTTTTCTGGTCACCAACCCGGAGTTGCTCGAAGCAACGGTACGGACCGCGTTTGAAATCGCCCGCACCGGACGACCCGGGCCGGTGGTGGTCGATTTGCCCAAGGATATTCAGAACTGGAGCGGCATCTTCCATGGCAGCGCATTACTGCCTGTACTCGGCTACCGGCAAAGGATGCATGCCGTGCGGGAAAATGTGCTCGACGAGCAGGAGTGTGAGACCTTCTTCGCCATGCTGCAGAATGCCCGGCGACCGCTGATCTATGCCGGTGGCGGTGTTATCAACGGTAACGCCGAGGCTGAATTACGTCGTTTCGCTGCGCTTTTCGGGATTCCTGTAACCACCACCCTGATGGGAATCGGTGCGGTGAACACAAAAGACCCGCTGTCGCTGCATATGCTTGGCATGCATGGCCTGGCCTCGGCCAACTACGCGGTGGACGACTGTGATTTCCTGATTGCCATCGGTGCGCGTTTCGATGACCGGGTGGCGGGAGTACCGGCGAAATTCGCACCCATAGCCAAACACATCGCGCAGTTTGATATTGATCCGTCGGAAATTGGCAAGGTCAAAGCGGTGGACTGGAGTCACGTGGGTATTCTTAAACAGGATCTGCAAATTCTGTGTGACTATGCCGTTGCACGTGGTATCTCAACAGATTTCAGCCCCTGGCACGCTGAAGTGGCCGGTCTCAAAGAAAAATATGGCCTGAACTATGACCGTGACAGCGATCTCATCCAGCCCTACGCGGTCATCGAGGCGATTAACGATATTACCGATGGCAATGCCATTATTTCCACCGGTGTCGGACAACACCAGATGTGGGCCGCGCAATACTTTGATTTTCAGCAACCAAGGCTGTGGCTGACTTCAGGCAGCATGGGCACCATGGGTTTTGGTCTGCCGGCGGCGATCGGCGCACAGTTTGCCAAACCCGGCCACCTGGTTATCGATATCGATGGCGACGCCAGCATCCGCATGAATATCGGTGAGCTCGAAACGGCCACCAGTTATGACCTCCCGGTCAAAATACTGGTACTTAATAACTATGGTGACGGTATGGTCAGGCAGTGGCAAAAACTGTTTTACAAAGGCCGCATGTCCTACAGTGACAAGTCACTGCGATCAAAGGATTTCGTCAAAACTGCCGAGGCTGATGGTTTCAAATTCGCCGTCCGGCTCGACCAGAAAGACGATTTGAAACGCGTCATCAAAGAGTGGCTCGAATTTCCCGGACCTGCCTTCCTGGAAGTCATCATCGACCGCGATGCCAGTGTTTACCCGATGGTCGGTCCCGGTCTGGCCTACGACCAGATGGTCACCGGAGATTTCATTCCGACCCGCAGCACGGTCAGCGAGGAAGATATCAACAGCTCTGAAATGTTTTGAGTTCGGGCAGCGCCGCTCAGAGCAAATCCAAGGCGCGCAGCGCTGCAGTCAATGGCGCGTGGTAAGCCTGGGCCAGTTCAGTCATGGGCAATCTCAGGTGATTACCGATACGACCCTGCCGGGCCAGCGCCCACTTCACAGGGATCGGATTTGATTCCTGGAACAAGGCCTTGCTTAGCGGCAGCAGCCTGGCATCGAGGTCACGCATCTCAGCTACATCACCTGCCATCGCCAGTTGGCATAATCTCGCCATCAGTACCGGCGCCACATTGGCAGTGACCGAAATGTTACCCACGGCACCCATTAATATGAGTTCAGCCGCGGTTTCATCATCCCCCGAGTAAACTGCCATTTTGCCGGCACAGATAGCCAGCACCTCGCGACCCCGTTGCAGGTTACCCGTGGCGTCTTTGATACCAATAATGTTTTCAATATCAGCCAGGCGGCCAACCGTTGCGGGTAACATGTCAACACCGGTGCGGCCCGGTACGTTGTATAAAATCTGCGGAATCGACACCGTCTCGGCAATGAGTTTGTGGTGTTGATACAAACCTTCCTGGGTCGGCTTGTTGTAATAAGGCGTCACCAGCAGGCAGGCATCGGCGCCAACAGCCTGTGCGGACGCGGTTAATTCAATCGCCTCGGCCGTGGAGTTGGCTCCGGTTCCGGCGATAACCGGTATGGCTCCGGCAATTTTATCCACCGTGCGGGCAATCACCTCACAGTGCTCCTCAACTGACAGGGTGGAGGACTCACCGGTGGTGCC